>Ga0228703_1000136_pt1 | contig 61073 bp, 107 predicted proteins | sample McNCre217_Aug_MG_3_FD_178020 | JGI IMG/M metagenome (GOLD analysis project Ga0228703, IMG submission 178020) | Freshwater microbial communities from McNutts Creek, Athens, Georgia, United States - 29-17_Aug_MG | ecosystem: Environmental > Aquatic > Freshwater > Creek | place: USA: Georgia...
TAGGGGCATAATAGCTTCAGGGCCTGCTTCTCCCATTAAGCCTGTACCGTGTGCAAACTTAAATAGAGTTGGAGAAGTTACTAAAGAATTAGTAAACATTCCGCCTTTTGCAAATGCCTGAATACCGCCTTCATAAGCTTTACCAAGTGCAGCAGTAGTACTCATTGCTGTTATACCAGCGTCCATATTAGGCACATTAGTAACACCAGGGATACTTCCGGCACTTGGACCACCAAACATAGATTTTAGGAAACCACCAATACCCGGTTGCATTACGCTAAATAATGCTTCCATTTGTTTACGTAACTGAATACGGATCAGGTCGGCCAGCATAGAATCAACTAAACTCTTGAAGTTTAGTTTACCAGTTCTTGTAAACTCTACAAGAGCATCGGCCATGCTTGTAAAGGCACCTTTCACAACATTATTCATTTCCATAAATGTGGAAGCCATATCTGCTGTAGCATTAATAGAATATCTTTGTGCTTGATTTACTGTATCAAGAGCAATTTTCTTTCTATTTAAAGCTTCGGTTTCTTGGTCAATAATACCTTGAGCAATCTTTAATTCAGATTCTGGGATTTCTTTATTTCGTTTGGCTTGATCTAATAAGTCTTGGCTTTTCTGTATAGCTAACTTTTCTGTTTCTAAATCTTTAGATTTAGCTAGATATTCGTTGTCTACCTTCTGTAGTTCAATGTTAGCTCTTTGACGAGCAGCTTCTTCATTAGAAATTAAACCTAGAGCATTTCTATAAGAGATTTCTGCTTCTTGTTGCTGAGCTTTTCCAGCCGCTATTTCTAAATCTGCCTGTCTTACTGCTTTAGCAGCAGCTTCTTGTCTTTGTTTAATAGATTCGATACCAGTGATTCTATCACTTTCAAACTTACTATTTACGTTAGCAATATCAGTAGCATTTTTTAACTTTAGATTCTTAAGATCAGTTTCTAACTGTGTCTTTCTATCAATATCTTCTTTATTCTTAGATCCTGCTAGTTTTAGAATCTGAGTATTGATGGCATCTTCTTCTTTAAGGGCTTGTAGTCTTAATACTTCTACATCAGCAGCTCTCTTAGATTCTGATAATGTATTACTATAGATACCTAACTGTCTAGAAGCTTCATCAACAGTTTTTAACTTTGTTTGTTGTTCTAAAATTGCTGCATCGTTTATGGCATTTTGCTTCTTTAGATTCTCATCTAGCAGTTTAGCACCTAATTCGAGACCTGCAGATTTCTTCTGACCAGTAATACCTGCTACAGCCGCTTCTCTCTGCTTCTCTATTAAACCATAAGCGCCTAGAGATTGTCTTGCTGCTTCCATAGCTACAGGACTAAATCCTTGCGTAGATGCTTTGCTCTGAATTGCACTTCTTGCTGCAAACATTTCCAAAGTAGCAGTACCAGAAGTAACCATATTTTCAGCAGCGATCTTTTCAGTCTCACTAACTTTTCCACCAGTTCTAGCGGATTCTAAAATACGTTTACCTGTTTCTACACTTTGTACGGCTGTTAGTCTTGTTAACTCATCAGTGTTTTTCTGAGTGGCTAATTGTTGTGCATACGAAGCTTTTACAAGTTCTTCCTGAATATTAAGTTCACGAATCTTTAGATCATATTCACGCTTAGCAGTGCCAGACCCGGCTTGACCGTAAATACCTACTTGCGTACGTTCTACACCTATTTGAGCTAATTCCTTAGCCTTCTTAAGACCTAATTCAATTTTCTCAAATGCAACAGAGTAGATATCTGCTAACAGTTTAGGTCCTGTTTCTTTTACGAAAGATTCGGCTTCTTTCTTTAAGCTCGCTAAACTATTCTTAGAGTTACTTACGGCTGTTTTTGCCTCAATTCTAGCACGAATTAATTCTGCGGCAGACTGACCAGGAGTTGCTCTAGCTGACTCAATATCTTTAGCAGCTATAGTAGATTTGTTAACAGCTTCATTAGCTTGATTAATTCTTTCTACATATTCTGCGGCTTTAGCCGCCTGCTTAAAACTAGTCTCGCTAAGGCTAGCTAGCATCTGTGGATTTTTTGCGATCTCAGCAATAGCGCTGAGTGCTTTTAAAGGATCCATTAATGCCATAGAAAATCTATTAGCAGCTGTTACTAATTCAGTACCTAACTTACCCTGTAAGTCAGTAAAAGCATTGGATAAAGAAATCTGATCACTGATCTTATCAATTTCTTTTAAACTCTCTGTAAAAGCTTTAGTTGCATTAGCAGAATATGCTTCTTGTTTAGCTACTTCTTCAAACGCACGATGTAACTCTTTAATTTTTGCGATTTTCTGAGTTTCAGACATACCGCTGAATACTTTTTCAAGTACGGAAGCATTATTAATATCTTTAGGATCTATCTTCAATACTTTACTAGCAATATTACCTAATTGTTCAGACTTTCTAGAACTACTTTCTAGTAGATTAGATAATGATTGAATATCCTCAATAGTACTAGCTACTAGTTTCTGAGTATTAGATCCACCCCAGATACTAGCGAAAGAATCTTTAAATTTATCCCAGCCATTGGCAGCTTGGTTAAACTTATAGACTGCTAACAATTGATTACCTAAAGCTTCTGTAACTTGGGTTAGAGCGTTACTGAAAGCAGCTACACTCTCTACACTAAATGCTTGCTTCTTTTTAGTAGTATATAGATCAAAAGTATCAGCGGCAGTTTTTACTGCGGCTGTATTTTCCTGTGTAGCATTATTAAATTCTTCTTGCTGTTTAGTAGCTTTAGAAGCCCAGCCATCAAAAATAGAATATGCTGCAGATAGCAGTGCAAATAATTCTAAGTAAGGTGCTATAGCGGATAATGCAGTACCGATAGCGGAACCCATAATGATAAAACTACCAGATACTAACGTAGTGATAGCTCTTAGACCTCTTAGTCCCGTGCCTGTATGCCCAATCTTTTCGCCAAGTTCATCAAATACTGGAACACCGCTTTTGATGTTTTCAAATAGGTTTTTAAAGGCTTGACCCATACCTTTTGTAGCAGTGTCTACACCAACCTGTGCTAATACTGCTGATGAAAGAGCCTTTTGTTGTGCGTGTTCTGCAACTAATCCACGCATACCTTCACCAGTGAACCATTTAGGCTTTTTCTCTTCTACTTTAGAAGTAGCTTCATTAATCTTAACCTGCTCTTTAGCAGCGTCAGCAAGAACATCTTTAGTAATGCGTAGATTAGCAATACGCTTTTCTTCGGCTGCAATTATATCTCTATAAGCAGACAGCTTACTAGCATCACCTTTATCTGTTTCTTTATATAGTTCTTTAGTTTTATCTAAAAGAGTTGTTCTGCGCTTAATCTCTGTGTCTACACTTTTGCCTAGAGCTTCTGAGTCTACAGAGCCTGACATAGCTTGTGCTACTATCTTAGATTTTTTAGACAGGGTAGTAGCTAATAGTGTTTGAGCTTGTGCGATTTTACTATTGATAGACTGTTGGATCGGTCCGATCTTTTTATCTAACTCAGCTAGATCTTTTTCTACAGAATAAATCTGGAATGCATCATGTACTCGCTTAGCGTTGGCCGCAGAATCTGCTGCTGTTTTAGCTAAGTTTTCACGCCAAGCACCTAGTGCTGGTAATGCTTGTTTAATTAGTGTAGTACCTATCAGTGCAAATACACCTGCTAGTGCAGTAGGCGATTCTGACAATACTTTTACGATAGGCCCTAGTACATTGTTTACCAAACCTAACCCAGCATTTGCTAAGTTAGTCATAGAAGCTAATAGCTTATCGTAAGGATTAGCCGGTATATCTATGTTACTGAATTTTTCTTTACCTTGCTGCAGTACTTCATTAGCAAAGGCTTGGCGCTTTTCTAGATCGGATAGCGAATTAGCAGTTTTACCAATAGACATAGCATATTTAGCTGTAGCTGTATCTACTCGAACTAAAATACCCAATTCGTCTAATAATTCTGGTTCTAGCTTTGTAATACCGCGACTTAGACGACTAACGGCATCTGGCATTGAAATACCAAGTGCCTGAGAGGCTTTCTTGGCTACTTCAGCCATTTCTAAAATTTGCTTGTTTCCCATTCCGCCTGCGCTACTTAAAGCAACGGCGGACATAGCATCCTTTAAACTAACTGCACCGTCAGTTGCTTTAACTAACTGCTCAGATAGAGTTCCCAAACTTTTACCACTAGCTGCACCTAACTGGTCAAGACCTTTGACCATATTAGCAGACTCCATAGCGGAGCTTAGTGCGCGAAATGCTGCGCCAACAGCAAATAAGTTAGCAGCAAATGTAGCATAGACGTGAACAAGCCCGCCTAAACCTTGTGCTTGTTTAGCGAAATCGCGTCCTGCAGCACCGGTACCGACAGCAGCACGGGCTACCCCGAATTCTGCGCCTTCTGCGGTGCTCATGCTTGCTCCTTTTAAGGCACTAGTGGTTTTAGGTGCCATGGCCGCTTTAACAGCGGTTGCTGAAGCTGCTACACTATCGTAAGCCCTGCGTAAATCTTGCGCATCTTTAACCACTTTCTTGGTGCTGCCGTTGTCATCAACGTCTACACCAATTTTAATATTTTCTGCCATAGTTTCTCCTATTAGCAATATGATCTAAAGGTACGATGGCCTTTAAATTTTTAGCGTATTTTCCATATCCACCTTATTATATCACTTAAGGATGCCAAAGTCAATACCGAAATTTTTTGAACCAAAAAAGAAAGCCCCGTAAGGGTTAGCTTACGGGGCTTCTTAATTTTATTCAGATTTTGTTTTCTGAGCGGCTATAAGTTTGCTTCTTGTGGAGTCCATAAGGGATATCCAGTCTAAAACATACTTACGATCACGCTTCTCTATTTCTAATATATCTAAAATTTCGGATAGGCCTACATAGCTTTTACCCATATAACTACCACCGAATGTATCCCATTCGTCTCGTAGTTTGTAGTAAACGCCAATAGCTTCCTGAACTAAATCTGGGAAGTCGTCTATTTCAACGGGAACTTCATCCGGATCGGGTTCGTTGCCTAGAGCCTCACACATCTCAAAATACTGCTCTTTTGTCATTCCAACAGATCCATTCTGAAAGAATGACACTAGCATTTTATTTATTTCTGTGCGCTGCTCTTCTGAAAGTTTCCCAAATCGGTAACAATCTCGGAAATGAATGCATCGAAATTAGAAGAATTCTTCATTAAGAAAAGAGCATTTTCTTCAGAATATTCTAGTTCTGCATCAGGGTCTTGACCAGTTAAATCAACAGGAGCTAATTGTTCAAGATAAGAAAGCTTTAAACCGTCCCAACCTTGAATCGATTCTTTAACATAAAGTTGTAAGAATAGCTCGTCATTAAGTTCTTCTACTGGCTGACGATTTTTAAAAGAGGTTTTAGTAGCTTTCTTACGGATATTAATTAATGTCTCACGAGACAAGAAGCTTACTGTAACTGTAAAACCAGGTAGTCCTGGATAATCAACGTCTACAGTTTTTGAAGGTACTAAAAGTGCTTTAAGCGAAATATTTGTTGCCATTTGGATTTTATCCGATTTTATTATAAGAAGTAAAAAGAGAGGTGGTGATCAAGCCACCTCTATAAAATTATTGCTTATGCGTAGTAACGGATAGCAATATCGTTAGTCTGAGTTAAGTCGTAAACGTTGCCGTTTGCAGTTGAACTCGGTACGAAACCTTGACCAGTGAAGTTAATAGCTGTAGAAACAACTTGTTGAACGTTAACTGTAGGAACGCCGATTGTTACAGATGGAAGATCTAAAACAACCTTAGTAGCATTTGCAGCACCGCCGATTGCTAACTGTAGAGAGAACATAGGTTCAACTGTAACAGAAGCAGCAGCCAACATGTCCGCTAGTAACTGACCTGTGCCACCAACGCCTGTACCAGTCTTTAAGTACGCATCAATAGTACCAGTAATAGAACGAGTACCTGTGTAATACGTGATAGGTAAGTTAACTGTACCTAGGTTAGCTGGAGTAATGAAGTTGATGTTGTTACTGATAGTGATAGAACCACCAGTTAGGGCTAATGTATAACCTGTACCACCTGCAGCAACTGTAGAACCAGTATTATCAACTAAAGCGTTTACTAGGCTTAGGCCAACAGTAGATAGCTTGTTAGTGATATATTGAGCAGCAGTATTCTTAGGAGCGAAGTTACCGCTTAGTGTACCACCACCGAAAGCACCACCAACAGCGGTTGCGCCAGTAGCAATCTGACGTAGCTGAGTAGCTTGTCCAGTCCATGCAGCAGTAGCGATAGCATCTAGACCGAAGTCGATAACAACTTGGTTTAGAGCAGAATTGTCAACAGCGTAAGCAACTTGGTCAACCAAGAAGATTAGACCGAATTTTTGTAGTTGGTTCTTGTTAGATCCGCCAGAAGTAACTAGAGAGTAGTTAGTTCCGCCTGCAGGAGCCCAGCCAGACTTGTATAACTTGATAGTGCCGTAAGTGATACCAGTAATAGTACCTGCTTTTGGATTTACTAAGTCAGCAGTGATAGAAGTGCCAGAAACAGCAGTAACTTTTGCAGCTGCGTTTAAGTACTGTAGGTCACTTGATGGAGCACCAGTTAAACCAGTGATAACTACTACGTCACCAACGTTTACACCAGCAGCTGTTAGACCTGTACCAGCGATAGTAACTGTACCTGCACCGTTTAGGAAGGAATAAGTAACACCACTTAGTGTACCACCAACAGAAACTGTATTAGCAGTAGAAATATCTTGGTCAGAGAATAGAGCGTTCCATAGAACACCTTCTTCAGCAGTAACAGCACTACCTGTATTGAATGGGCGAATATAAGTAGAGAAAGAGAAGTCAACAGGAGCTAAACTCGTGTTGAAAGCGCGCTCGCCACGAGTAGGAGCAACACCAGCTTCAGCAATCGTTACCTTATCGCTGTTTGTATTTTGTGAGAACGAGAATCCATCTAAAACTTGCAATTCGAAGGTATTAGATGCGGTAAAGCCAGAAGCTTTAACCTTATAACCGTTAGCAGCAGTATCTAGGTTTGTAGTAAAGAATACCTTACTATTACGGACTAAATTTAATGCCATAATCTTTCCTTTATGTTTTTGGTTCTACCTGAACACTCTTGCTAGATTTTTATCTGCGTAGGAGTTTGGATATTACCGTGGTTACATGAGTGCATAACGCACTTGTATTGTCATCTCTCCGATTGCATAAGGCGCTAATAGTCCTTCATCGGTGATAATTGAACTAACTAGAATCTCAGTAGTTTCGTAGTTGTTATCCGCATCGTACATTAAAACACGATTATCGTGGATTACTTTCTCTACATCTTCTAGTAGGTTTTCCAGTTGTTGTTGCGAATCTTCTTCTTTACAATAAATTTTTAAAGTAAGATTTAGATACGCCCAGGTAAAATCACCTGGAAGATATTCACGCATTTCGGAACCTGCCACTGTGTAAACACAAGGAAAGTCGTGTACTTCATCCCAAAACTTTAAATATGGATAAGCATTATTAAAGATATTTGATTTGAAACTACCTGTTCCGTCAATTTGTTTTAACTTTTCTGTGAGAGCTTTAATTATTGAAGTTCTACGGCTCATACTGATACTGCCCTCAATCTATTTGCCACCTTTTCAGCGGCGATTTCTCGGATCGATCTACTTATTAGCAACTTAGGGTCGCGAGAGGTAGGAATACTTTGTTTTCCACCCTGAGAGAAAGTTGCGTATGGGTTTTTCATATATGAGTAGAAAATAGTAATTAATCCCTCTCTACTTTGAGATAATCTTTCAACTTTAACTGTAGAAGCGAATCTACCTGTTCTATAATTAAGAATATCTTTACGACTTCCGTCACCCATATTAGCAGAGATAACGTCTTGCAAGTGCGTATTAATTAACGATTGCAAACTTGATAAATTAACCTGTTGGCTAGCAGATTTCTGAGCAGTAGCTGCTTTTGAAACACTAGATTTAATCTCAGCTAAAAGTTTCTTACCTTCTTGAGCCGACTTTGCTAAACTAGCAGTACTTGCTATCTTCTGAGGTGCAGATTTTTGGCTATATACCGTAACAGGATTATGTTGTATTTTTAAAGGCTCTACTGCTTTGCCTTTTATAGTATTGGCAATAGCACTTGCAATATATTCTTTTACTGTTTTTGAGCTTTTAAGATCTAATATATACTTACCAGGGTCAGCTATATAGCCTTGGAGAACTTTCTCCATTTGACTAGTATACTTATCTAGCTTAACTACTAAGTTATCAAATGACTTAGCAGCTTCTGATACAGAACCTATCTTAGGTATACCTATCAGTCTTGTTTTCTTAGTATCGTATTCAGCTGTCAGTAATTTCATTAAACTTGAAATTATCTGCAAGCCTTTTGTAATTTTACCAGTATCCTGATTACCGATTCCGCCTTCAGAGTATTTCTCTTGGAATTCGATATTCATAAAGATTCTACCAGCGGAGAAGTCTTTTTGGATAGCGGCGTTTAGTTCTGAATATATGGGTTTATTAGATAAAGTACTTGATGCTCTATCTAAGTCCACGGATAGCTTAATAATTCTATCCAGTAAATCGTTTTCTTCTGTTATACCGCCAGCACTCAGTAACTGACGTCCAGTAGTTTGTGCGTATATGTGACCGCGTTCAAATAGTGCGGTAACTTCTTTTTTCGCAATTTCAGCAGATTTACCCTGAAAAGCTCCTAGTGTACGCAGAAATTCTACTATATGGTTTAGTGTGTTAGCATGTGAAAAATCAAGTCCGCGGAACGCAGTTGCTTGAGTCTTAACACCTTCTTCAGCCAGTACGCTACCAATAGTTCTATTTGATTTTCCAATTATATTTGAGCCAGTTTCGGAGTAAACCTCGAAGTGTCGGGCTTTTAATCCACCGTAATTTTGCTGCAAAAATATAAGATATAACTCTAGCCCCGATTGAGGGTCTAGTCCAGGTACAAATGCGGATATTAAACTAGCCGCACTCTCTTTGGTAATAACTAATCTAGTTCTACCTTGTTGCTCGCCAACGTCTCGGAATTTTTCACTGTCTGCACTTAAGATAGACGCTGCACTGAGCATTCGATTCTTACTAGCCAATGCTTTAGTACTATATTCTAGTAATCTACGTTGCATACTCTGTAAATCAGAGACTGCGGAAGCATTGGCCTTATTACGCAGAGCAGAGCTAAATTCTTGAATACTCATCCGTAATATGCCGTATGTTGGTCTAGTACTCTGCGAATATGTGCAGGTAAGCTAGTATTAGTGATATATTCGATTTGTACTGTATTGGCGCCAATAGCTTTCTGCGAGTGAACTGCCGCATCATTACGTACATAGTACTGAATCAAATCAGCAATAGCTAATTTTAAATCAGGAGGAATTGCTTCATATCCAGCATTATAAGTAACGCGGAAGGCATTTGTTTTAAAGTAGTTAAAGTACTGAGCTGCGATTAGTTCGATAGCGCTCTCTTCTGGAACTACTACGTAATCTGCATATTCTGTTAATGTTGTATAAGTTTTTCCGAAGTCATCGGAGAACTCTACAGAACCTACTTGCATTACTGGAGTTTCTGTTAGCAGCATACGGTTGCCGTGTGCACCGCCTCTAAATGTATCAGTCTTAGGATCATCAACAAAATCCAAGAAAGTTCTGCGGCAAATATTTTTTACTAAGGCACTTACCTGAGGGATTAGTTGTTTAACTGTCGCATCCTGATTTGTGCTTGAAATTCCAAGATATGTTTTGTATTCTGCGAGCGTAATTAAATCTAATGCCATAGAATATCCTTTATGTCTTTTATAAATATACCAGACATTTCCGCTTCAATTGCGTGGTGTGTAATATACTTATAAAAGACAAGGAACCGAAGTTCCTTGTCTGAGAGATTATCTCAATCGTTAGATTAAGATAGTGTACCCCACTTGTATGCGCTAACGCCGTTACCAAGGTTAGTAGTAACTTGAGTCATGCCAGTACGTAGAGACGCAACTAGAACACGACGCTGAGTTTCAACTAGCTCTTGAGTATCCATACGTAGGCCACGTTGGTTACCAGCCATGAAGTTACCTGGAGCGAAAGCGATCGCGCCGGTAGTACCAGTACCCTTAGAAGCGAATTCTGCGGAAACTAGAACTGGGCTGTTACCGATCTGACCAACTTGGCCAGTTAGTAAAGTAGCCTGAGGACCAACTTGGTTCATTGTCTGGAATGTGCTGTCATCTAATAGGTCGTAGTAGACTTCTGTAGAAACAACATAAACAACTTCAGCTGGGTCTAGACCCCATGCACCTAGGTTCTTACGTAGGTTGCGTAGGTTAGCGATAGTAGCAACTGTAGAAGCTGCAGCACCGTTAGCGGAAGTTACGTTGGCAGTAGCGTAAGAAGCTAAGCCTTTAACTGGGTCTGCACCAGAACCAGCACCTAGAAGATAAGCGCGGTCAACAGAACGTGCTAGACGACGGATCATAGCATCGCGAACGATAGGCATAATGACCAATAGGCTGTCTTCTTCTTCTTCGTAGTTTAGATATTCTTTAGTCGCTACTTTGTAAGCGTTTAAAGTAATTTCTTTTAGAGCGTGTGGGCTGCCAGAACCTGGAGTTTGACCAGTAGTAGCAGTTGTACCGCCAGAACTGTTTGCACCACCGAAATCGCTGTTAACAACCCAGCTTGCTAAACCAGCTTCAGGGTTTAGAGGCATAGTCATAACGTTAGTCTTCATGTTAACTGCGCGAACTAGCGGAGCAACGACTAAACGACGACGAACTTCAGCTTCCATGTTTGTAGAAACTTCTAGTTCCCATGTAGCGCTTGGCATGTGTTGGCCAGTTTTTTCGATCATTTGTTGACCGAACTTAGTGTCTTGAATAGACTTGCCAGCAATCTTAGCTAGCATAACTGCTTTTTCACGTTCTGCATAGTCAGAACCAGCAGCAGTACCTTTGTCAGCGAAAGCCATCTTGCTAGCTTGTAACTTAGCAATTTCGTCAGCCTTCTCTTTTAGAGTAGCTTGTAGGCCGTCTAGAACGCTCTTAGACTCAGCAGCCTGGTCTTCGAAACGCTTAGTAACTTCAGCTAGAAGCTTTTCAGCACCGCTTTGGCCAACTTGGATTTGTGCTTCAACAGCACTTTTAACTTTAGCGTCTAGCTCAGCTTGAGCCTTAGCAGCAGCCTCAGCAGCAGCTTTTTCTGCAGCTTGATTGGCTAGTAATTTTTGGGTAGCTTCTTCAGCGGCCTTAGCAGCAGCGTCAGCAAGCATTTTTTGCATTTCTTCTGGAGTCATGTCCAATTCCTTTGTTGTTGTGCTCTTTGCTTCCGTTGTGGATTCTAGCCCTTTAGCTGAGTCGCCTTTGGGTGCAAATTGCTGTTTAAACTGTTTATAGTCCGAGTCATTTTCAAATGCTTTGGACAGATCGAATAGAGTATTTTGATTGCAAGGCACAGAAACTACCGAAATTTCGACAAGTTCAAGTTCCTTAATAACAAACACCTCTGCAGCGCTATTGTATTCTGCATCAAGGATGCGGAAACCAATACTGAATGCTGTTAAAACTTTGTCTTTAATAAGACCAAATACTTCCTCAGCAGCTGAAGAAATACGGGCTTTTACCCACAAACCTTTATCATCCACTTTATAATCAGTCATGCGTCCGATAGGATCATCATAATCATGCTGAGATAAAATAATTGGATTCTTAAGGTAATTTTGAATACCTTTCTCCCAAACGGACTTAGGTACAACGTCACCGCTTCTATCAATATCTGTAGTACTTGCGTAACCTTCAATAAAGATAGATTCGATGCCGCTGTCTCCGCTGGCAGGTAAGGCTTTTTCATTCACGGCAAAAGCACTATTTAATCGTAGTACTTTGTTTTTATCTACCATGTAGTTTCCTTACTTTTACGCGCTCTTACCACCGGTTGGTTCCTTAGGTTTAGGAGGCGCTCCTCCTTGACTCGGATTCGACGCAGAACCCGCAATATTCGCTGGAATTCTTAAATCATCGTTTCCTGGTTTGCTTTCGTAACGTAGCTGCTCACGAGCTTCGTTAGGGGATATGATACCAGCATTTACTAATGTTGAGTGATATGCTGCAACGTCTTTTAGTTCAGGCTGCAATGCAGATACTGAAGACGTAACTGGCTCAATGTCATATCCGTAAAATCTTTCAACAGCACTAGCAAACTTAGTTAAAATCGGCATAACCGTTTCTAGATAGAATAAACGTAAGTTAGGTGCGATGTTAGCGTTATTGCCACCGTCTAATAAGATTGGTGGTACGCCTAAAGCTTTTAAAATCTTGCTATCATGAGTTTTGATACTTTGATCAAAATCCATCTCTTGGAAGGTATCAGCAATATTTGCTGCAGGCTTTAAGCCACTATCCAAAATCATGGGCTTACGAGCACCATTCTTTGGAGAGTATTTACTCATCCAGTTAGCTACTGTACGATCTTTTGCAACTTGCGACAAAGTATTATCGCTAGTTAAGATTAATCCGGTAACTGCTCCGTTCTCGAAGAATTGCTCTTGGAACGTTTGCATTTTGTATAAGATCTTAATATTACGATCAGCACTTACTAATCGTGAGGTACCGCGATAGATGCTGGTAGCTGCTAGATCTTTTACATGAATAATTTCGTCTGGTTTGAAAACGATTGTCGTATTATAACGATAGTGCGCTATAAACGTTTTAGGGTCGGTTTCAATCTGAACACGAGAAGCAGGAAGATGATACAAATAAACTCCATCCCAATATATGAAGATATTACCTTCTAGGATGAAGTCAGTGAAAATGTTCGTTCTGAACTCTTGTGCACTTTGATACGGGTTAGGTGCAAAGTTAAGTAGTGTGTTAATCGTCTTTTGACGAACACCGCTTACGCGACCTTCTATCTTTTTATCTTTTACATCGTAATCCATGCTTGCGCATCCGGATACGATCATATTAACGCCACGGTTTACAGTTTCTAGCTTTTCGAACGCTTGATTGTAAGTAATCGCTGAATCGGAGTTAATGAAAACACCTTGTTCGCGACTAATTAGCTGCTGCGCTGGATTAAGCTTCTCGGAATCAGCAAACCATGTTCTTGGATTATACCAACTCATGAGTTTCCTTTACAAGAATTTACCAAATAGCGAAATAGAGCTCTTTTCAGGAACTTTACCCTCTGCTTTGGCTTTTTGTTTCTCAATCCAATTTTTCTGTCGTTCCTCGCTACCAGGAGCAGGAGCTTTTCCGTAAACACTGTGTAAAGCTACATGATGCTTGTTGCACAGTGTGTACACCAAATCATATAACTCAATTTTATGCTCCGCAATAAACTCGTCCCTAACAGCTAAAATTCCGTCGTCCGTACTTATATCGTAACCTTTACGATCAGCCCAACGATTCAACAGTATAGTAATGGAGTGAAGATGATGCAGCTCCAGATCTTCTGTCTTGCCACATACGTAACAATGCGACTGTTTCTCATAGGCTGCTTTGGCTTTATCCCTGATCCATTTTACAGGGATACGATTATTAGTATTTTTAGCCATTTATTTTTTAGGCACGTTTTTGCAATTCTTCATATTATATCACTGGAGCAGCATAATGTCAACTACGAAATTTTTTTATCTGGTAAGAAATACAAAGTTGAACTAGCCTGGCTAATATGATAAAATATGTTTTTAATTAAGGAAAATATGACCTCTGGAATCTATAGATTAACATTTTCATCAGGTAAATACTACGTAGGTAAATCCCTTGATATTGACACTAGATGGAAGCAACACTTTAACAAGTTCGCGCTAGGCAAGGCTGCGCGACCTATGCAACTTGAGTTCGACCGATGCGGGCCACCCAAAACTGAGGTACTTTTTGAGTGCCACAAAGACCATATCGACATTCTAGAAGAGTGGCTGATTGATCAACTTAAGGGTCCGGATATGCTTAATACTACATATCCGGATATTGTCCGTACCGAGGCAATCGCGGACATTATTAACACCAACACAGGTGAGCTACAGCTTAGTACTTGGGAGCACCTTGAACTTATTCAAAACTATAAAGTTATTGCGGATGAAGCTATTAAACTTTCCAAGCGATGGGAGGATAAGGTTCAAGAGTACAAAAAAGACGGCTATATCATTGACGCAGACTACGAAGACGCGGTCGATGTTGCAGCTAGATACCACACAGAAGCCATAGAGTACAAAGACGAACTCACCAGACTTAAAAACCTAAACTGGTGGGAACGTCTATTCAATTATAGTGTAAACGTATAAAGTGCGTATCTTAACGCGTCAGCCATGTGAGAGAACTCATCATGTAGAGGCTTCTCAGTAGTTAGGGTCTCTTTAGTATCCCAGCGATACTGATCCAACATAGCCAGGGTATGGCTGCAGTGGGGTGAAACCACTAAACGACCAGTTTCTACTAATGTTTGCACATAGGCGATTCCAGGCAGAACGTCTTTCTTCGCCTTTATAGTTGCTATATCGTAAAGATAAGCTAAGTCCGACGCAAACTGTGGCGCTGCGGAGTCGATGAAGATAGGGTCGATTGCCCATTTTGCTATTAGCTCCTGAAATGCAACTGCATGTTTATCTGTGGTCGCCTCTGACTTTAAGTACTCGTCTACAACGTGGTACTTGTCAACCGAAGGTTGGTATACCACAACCACGAAAGCCGTAGGGTCTCGGTATCCGGGGTCGCAACCGGCAATGGCTTCATCACCATCACACGGTACGTAATCCATAACTTGAGTTTCTGCATCCAACGCATAAATCTGACCCTGGAACGTTGTAAACGAAGCCATGTACTCTTGCTCAAACTCGGCTTTCGACATAGCCTTACGAGCTTCTGCAACGTCCGATTCAGCCATACGAGCATTCTCAGTATAGTCAGCAGTAATCGAACACCACTCAGGGAAGTCACTAGAAAATCCACGCTCAAAGAATCGACTAAACCAATTATTCTTACCACGAGGTGTACTAATAAAGATAGCTTTAGAATTAGGTTTATCTAGAGTAGGACGCAGAGCAACGTTAAACGCAGCTTCTCCATCGGCTCCTAGTGCAGCCTCATCAAAGATAATCAGGTCATACGAACGACCAACACACGAGTCAACAGTCGACAACGAACCCATACGAATAGTCGATCCATTCGAAAGTTCAATAATTCTGTCCTTTAAGTTATCTCGGGCAATTTCTAAGTCGAAATGCTTAATCAATCTACGCTGAAGCTCAAAAGAAATAGTACTAAGATTATAGTTAGGCGAAATAATAAGTACGTTAGCACCAGGCACTAAGGTGACAAGCTGTCCAATAACGTTTGCAATGTATGTTTTACCCAATCGGCGAGCTAGTGCAGCACAAACAAAACGATACTTAGGGTCGTTTACGGCATTAATTAAAGCAATCTGAGGCTCGTTAATAGTTTCCCAAATATTCAACAACTTTAGGTAGTTGGTAATAGGTAACTTAATAAAGCGCTTATCTGCTGGAAATTCACGTATAGCACTACGTTCAACATCAGGTCTAGAGATAGTTAACATCTTACGAAGCATCTCCAGTTAGTAATTTACTAATAAGGGCACCATACTTAGTACCATCACCTAAACCGTCATTAATCTGAACGTTCACTTGAGACTTGATTGCCGCAGCTTGGTTACCTTGACGCAATTTTTCAAGTGCGATTTCTTTGTCGAGCATTTCCATCGTCATCTTATGTGATAGCGCGATCAAATCGGTAATATCTTTATTTGAACCAGTTTCGGATTCCGACATATCTTCAAGTTTTTTCTTGATAAGCGTATCCATCAAATCGCGCATACGAAAACGATTGTTGAAACCAACTTCATAGAAAACTTGGTTAACATATGCTTTGATCTCATTTCGGGCAAGTGTGCGAGTTACAAAGTCCAGAGGCACATCGAGGGCGTCAGCGACTTTTTGGGAATCTTGTAATTCCAGGAAACAATTGGCTATCTCCAGATTTTCGGGGGAGATTTGTAAGGCTTCAGCGGGAGCCTGAGTTGCGGGTAAATTTGACATAGGTGTAATCCTTTTATGGAAGTATATCACTTAGGGACAGCTGTGTGCAAGTTGATTTTTTGTGGGGAGGTTTGGGACGATTTGGGCAGTTTAGGGACGATTTGGGTGGTCTGCTATGTAATGGCACCTTAGTCGTTTTGAAATTATTTTGGTGTAACTTACGTGTGGTGGTGCCTTATAGCGTGTGTATACTTATTAGTCAATTAACCGCCCCCCATAGTATAGTCTATTGTGGTGTATCTGTCAATAGGGGTAAACACCTAGAAAATAATTTAATAAATGCTTGCACGACTGGAATTCTTTGATATAATAAACACATGACAACGAAACAACAAGCTGAACAAGCAATCCTCGCACATGATCCCAAAGCGTGGGGTATTTGCAACACTGGCGGTAATTATTTTATGGCCAGTGTTGGGCGATGCACTGCATATTATGTTATAATTGACGGACAGATTGTAGGAGATGTTTGGTATGAATAAAAAAGAATTTTTCGATGCACTTGGGTTTGCGGCTTGCATTGCCCTGCCCTTTGTGTTATACTTTGTTTTTGTGATGAAACCTTAACTTTTTAGGAGAAAATGAAATGACTACAAAAGCTGTGAATTATACCGCCGAACAAACGGCGAAGATGGTTACCGACTATGCCAACGGCGTGACCGTTGAAGCTATGGCTAAAGAACTGGGTAAATCTGTTCGCTCTATCGTTGCGAAACTTTCACGCGAAAAGGTTTACAAAGCTAAGGCATACGTTAGCAAGACTGGCGAGGCCGTGGTTAAAAAGGACGAATGGGCTGATTACATTGGCGAGGCTTTGGGCTTGGCTGAAGCTGATACCGATTCGCTGACAAAAGCAAATAAAAATGCACTGAAGGCAATCGCTGACTTTATCAAGACTGAAAAGACTTGACAATAAGGGCTTCGGCCCTTATAATTTAATCTTTCACCGGAGAATTTAAAATGAAAAAATGGGCTTATATTGTTATATATATGGGTAAGGCTGTAGGGGCTGGAACTCTGGCCGCTGACCGTGAAACATTCATCACTTCACGGCTTGGCAAAATGTACGGCAGAAAATCCCAAGGCTTTTCATGGATTATCCGGGAGATGTTGTAATGATTAAATCGGCTGAAATGCGTTTGTTCCAATTGATTTTACAAGATGAATTCAAGCTAAAATCACGGGTTAACTTTGTGAAAACAAAGATACTACGTTTTGACGGTGATTCGTGCATGGGTATGTATGAGGGCGAATCAATGGGCAAAAACAAATTTAATCATAAAATCAGAATCGCCACTTCTGAGGTTAAGACTAGCGAAGACTTATTTTCTACATTAGCGCATGAATATGTTCACGCTTGGCAAATGGAAAAGGGCAAAGACTTAGACCACGATACAAAATCAGGTTTTGTTAATTGGCGTAATTATTTCAAGGCTTATTATAATTCTGATATTGTTTCATTTGGCAGGGTGTAATACCTTTGTTTGCAAAACGAAATGAGAAACAAAAGTTCTCATTTTCGTGCGCCAAAATTATAACATATAATTTTGGGGCGTGTCAAGGGTTTTTCGATTAATTTTTTCAATCACGGCGATAGATATTTTCAATGATGAAATTGTGCATAGGGGCGAAAAATGCGCTATAATCTAGGCATGAAAACGAAATACACTGAACAACAAATTTCACGGTTTCACCGATTCTGTGATCGTCACGGGCTTGCGTTCGCTACAATTAGCGAGTATAATGGCGCTATCGAACAATTTTTTTCTGAGGACTGAAAAATGGCTAAAATCAATCGCGTGGCAGTTTATGACATGGACGGCACAATTGTAGATTCTTCGCATCGTTATCGCACAATCACGGACGAAAACGGCGAACGAATCGACCTTGATTATTGGCGCGAAAACGAACACCTAGCAATGAATGACGGACTTTTGCCCATGTTCGAACAATATCGGGCAGACCTTGCAGACGAAAACTGTTATGTGATTATTGCAACTGCGCGGGTTATGAATGCCCCAGATTGGCAATTTGTCAAGGAAATTTTGGGTGAACCTGATTATTTTATTAGCCGAAAATCAGGCGATACACAATCAGGGAAAACCCTTAAAATCAACGGCTTGGCAAAATTCTTCAATTTGGTTACATTCAAAAACGCGGATTTTGTTTTTTATGAGGACAATGTAAGCTATTTGAAAGCCGTTTGTGATCGGTTCAAAATTCGAGGCGTTTACATTCCATCGGTTCAAGGCCACTAAAAAATTTTTTAGGATTCTGGCAAAATCCTAAAATTTGGTGTATAATAACTTCATTGTCGCAAAACGTGACAATCAGCGAATTCCGACTGTATCGGTAATTGGAAACAAAATGGCTAAAAAACAATTCTTCGCAATTCTGGACACTGAAACCACGATTAATGACACCGTGGCAGATTTTGCGATTATTATCGTTGACCGTGAAGGCACGATTTACAACCAATGCGCGGTTTTGGTGAAAGACCACTTCGATAAAATGGAATTGTTCCACGATAAAAATGCTAATGATATCTGGGGTTATGGTGGACTGATTAAACGCAAAGCCGCATATGATAATATGCTTGATAATGGCGTCAGAATGTTGGCTTCTACTAATGCCATTAATAAATGGATTAATCAGGCAATTGGCAAATATAACCCAACTCTTACCGCATATAATCTGGCTTTTGATAAATCAAAATGTGCCAATACTGGAATTGATCTTTCGGGTTTTAATTCTGAATTTTGTTTGTGGCAAGCGGCAATCGGCAATATTTGCAATAAAAAGCAATTTAAACAATTTGCCCTTGATAATCACGCTTTTAATAATGTTACATCGCATGGCAATATGACATTTAAAACTAATGCCGAAATTGTTTGCGGTTTTATTAATGGCGAATTTAAAACCGAACCGCATACGGCATTTGAAGACGCAAAAGATTTTGAATTGCCGATTCTCACCGCGATTATTAAAAAGCGTGATTGGCGCGATAATATCAAGCCTTATAACTGGAAAGAATTTCAAACCAAAAACCATTTTAAACCGATGTAAAATATAATCGGGGCTAATAACCCCGATTATTTGAGAAAATGAAAACTTTTTGGGTTATCGCGCTTGTGTTGCATTTATACAACGACAAAAAATTAAATGATGAATTTCAGGTTAATGCGTGTTATAATGTGCCAACGGTAGACGAAATTTATAGGGGTTGAAAATGGAAAATATCGGCTGGCTTGGTTCTGTATTATTGGCATTTTGTGGACTGCCACAGGCCATAGAATCATTTAAAACTAAAAATTCAGACGGGTTAACGTGGGGTTTTTTGCTAATGTGGTTCTGGGGCGAGGTGTTTACGTTTGTTTACGTTTTCCCGACCATGCTGTTACCTTTGGTTTTCAATTATACGGCTAATCTGATTTTTCTTGTAATTATTTTGTATTTCAAAATAAAACCCGCGAGAAATAAAAGTTAACATTTTCTAACCCGCTTCGGCGGGTTATTTTTTGGCCAAAATAAAATGTAATACTTTTGTTTTCAGATAAAATTGAAAACAAAAGTATTACTTTTGGGGCGCCAAAATTATAACATATAATTTTGGCCGGTGTCAAGGAATTTTTTATAACATATTTTTTGTGGGGTTATTATTTTTTGGTCTTTTTTGGTGTATAATTTCCACATGGACAAGCAAACACTAATTAAGATTTTGAACCGCGAAGCCGTAGCGGTTTGGGATAGCCTGAGCGAGATTTATCCGGCTTTGGTGCAATACGATTGCCCCAAAATTATTTTGAATGGTAGGCTTTGGCGCGTGGCTGGCTATTGTGACCAACCGCAAAACGTGATAGAATTGGGATATAAATTTTTTACCAATGGTAAAAAATACGCAAATAACATGATTGACGTTATTTTACCACATGAGATAATTCACCAAGCCGACTACAATTTATTTGGCAATTCTGAAAAAATTTGTGGACATGGCGAAAACTGGTGTAAAATTATGGTACAATATGGACTCAAACCCGAACCCTTTCACACAATGGACATTAAACGATGATTGAGAATAAATTTTTTGTTGCTTGGTGTATTTTTACCCTTGTTTATGCTATAATCGTTGGAATGATAGAATTTTACAAGGATTTTATAAAATGACAAATAAAATTTCATGGCTTGGCACAATCGCCTCAATTATCGGGGCTTTTGTTGTCGCTTCACAATTGTTTTTTGTGGGCTATTGCTTTTTTATCGTGGGTTCTGTATCATGGCTTATCGTGGGTTTTGCCCGCCGTGACAAAAGCCTGATCGTTTTGAATGGTACTTTTTTTGTTGCGAATTTGCTAGGTTTGGCGAATTCTGTGGTATAATTAATTTTTTAAAGGAGCTTTGAAAATGACTGCAAAAACCGTAAACTACACCGCCGAACAAACCACTAAAATGGTGTCCGATTATGCGGCTGGCGTAACCCCTGAAACTATCGCGCAAGAATTGGGCAAATCGGTGCGCTCGATTGTCGCTAAACTTTCACGCGAGGGCGTTTATAAGAAAAAAGAATATAAAACCAAAACGGGCGCTCCCGTTGTGAAAAAAGACGCGCACGCCGATGCAATTGGCGCGATTCTGAAAATGACCGAGGCCGAGACTGAAAGCCTTACAAAAGCGAATAAAACCGCTTTGGAAAAGATTTTCCAAGCCTTGGCGAATTCTCGCCCACTGTAAGCCGAAAGGCTTACAAAAGCCCCACAAAATGTGGGGCTTTTTTCGTCTCAAAATGAATACTTTTGTTTTCAGAATAATTTGAAAACAAAAGTATTACTTTTTGCTGCGCCAAAATTATACCATAATTTTGCGGCGCGTGTCAAGAACTTTTTTGTAGGTGTTTTCCCCTATGTTGTTTTTATGCAACCTGGCACGATTCTTGCGCCACGCCCGTAATTATTAATTCATAATTATGGAACCAAATGTGAATGATTCTCATTCGCTATTGACTAACGGGTCAGTAGACGTAAGCGCGCTGCGCCAGTGCAAAAGTGGCAAGCCTAAATTTTTGAGCGTGCGCTGCGCCAGTGCGCGATCAAGTGCAAAATCTAGCATGTCATCCGCGATTAATAGTGCGCAAGTGAATTTTTTCTCACTTGGCAAAGTTTTTGAAAAGTTTTATAATTTCTTTATGAAATCGAGAAAGGGACTGAGATGACAGACAGCGAATTTTTCCAACAAATTCAGGAAGACTGGTTCAATGAATTTGCTTGTGACGAACGTGATAAAATTTTCATCGCTACCATCGTACAAGACGAAAATTTTGAATTTGACGATGTTCCCCTTTGAGAGTATAATAGAATCTTAGACAGCGCAGAAACCAATTTGAAAGGACATATGATGACTGCAACCAAAACCGTAAACTACACCGCCGAGATGACCGCCGAGATCGTGGAGGCCTACAAAGCTGGTGAAGCAGTGGAAACTATCGCCACTCGCATGAACCGTACCACTCGCTCGATCGTGGCTAAGCTGGCGCGTGAAGGCGTGTACAAAGCTAAGACCAAAGCTAAGGGTGAGCACGCTCCCCGTAAAGCTGAGCTGATTACCGAAATTGCTCACAGCATCGGTACTAACGAAGAACTGATCGAGTCGCTTGAGAAAGCTACCCGTGAAGCTCTGGAGCTGATTGCCAAGGCTGTTCGTGCCTGATGCAATTGAGGGTCAGAAAATTTATACTTGATGACCCTCACTTTTCTTGATATAATATATACTTATAAAACGAAATAACAGCCGAGACGGCCGGCCACGCTAACAATTATTATCTTGATTATGCCAGCCGTCTCGTGTTATAATACTATATAGATTACGCGATTTGTTAAATAATTAACTAGTCTGAATTCTGGGTGACAGCGGTCGGCATTAGATAGCCAAACGTCTTAATTGTGGGAAAACAGTATATACCGAGCCACAGCCCTTAGCAACCATAATAAATTACTTAAACTGTGCTAGCCAGGTCTGACTTGCTACACTATCGAAATGGGGCCACTAGTAGGTACTCTGCAGAAGTACGCGAAAGGGTATATGTTCGAATTTAGCAAGCAGTTTGTTAAGTAATTTATTATGGGTGTTATGAGGTCTGCATTTATTGCAGAGTAGCAACTTAATGGCTGAGGAATTCTCTAGCAGCCGCCCAATCTAATGTCGCGTTGGACTTCTGGTGAGGTCAGTACCCTTTCAAGGTACCCAGGCAGGGTTCGAATCCCGCACGCGATACCAAATCCACTGACGAGTAGCCTGCAATGGCACGAAACTCTCAACCTTCGTAGTAGGTGTGCGTGATTCTCCCAAGTCACCGCCTGCCGCAGTTGAGGGTCTGGATGAAACCGAACCCGGTCATAGACTGGTCTCAAAGTAGTAATTCAAGGGAGCCGACCCTATACCCCTTGCAGGGCTCCGCTATGAGTCGAACCATTAAACTAGAACCCGACCCTAAACTGTAGCGAGGTCGATAAATACAAGCACAGTCGGAGTAGCCGTGATCACCTGGAAGGTAGTATGTAAGCTTCGGCTGTGTACATCCAGTTAGTGCAGGCGTTTAGAGCGTAGCACATTTGCGTTGAGGAACGATAAACCTACCAAGTCTCCCCTTACCATGAAAACAGTTAGCCGATTAACCATCAGGCTCAGATGAGTAGTTTAGGGTCAATGCAGTCAGCGGATTGGTCATCCCCGTAAGTCGTTGTGTGAGCACCCGCAAAAACACAGTGCTGTTGCAACAGCCAATGTTCAAAGCCCCACACGGTCGCTCCGTGGTGGGGCTTTGTTTTGCCCCAAAATACCAACCCGCAAAATTTTGTGCGTCTTGCGCCCATTATACAGTGCCTAACCTACATTTGTCAAGTGAATTTTCTGCACACTGACCCTAAACCGCATAAATTATAGCAAGTCCACGCATCTGACCCTAAATTGTAGCAAACCAGAGCAAATTTGTGCGGTTTAGGGTCAGGACGAAAAAAAGCCCACTTAAATCAAATTAAGTGGGCTTTTGTGCATTTAAGTGCAATTAAGTCAAATTTTCTGCAATTTAGGGTCAGATTTAGCCACCAAATTGCGTTCGATCATGATTAGGACCTGTTTATTTACTTTTTCGAGCGATTCTAGCAATTCTAGGTTACAATCGAGCAATTCTGCAATCCGTTCGATGTGGGTGCTCTTTTTTGTTGGCACCTCACCGCGTTTGTTGAGGTATTGCTTTTTTTGGTAGACGCCGAGGCTGCTAAGCTTAGCAATAATGCTACGTTCTGGCACCTCGAACTGCTGGGCTAGCTCAGATACGGTCACACCGGCCTGATAGTCTTCAATCAACTGCTTGGTAGATTCATTAGTGTATTTCATGTTCTTGACTCCTTACCATGGCAGCTCTGGATTGAAATTAGAGCCCCTAAAGGGCTTACTAACTGCAATAGGCATGACTGGTTGATGCATGAAAATATCTCTGGCGACCAAAGGCTCTGGAATATTGTCCCAATTGTTAGGGTCTAGAATCGTGTACTCATTACGATTACTTGGGTGTGCTGCCCAGGTTTGTAATACCATAAATTTAGCGAGCTTAGGCAAGTGTCCAATTGCTGTATCGCCAAGGTGATTCAATTTAGTACAAGTAGCAGGGTTGTTAGGGATACCAGCTCGTGAGCCTGTTTTATCTGTGATTGCAGTGTTGCGTAGTGCTAGTAGATCGCTGTGAGGAATATCAGGGACTGTAACACCAACAAGTTTACTCAGTTCAGGGTCAAGTAGAGTTTCTAATCCTAAAATGCTCCACTCAGAATACTTGATACCTTGAAATTTCTTAAATCCAGCTAGAATAATTGGTACTAGTGGGTTGATGACAGACTTATATTGTTGATTACCCTTAGGTGCATCTTTGAAGAAGTTTTGGCGAGCACTAGTAGCCAAGAGTCCCGACCCTAAGGCAAAGTAATCTTCACGCAAGCGTGTATTTGCATCCCATGTAGCGTGTGCATCGTACAAGCCATGTTCGTTCTTGACAGCCTTCCATGTACCAAAATAAGCTAACATCTGGTGTGGAAGCCAGGTTAGCTTTTGTGGAATCATATTTTTAAGTGCCCAAGCTTCTACAACTGCAGCTTTTGCTTCCAACTTACATTGCTGGATTATAGTGTCACTGAGCTGAATTTGATCTGGATCGAAACTACCCATTGATTCTATAACGGATTCTTCAACACCGTCACTGCCACCTTCTCCATAGGACTGGAGCTGATCTACTAATCGCTGTTTAGTGAGCTCATACTTGCGTTCTGCAGCTCGTCTAGCCATATCTAGGCGTTCTGAGCGTAGTTGCAAGTAAAATTGCTGAAAGTCTCTTGCGAGACCTGGAAAATCTAATAGTTTAATATCGTTCATTGTTAAAAAGAAAGAATGACCCTAAGTTGGATCAGTTGAGGGTCTAGGATTTTTGCCCTAGAGTGGGGGAGTGGCAGAGGGTGGGACGATTTGCTTTAAAATCCCAATTATCAAACCACAATAAAGTTTTTAATATATAAAAGACGTAATTGCCCTAAATTGGGTAAATTTTGAGGGCAGGAGAGTTAGTTTGATTAGATTGCGTAATCGTGAAAGATTGAAAAGATCATATGTGACTATTTCAACTTTCCCGTCGCTACTAATACTAACTCCTGCCCTAGTATCTTATCTTCTTAAGTTACTATAATTATAGCACATTCGATAACAAAAAAGCAAGCGTATTTTTTATATTCGTGATAATTTGTGTTTTTTCGTTAATCTGGTTGTAGATTTGTATGAATGTTACAGCTTAGGGTCGACTAAGATTTTGAATTTGTCGATGATGTTTTGATCAGATTTCTTTAGATCTATGAAGTTCGTGTACTCTAGTGCCGCAAGTAGGGCAAGAAAATCTTCAACCTCTCCGATGAATTCTTGCTTGTTGGTCTCTTTTCTCTCTGGGTGATGATTATCTGGCCCAAATCTGCGGATTTTGGAGACAGCTTGAATAATCTCAGCGGATTCTTCCTGAAGTTTGTCTAGGTAATATTGGATTTTGTCGTTCATTTGCTTCCTTGTTCAGTCCAGCGTTTGTCGCAATCTGGGCAGTAAAAATCTGTTGAGAAGTTGGTATGTGAGTCGTAGTGCTCGTTACGCTTATGCGTTTTCTTGACTGCTGGGTGTGTGCACTTTTGTTGTAGTTCTGTTTCTAGCTCATTAAGTCGATCACGGTGCGTTTTAATGTCTTGTGCTTCGTCACGAATTTTACGACGTTTAAGTACTAGTCGGGCAATTTCTTCTTGCTCGGCTTGTGGCAGGTTAAAAAATTCTTCGATGTTCATGGCAGGGTTCATTTTGTTTTTTGCGGTTTCTTGGCCCAATAGTTGTTCTAGACCCTCAATTGCTAAAGCTCGGGCATTATGTGCACTGCGGCCGGTTGCGGTGTACTCTAGTCCAGTGGGAATGTGTCGGGCTGTTATAACAGGCTTGTTTTTAATCCAGCTTGAGTATGCTAGCGTAATTTGTATGTCTGCTGGGTTCATATATACTCTACCTCTATCGGAATTTCTTTCCAGGTACCGTTGCCAAAGTGATCAAAAGCTTCCCAGTACTGGAGTCGTTTATGAGTGTTGTCAGCTTCTAGCTCTGCTTTAGCTTGCATAAGGGGCATTTGCCACTTAGTTGCATACTCTCTGACTTGTTCAGCTGTGGTACGTTTTTTGATTATAAGCCAACGTAGTTTCATTTGCCAGTCCTCAACGGGTGGTATATTGGGAGTTTAAGTCGGCCACAAGCTGGAGTGCGACATACATGTCCCTTAGTGCAGTTGGGGCAAGGGTCTTCTGGTTTGACCTTATTTTTTAGCATATCCTCTTTGTGTGCTTCTTTAGCTCGCTTGGTTCCTAAATCGTAGCCAATTTCCCAAGCTTCGTGACATTCGCTAGTCTCAAGATATGGGTTCTCAACTTGGCGTAGCTGCTGGCCTTTGCCGTATCCGGCTTCGTAGGCGTCGCAGATCATGAAGACTTTTGAGACCATGCTGTAATCCTCCAAGCAACATACCACAGATCAACCCTAGCAAACCACTGGCCGCTATTTTTGCCAAAGCCAATACGCAGCATACGATTATCTTTTGTTAGTGTAAGTTTAAGTAATTTCATCCTCGTTCCTTTAGAATAGCGTCTTCATATCCTGCATCGTAGCCATCTTGAAAGCCTTCTTGGTAGCAAAGCTTGGCAAACGCTTCTATTAGCGCAATCTGTTTAGTATTTGTTAGGTACTCTGCACTAATGCCTACATCTGACATATACTTTTTAATTAATTCTTGCTTCATTGGTCGACTCCAAAATGTTGTTTAATCTTATCTACAATTTGTTGGCTTTGCTGTATTCTTGCCCGGTTCCAGACCTCATCCTGAAGGTTATACACTTCCATTTCCTCCACCTGTTTCTTCTGCCCATCTGCAATATTCATACATTCTTTCACAATCAACTCGGAGAACTTTTCAGCAAACTTTGTGACTTGTTCAGGTGTTAGGGTTGTCCAAGTTTCTGGCACAGCTTGGTCTAGTGCCTGTGCAAATAATTTATTGGTTTGTGGGTTCATGTTATTTCTCTTTCTTATAGAATATTATAACACAAAACAAAAGGGGCAAGCAACTCCGAAATAATCGGCGTTACTTGCCCCAATGGTATTATATATCCCATTCACGATCTGCGTGTTGAATTGATGTGCGAATATCTTTAGTTTGGATGTAATCTTCTAGGAACGAGCCTAACCATTCAGCATCCAAGTGATTGTCTTTAGCCCATTTAATTGAGACTAAGAGTGCGTTGAGATCTTCAAAATGCTGGTTGTATTCATCTAAGCGATGTTTAAGGCTATCATTCAATTTTAAACTCCCGTTTGATCTGATATCGAATTACTTTTAGTGCATCGTACGTCCATTCACATGCTAGTTCGCCTGAGCTGGAGTTGCCTACCGGAATCTTATAAGTTTCAATGTGGTCAATGCATCTCTGTGCTACAGCTTGAGCTACAAGTTCTAGGTATTTAGTATCATCAAAGTGTAGGCTAAACTTATCTCCTAGCGGAGTAGGAATCCAAGCCTTTTCACGTAGTGCTTTCAGTTGTTGTATCATTTTTATTATTCTGCCAATATGTAAAGCGTCCCTTTACTAGCACTTTCTTTAGTCTTGAATTACTTTTGCCACCACTGAGGTAATAGTGAGCTTTAGTTACTTGTGTATAGTTAATCATCTACAAGCTCCAGGAACTTGTATAGTGTTATTTGTGTGGGATCGTAATCTACACCGTTAATGTTAAAGTGCATAGACTTCATACCCATATCACATTCCCACATCCACCACATCAACCAATCAAATAGTTCTTCGCCAATGAGTTCAGCAACTAGATTGGTATAAGCACCCTCAATTGGTTCAGCTAGGCCAAAGATCGAATTGTCTGACCCTAAACTAGAGAAAGCTTTACTAACCATTTCTTCCCCTGCACGCTGAGTAATCATAGCCATGCAGTAATCGTATGCAATTTTATGTGTTTGTTTCATGATATAAGAGGTCTGATATTGTCTAAGTATGCCTTACCTTTGCTATAGGCGTGTGAGAGATGGTGTCCGTGTGAGCCCATGTATTTGACCATTTCTTCGACTACACAGAACGCCTCTTTCATTATTTGTATCTCATTTTCACGTCTTCGGCACGTTGGTCCACATCCTTCAGATGAGCATCCAGAGCAGCCTTGTCCTTTGGATCGTTGCTCTTCTTCCAGGTCTCCCATAATTTGAATGCTTCGCTGGAGTGTGCTAGATTGTGCTGCTTGTACTGTACGGTTTTCATATGGTTTATCCTTAAAAATGTCCCATTTGTTCTGGGCAATTAACTCCTCTTTAGTCGGCATCTTTTTCTACCTCGTACCAGAATGAGTAACTATCTGGCTCGTCATCGAAGTCTTTCTCCATTCGTGCATGTTTGTCGCAATATGGATGATCTCCTGCAAATTGTGTAGATCTAACCCACTCTGCTGGCTTGTCGCATTCAATACATTTCATTTGAACTCCCAGTGATTACGTACTTGATCTACTACACGGCCAATAATGCCATGCACTCGGTCTTGATCGTAAGTTGTGTAAATAATATCTTTGCAATTAGTGGCCAAGATAGCTAGAATGGTCTCGCCAACTACTTCTCGTGCGTATAGTTCAACCAGCGCAGCTTGCTCCTGGCTAACCCCAACATATTCTATAATACTATTAATTCGTGTATTCATTAGTATCTTTCGTTAATCCAGTCTGCAATCTTGCAAGACCAAGTACCGATTTGCCAACCAGCAATACATGACATAATGCCACTAGCAAGATTAACACCGAACAGTGCATCACGGTTTACCAAGAAAGCCAGCATAAGAATCAATACGCTAGCATGTACAAATAGTTTTTTCATTTCAGATCCACCACAGTTGCATGAACACACTTCCAGCCGTTAGTATACGTTTGCACATATACACCTTCAACCTTATTGCATAGTTGCTCTCGGGCGTTATGCACGCCACTTACGTAGCAAACCCAGCAGAACAGAGCGAGTAGACCAGCACCGCAAATCCAACCCACATAATCAAAAATTTTGTCAGACATAGTTTTTCCTTTTTCAATCTTATATTATATTCCAAAAAGCAAAAGCCCTCAAGTGCATAAACACTGAGGGCTTAAAATTTGTTGCATAAAAACAACATTTAGGGCTTTGTGGTCGGGAATGGCCAGTTAGCATTAATATCTTCTTTAGGCTGTTCCTGAACCGGTTCCTGATAAGGAGGAATAGGAGCAGAACCTACAACTACTAGAAGATAGCCAATAATTGCAATTACTGCGAGGATTGAGATAAAAACGATTAGTCCCATAGTGTTTGAAAATACTTTCCGAACATATTAAATGCATGCTGTTTGCGTTTATTATGAGCGTCTAGGCCAGCATGGTCAACCTTGAGCAGCTTAATAGATTCGTTGAGATCCTCAACTTTATTAGATTCAGTATGATCGTAGAACTTGCCAGTTTCATCGTCACTTTTGTGTTGGCTGAAGGCCCAAATAAGTTCATCAAGGAACCATTCGTAACGCTTCTCAGCAAGAGAGTCCCAACCGTAGTCGTCTTTCTTGATTCCGAAGGTGCTACGCAGATACTCTGGAACATCTTCATCGTCAATAATGCCAAAGCCGTGCTTATGGGCCTTGAGGTTTACCAGTAGAGGTGCGATGATAACTGCTAGAGTGTGGTCAACGTTCCAGTGGTCGTAGTAGTCAATCTTGACATACTCTTGACGCTTCTTGAAACTGTGAATCCACTGGCAGAAATCATTGACCCAAGTCTTGCTAAGCCATTCACCGAAAGCATAAGAGCGATCTGCCCAAATAGATTCTTCGTACTTATCTACCCAGAAGAAAATCTTCTCAGCGATTTGATAAGGGCCAATCCAGCTAGTGTAGGGGCCGAGTTTAACTTTCATCAGTGGTCTCCGTATTGTCTAGAAGTTACTTCAGTTGAACACCAAACAGTATTTGGGTTAGGCCAAAAGCCTGGATCAGGAATAGTACCAGGAGTAAAACCTGGAGGCTTAGGCTGATTAAACCAGAAGCTGCCTTCCAGTTTAGTTACGCGTTCTTTTAGATGTTTGTTTTCATTTTCAAGATAGCCGAGTTTCTTTTCCAAGAAATCCAACTTATCTAGCATTTCTTTATAGTTCATTGATGTACCTTTGTAATTTTCTTGGAGCTAATAGTTGCACGAAGACTAATAATTTCTAGCAAAGATTGTGCCATTTCTTTAGTATCTACTTGAAACCATTTATTATGGACATTATCCCACCACCAATAATCGTCTTCTTTAACTCTTTGGCTATCGTAAAACTTCCATCCACTCATGGTAAGCTTACGAACTGCAAACTTACCATTAGCGAACTCTACAATGTGCGGCTTAAATGGGTTAAAGAACTCACGTTTCATTTAAACAGCTCCAGCTGTTCATAAACGTAAGAGTGCAGGTTTTCACGAGCACGATCAAAGATTTCACATGGCTCAACCATTTCAGGGTCTAGACCCTCAACCGCAGTAGCATAAGCAAGCAGAGTGTAATTGATATCATCCCACATAGCCTGTGCACCTTGCTTAAACGCTTGGCGCATCCAATAGTCGCGGGTTTCTACGTTCGGAGTAAGATTAAAGCTGTGGCCTTGAACAGCACTACGATTGCTACCAATTTCGGGATACGGATCTTCGTAGAACCATTTAATAAATTCGCGGTCTAGGTTTAGTTTTTCTTTTCTCATATTATTTCAATTCGTAGTCGTCGGCGTCATATACATCACGCAACTTGCAAGCTAGCAGGTGTGCGTGGTCTTCTGTGTCACTTTTGATTTCAACCAATACTGTAGCCTGATGGTCAGTATATAAGCTGTTATCAAGGTTATTAAATAGCAGTGTAACTTTGTAAATCTTCATTAGTAAGCACCTAGATGGTTATCGGCAGAAATGCACAGTTCAGGGAAGAAGTCTTGCACTACTTTGAGCACCTCTGCATCAGTACCATGTTTCTGAGCATTACGAAGTGCATGACGAAAATCACTAATAAGATTATGATACTGGGGTGCATTAAGATACATCCGAGCTTCGTCAGGCGTTTCACATTGAATTTTAAGTTCTAGCATATTTGTTCAGTTGTTTAAGTGTGTTAAGATCTGTTACTGGCTGATAGTTTGATTTAGCCAATGGAACGATACAGTGCTTGAAATTTCTAGCATGCTTCTCTCCACACTTAAGACACGTATGGTAGCCTAGTTTCCATCGGGCTGTGAGAACAGGTTCAGCACAGTTTACGCAATAATTTTGCATAGTTTTCCCTTGTTAAAGAATAATTATACGGGAAACCGACTAACAAATCAAGTCTCAATCATCTGATCTTAATTTCTTTAGCTTTTCAGTTAAAATATTCAGTGTACGTTGGTACGCTCTAATAACTGCTTTTTGGCCAACTAACCATTCAGGCTTAAGTAACAGTGCTAGTTCTTCGTCTTTGGTAACAAGCACAGATTTCTGAGTGCCATCAATCCAAGTAATTTTATGGCAATCTACCTTAATAAATGGATTGCTTTCATCAGATCGTTTTAGTGCTAACATAATGCCGCCTCGCTGCTCAGCAGACTCGATAACGGCCAGAGGGAGTTCGATTGCTGTAATTGGCTCGAAATCCTCAGTGTAAATAATAGTGTTCATGGAATATATACATATTAATTCTCCAGTACACTTATTCTAGCACGCAAACAAAAAGGCCAGCAAGTACATTTATTTGTACCTACTGGCCTTACGTTAATTTCCTCTGGCGTCGTAACATCCAGGATGTGTGCATTTACCTACATCGCACTCACAGTATGGAGAACGGCATGGGCGTAATTCTAGGCGTGCAGACTCAAAAGCAGCTCGTAGCCACATTTCAATGTTTGCTACTTTACCGTTGTCAGATGTAAATTGATCTAGGCTATCCCAGAATCTCTCGGCTCTGGTACCGTAGTTTTCAATTTCAAAGAACCAATCTTCAAAATCTTTATAGATTACCATTGTGCCTCGCCTGGAATAAGTTTACGGAACTGAATCCAGCCTTTCAAGTTACCAGACCATAAGCTATAATCTGAAGTCATATGCGTAACACCGTAACCCTTCCAATTTTCGGGCTCATATGCACTAATCTGCAATAGATTCATAGGAGTAGCTTGATGCTCCACAGGACTAGCATGACATGGTTGAGATTCAATCAGCTGTGAGTAGATTTTCTTGGCTTTATCGAAGGAGTCGTCGTTTTTGCGATAACTGACTTGGGCGCAGCAGCTTGAGGAGACAATTCTAGCATCCTCGGCAGAAATTCTGGATCCATTAGTATCCAAATAGCATAGCTCACCAGTGGCCACATCGCGAGTAGTAGAAACATAAGGTACATGCCACTCTCCTGGGTTTAGTTGTTGGGGCGTTGATTTATTGTACGCATCTAGCATTTTAATAGCCAACTCATGGATCTCTGGCTGGGCATCGGCATGAGCACGCAACCAGAAAAAGTTCTTCCATTCAGTACCGCTAATGACGGTTTTCATAATCATCCACGGTTCAGTAATGCGATTGGTAATTTGTTTGTGTGACCCTAAATCAGAGAGTTCTTTAGAATAATTAATCGCATAATCTCGGGCAGTTGTCCACAGGTACTGAGCCCAGGACTTATCAGCACCTTGCAATTCTTCTTTAGCCTGCATACCTGACTGGTTTTTACCCCAAAACACAGGAGTTGCAGTATTATTACGTATATGCTCATGCATAGCTGCAACAGGGATAGCACGACTAGAGGCAGAATTCTTGCTCAACATTCGGTGAGTGTTAAGTTCAGCAAGAATGAAGCGAGGATACTCAATCTCCATAGTAGTCATGCGTACTCCATCTGTGGAGATAGAGTCAGCAATAATCTTAGCTGTAATCAAATCTTTGGGGTTCATTTAATAAAACTTTGGTAATAGTTAAGGGGAACTGAGAGGTACTATTTGGAGAAAACAGCGCTCGGTATTCGTGGGTGTCGTCTTGGTAGATTTCAATCCATAAAGCACACTTAGCTGCAAGCTTATAAACGTAGTCTACAAGCTTGCAGGTTTCACGGATTTCGTTATAGCCTTTGTTCATACTTCAATCTGCATATGTGGCTGAAAGTCGTGGCCTTCGTCCATAGCAGTCCAGTAGCCGTGAGGGTTAGCAACCACACGAGTGTCACCAATCATAAGGTCTACATGGTCATGTGTATGTCCAAACATCCAAGTAGTATCTTTCAGATCAAAAATCCAGTCGCCTAGATTGTTAGCAAAGTAGTCGTTAAGACCACTATGGTCATTTTTAAAACGAGGACTGATACACTCACGAGCAGGCAGAAAGTGTGTAACAATAACTTTCTTTTCAGTAAAGTTTTCATAGCACATCTTGATATACTCACGATCAAGATAGAATTGCTCAATAGCATCATCAGGACGAAAGTCTTTGATTAAGCGGAAGTCAGCAATCATCTTGCGTGCAGCGTGCATGCTCAGTGGGTCTTTATTGAAGTTAGTCCACAGAGTAGCTCCGATAAAGCGCACATCATCAATCAATACGTTATCGCGGTGCAGATAGTGAATGTTATCATAGTTAAGGGCTTTTTCGATCATCTTATCGTTGAACTCTTCAAAGCTAGTACCATAGTATTCGTGATTACCAGGCACATATACAACTTCTGGAAAGATACCGGCAAAGTATTTCAGTACGTCAATAGTATTCTTAGAACCACTAGCAATGTCGCCAGCAAGAACAAGAACGTCTTCGCCCTTATACTCGCTAAGAGCGTGGCTTTTATACGGCAGACGAAACTCCGTATGAAGGTCTGACATTAGTCTAATTTTCATAATTTCTCCAATCAAGCCTATATTATATCAAAAAACAAAAAGCCCAGCAAGCGCAAAATTGGCAAGCTGGGCTTTACTTAGGCATAAAATATATGAGAACCGATTTGGGCTATAATTTGTTTAGTACGGCTCCAACGTGGTTTAACATAGTCGGCGTGATAATAAAGAGCATTGAAGTTAGGTATATGATTATACCCATCTAACACAGACTGTGCCAAGGCTTTAGTTTGTCGCCATGCAGGGCTGTCTTTAATCTTTCTAGGCTTATTTAAAGTCCAAGAAAACTGTGATTTTTCGTACACAACACCACAGATGCTAGACTGGAAATGTGTGTCGTGACGCATACGATTAATGGTAACCAATGCTACTGCAATTTGCCCCTTAACTGATTCACCTCGTGCTTCGTGGTAAATGTTTTCAGCTAAGCAGTTAACATCACGTTCACTAACCTTAAGTGGCACTGCCCTCGGTATTAGTCCCTGGCCCAGTACCATTGGTATCACTAGTAGTATTGCTGCTAGTTTTAGTTTCATGATATTCCTTTAGTTCTTGTCTGAGCTGTGCGTTTTCATTATGTAATAGTTGCATTTCCTGTGCAAGTCTATTAATAGTATGCTGATCCATTTCAACACGTTGAGCTAGATGTTGAAGGGCGCGAGCAGCCTGTAGTGCCGTCCGTGTTGGCGGGCGGATTTCATCATAAGAGTTTTCGCCGTTTGTAACACGGTGGCGTTCCCCATTATTTAGGGTTTGTATGAGAATATTTACGTCAGACATATTGATTAAAATTTAAATGAGTTGCTATTATAGCATTTGGGCAATGACAAATCAAGCCAAAATTTCAGGGACAAAAATTTTAGTTTGAAAGTAAGAAGCTTTGGTGATATAATGTGAGGAACTGAGGGCTAAAACATATGTCAAATTCTTACTCGTATACAACGGAATTAGAGCAGCTTATAATGCATACACTGCTACCCGTTTATGAAAGGCATTGTCTAGAGCACAATATTAAAGAAATGTATAAAGACATTAATCCAGAGTTGTTAAGACAGCTCAGACGTAAGAAACAAGTAGCAGCACTATTTAGACCCAAAGAAATTTAAAATTGAATTATATTGCTGATAGTAGTATAATAGAAAGTTCTCGGGGTGTTTGCCATTGACCTCGAACCGGCAAGTGCTAAGAAACAACTCAATCCGCTAAATCCAGTATCAAATTTAGGCCTGGCAAGGCTTAGAGGGACAACTGCGATGACGAACATAAAAGCCTGTTGCCACAGGAGTTCAGGGCTGCGCTGCTCATACCAGTGCAGTTTCTTAAGCATACATTCGTGTGCTTAACAAACTTTAAAAGAATCCTTATGCCAAAAATCGAAGAAATTGATACAGCAGTTGCTACATTAACACCAGAACAAGAAGATCAGATTAAATCTGCTATGGCAGCTTATAATGTAGATAACTTTAAAGCCGCAATACAAGATTTAGCACCTAAAGCTGGTGCATTAAAATTTGATACTGATAAACTACCACTTAATCTGCTATCTACTGAAGCAATGAATCAAACAGCCGCTGTGCTTAAGTTTGGTGCTCAAAAGTATGCAGAACACAATTGGCGTAAAGGTTTTACCTGGAGCCGACCCTTAGCTGCAGCGATGCGACATTTGACCGCATTTAACGACGGTGAAGATAAAGACCCAGAGTCTGGTCTATCGCACCTAGCCCACGCGGCATGCTGCATTATGTTCCTTTTGGAGTTCGAGAAGACTCATAAAGAATTAGATGACCGATACAAATCCGATGTACCGCAGACTAGCGCGACACCTAAACAAGACACGAAAAACCCTTACACAGGCCTGTAATGAACTAGAGATTGATCTAGATGATGTAGAAGATGAGTTTCTTCAAGCGTCTATTGATCAATGCTCACACTGTAACATATGGTCTACTGACTTAAAAGATGATGATGACGGCAACTTAGTATGTGCGTTATGCTTTAGGTTAGTAGGCAAATAATTTTTTATTTGAATTAGTAGTCGATATTTTATATAATAGAGGCTATGAATATATTTTACTTAGACCGCGACATACAAAAATGTGCTCAAGCGCATTGTGACAAGCACGTCAATAAAATGATACTAGAAGGCGCGCAGCTACTTGCTAGCGCTCACCATCTTACGAATCCAGAAGCGTCGATGATAACCGACATGTATAGACTTACACATAAAAATCATCCTGATGCTATCTGGGTTCGTTCTTCTATTAATCATTATCTTTATCTAATGGATTTAATGGAGGCTCTCAATGAAGAATGCCAGTACCGATACGAACACTCAAAGATTCATGTATCACTTGCTAAAGTCCAATCCTGGCCTTTCCCAAACTTACCAGATGTTCCATTCACTGAGCCACCTAAATGTGTCCATGACGACTGGAAACAAGTCCCAGACACAGTTGAAGCCTACCGACAATACTACAGACGAGACAAAGCAGACATTGTAGGCTGGACCAAACGACAACCACCAGAGTGGTATTATGTACAGCAATAACTATTTTACTAAAATGAACTCGAACAACCCAAATTTACGCGAATTTAGCGAAGGCACTAGAAATGCTGCAATCTTTAAAACAAATGCACCTTATAATAACATTTATCAGGGTGCTGCTGATCGCTGGCTGTTTGTGTGTAGTGCTGGCCTCCTTCGCAGTCCCACTGGCGCTACTATGGCAGCCCAATACGGGATTAATGCACGTAGTTGTGGCAGTAATTTTAACTACGCACTTGTGCCATGCAGTGCGAATCTTATCAACTGGGCTGATAAGATCATTTTCGTAAATAAAGAGAACCTGTGGCAACTAGAAGAAAACTTCTTAGGTCACAAGGATTTGCTAGATCAGCTTGAGCGTAAGCAAATTGTGCTTAATATTCCAGACAACTTTGAATACATGGACAAAACGCTACAGCGTATGTTCCGTGAAGAATTGTTCGATGAACACGCTCCAGTAAGCATCTAATCCGGCGTTGGTCCAATGGATAAGACAAGGGTCTTCTACACCCTCAGATGTGGGTTCGAATCCTGCACGCCGGGCCAGAAAATTCAAACTTGATATGTTTGTCTGAATCAGCTTATAATATAGGCTGATTTGGAGAAATAATATGGATAAAACAGTATACATTGTAACCAGCATAGAATTGGGTTGGGATTGCGTTGTTGGTGTTTTCGAGGATGTAAATCCCGATGAATTGCAAAAATGCTTCCCATCACCTCCCTACGTCATTACAGATACAACTGTGCAATATAACCTAGAAGGGTGGGGCGAAGATGAGTGATTACACACCAGACGTTTGGGTCGTCCTTGAATTTGACGCTCCTGAATTAGAAACACCTATGCGCAAAGTTTTTGCTGGTTGGTACGGCGGTTTCGCTGGTAGCAATAGCTGGAAACTTAATAGTGGCATTACTAATGTTCGTATTGACGATGAAGGGCATTACGAGTTTGATGGTTATAGTGGCAGTACTTACTACTGCCATTTCAATAACTATCATATGAGTTCGCTGATGCACGATATTCTGGCTAAATGGCTTAAACAAGCTGATGAACGTGGTGACACAACCATTAGAATTTTGAATATTGACGAGATTGTTGAAACTTGATATAATAATGGCTTCTTTGGAGATATTATGGCTGGATATTCTAAACAATTTTTGATTGATGCGTTTATGAGTCGGTACATTGAGTGCTCGCTCATTAGTATCGAGCAACTCGAAGCGATGGAATCTATGGCCGATAAATTCTATGATGAAGTTGGTCGTGATAAGTTCAGACTTTATGCTAGTCTTGATGCTGAGGCAATCAGGGTCTACAAAAATAAGTGTTGACGTTGATTGCCAATTTTGATATAATATATGTTCTAATTTGATAAATAGCCCGGTGCCTGCGCTTACCAATTATCCCTTTATGGTAATCAGTCCCGTAAAATGCAGCGTAGTGATGGTGGACTAACCTGTGGCAGTCTAGACCTGAGGGCGGTCGTCCCAACTGGTATTAACCCAGACAAGACATTATAGTGACACTTTAGGGAGTGTCCCTATATTTTAGTATAATTGACGGGAACTTTCTGCCTAACGGTTGGTGGAAAGTATCTCGGTGGTTTTGACGGACTGTGAATATCCATAGCGTCAACTATGGAATATATTGATTGTACTAAAATATAGGTCGGTAGCTTAACAAGGCTAGAGCGCAAATCCGGACTACATACCCCCTGAACGTAGATATGCTGACCCTGTGACCGCCGCAACGGTACATTCAGAAACAGTTCAGCCTGAATTCGAATACATGGCCACGGGATGTAGAATTAATGAGGTGCAGGTTCGATCCCTGCCTGACCTACCATATTTAAATTGACTGATTAGTGTAGTGGCAAACACGCAAGGGCCAACATCGTACGCGATATGGTTGGAATCGCCAGTGTAACGTAGGTTCGAATCCTGCATTAGTCAATTTAAATATGGGCGTGTGGTGTAATTGGTAGCCACGCTGGTCTTAGAAGCCAGTGCGTAAGCGTGTCAGTTCGAGTCTGACCATGCCCACCATATTTAAGTGATCTGGCTTGGCCAGCGGCGAGAGACTGTGGCTCCGGTGAATGCCACCTTTTGTGACGCAGTAACAGATTACTTAAATATGGGTCAAAACGAAAGATACCAACCCGAACTAACACGGGAGAACACAGCCATTTAGCAGAGGACGGGAAAGTCTGCTTTGCGTCACGGATGCTTGACATTCGCAGATATTGGTGAATAATGTAATTCTTAAAATGAAGTTAGTACCCATAACTAATTAAAGGTAATTATGAAAGTCTATACTAAATTGAATGGCAAGCTAGCTTGTTGGGATGTAGAGGCCAATAACTATGGTTTTGCAATTAAACTTGTACGAGACGAGCTAGGTGTAGGACACAAACCAGCAATCCTAGCACTAGTAAAGTATTGATTTCTGACCTTGCTTCCGCCGACAGGTCTCTATATCGGGGAGATTTCGCACTACTCTAAAAAGTGTATATCCGAGTATAGGAAAGTCTGGCTCAATCCGCCACTTTTGGGAAGTGGAGATCGAAGGTTCGAATCCTTCTACTCGGACCACCTCGACCAAATTTTGATTTGTAAAATTTTTCCACACATGGTATAATATTTATATCGGCTGGGAGATTTTATGAGTAAAAATTTAACTAATAAACTCTTTGATACATTAGAATCAGGAGATTTATTTATATATGTAGATGACTCGCTTGCTATTGCACAAGTATTGTCTAAATTGGGTTTTTCCAATAAAGGCCAATATGGGCAAATAGTAAGGCAGTTTCTGCACGATAACGAGATAGACACCTCACATTTTACACCAAATGGTAGACCTTTAGTACCAAAAATCAAAAAGATTTGCCCTGTGTGCAATTCTAAGTTCAAAACTGAACCTAGAAAAGAAAGTGAACAGATAACTTGTTCTAGAAGTTGTAGTAATACCTATTTTAGAACTAAAGATGGTGCTAGTTCTTACCGCGATCGTGCATTAAAGCACTATGGTTGTAAATGCCAAAAATGCGGATTTAATAATGTACTCGCATTAGAAGTTCATCACATAGACAAGAATAGAGAGAATAATTCTATCGACAATTTAGCAGTTTTATGTGCTAACTGTCATAGGATTGAACATGGAACCGCCTGATACAGGCGGACCATTTTAGTTTGTATACTGCTAGAACACCGATTCAGTTGCGGGGCTTTGCATACTTGAGACTCATAGCACCTAGGAAGGCTTATGGGAGATAGTATGAATCTTGATATAGGTGGGCGTCATAAACCTGGCAAATCAAGATCACATCCTTAGCGGGATGGGCAGTAAACAGTATGCAAACTAAAATGGGCTGATAGTGATAATGGGAGCACAGTGGCTTTGCAAGCCTCGGGCGGGAGTTCGATCCTCCCTCGGTCCACCATCTTTAGGAAATGATATGAAAACACGAAAACCTAGGAATCACGTTGCCTTAGCTTTAATGAAGCGTGGCGGCAGTGGTTCACATACAAAATCGCACAAGCAGTTGCGAAGAAAACTCAACCGAGAAGGTTGGGACGGCTAATGGACGCATAACTTAACGGCTAAAGTATCTGGCTTTTAACCAGGAAATCAGAGTTCGATTCTCTGTGCGTCTACCATATAAAAATACACTAGAATCACTGGTCAAGTCCAGTCAAGTTGTAGTTTAGTGAAAAACGCTAGTGTGTTTCTATATGGTACAAAACTACACAGTAGTTCGTGCCCGTGATATGGCAGAACTTATAACAAAAGTTAATGCCCTCATTGCTATGGGATGGCAACCACAAGGCTCTATTGCAGTTGATCCTATTAATCATCTGTATTTACAAGCTATGTGGACAGAAATGACGGCCCTATAGTTTAACGGTAAAACGGCGGATTTATATCCCGTAAGCAACAGATAATTGGTTCATCTGGGTTCGATTCCCGGTGGGGCTACCAAATATATGAATACAAAACAAAAAGGTAACGCGGGTATAGGGGCAGCAATAGCTTACTTTACTCGTCAAGGCCATAATGTACTAATACCGTTAACAGACAGTCAAGATTATGATTTAATCATAGATATTGACGGGTTTTTAAATAAAGTACAAATTAAATATACTACACAAAAAGCACCTTCTGGAAATTATTTAATCGCTCTGAGAAGCATTAGTGGTTCTAGCGGTAAAGCTTACAAAACAGTATCTGAAACAGATATTGATTATTTATTTTGTGTAACTGAAAATAACGATTGTTATTTGTTACCTATTACGGATTTAACAAATAGTAACTGTATTACTATTACTTCCGAATTTAGTAGTAAATATAAAGTATAATGGAACACTGGCCGACCGGTTAAGGCATTTGATTGCTAATCAAACATTCAGTAATGGGTGAGTAGGTTCGATTCCTACGTGTTCCGCCAAATTTATGCAGGGAATAGTGTCAGTGGCAAGCACACTTGTCTGTGAAACAAGAAGTCAGGGATCGAAACCCGTTCTCCTGCCCAAAATATTATGAACATTCAAGAATTACTAGATAAAGAAGCCAGTTTAGGCAATCGTCGTTATCATGTTATTCAGCAAATCAAAGCAGAGCGTGGTACAGAACCTCCTCGTTGCTGGGGTATGGATGACTGTTCAATTCAAATTATGAGTACTTGCCCTTGGCGTATAGATTGTGGTGATTACGAAGCGACTCACTGGCAGGAAAAACAGCCTTGGTAAGTATACGCAACTCTAGCTGATGTGGTCATAGCGGCGGTCTGAAGAGCCGTTGAAACAGGTTCGATCCCTGTGGGTTGCACCAGAATTTTTGGTTGAAGTATCGCACTTCGATCTTTTTAGCTAAAAAAGGAAATCATATGATTAAAACTAAAGCAACTGATGCTGGCAAGGTTGGTGGAAACTACCCAGCAGGCGAAACCCTAACAGGTACTGAAAAGACTCGTGTTGGTGGTCAAATGCCTTCTACAGACCCACTACCAACTATGGCCGACCAATTCCCTTGGTTAACTGCCACAGCTTCTGCTCAAACTGCTCAAGCACAAGATTCACAAACATTACCAATGTTTAGTCCAAGTGCTGGTTTCACAGATACCGGCGCTTCTAGCACTGGCGATCTAGGTGGAGCAGCTTAATATGGCCACGGATCGTACTAATATACCAGTTACTGGCGTACACCTTGTCAGTAACAACATGGCAATTGCACATACACCGGCATACTTAGTAGATAATCCAGTAGGTCTAGCAGTAGAAGGTACTTCTACTCCTAATGCTGGACTGTCTGTATTTATGAATCCTGTTGAAGGAAACGTAGATACTGGCGTAAGCCATGAAGGTGATTTAGGCGGAGCCGCTTAATTTACCTAATAGCCCTAGCAATAGGGCTATTTAATATAGAGACTGGTGTTGTTATGGTGGAACAACTAAAGGGACGCCCAATCCCAACAGTCTTTATATTAAATATATGCTCCCGTCGTCTACTGGCTAGGACGCTGCCCTTTCAAGGCGGAAAAGACGGATCGAAACCGTTCGGGAGTACCAATTACATCCTATTCATCTAGAGGCCAAGGATAACTGGTTTTCATCCAGTTCACGTCGGTTCGAATCCGGCATAGGATGCCAGAACTCGCCTGACTGGTGGCGTACAATGAGATAAGTAACCAGTCACAAATTTCACTGATGTAGCTCAGCGGCAGAGCAATCGCTTGATAAGCGATAGGTCGAGGTCTCGGAATCCTCCATCAGTACCAAAACAATCATGCAGGTAGATAGACGCCAGAATGATCTTTAGTCCAATAGTGTTTATGGCTAATAACTATACACCTTTTTACACATCACACAAGGAATTATTATGAATCCATTTGAAATCCGCGCTCAGCTGATTGAACAAGCTGCTGACTTCCTAAAGCGTCAGCACGAAATCAATACTGAGTTCGCTAAGAAAACATTCGACGAACTGGTTAAGCAAGGCCAAAAAGTGCAAGCCGATTACAAAGCATACATGCCAGAAATGTATAGCTTTGAAGACGTTATTGCTCAGGCTGAGAAGCTATACGGGTTTGTCAAAAATGCTAAGTGAGTTAATGAGCCGTGTGCAGGAAATGTTCAAGCCCTACACATTAGATCAATTCATAGCAGACGGTAATCCACAAGATCATAATGACGTTCAGCGTCTAGAAAGAATCTGGCAGGATTATCAGAACAAGCGTTTATTCAACACTTGTTATTGAACATATATCGCGGTGAGTCAGGGTAGAAGCAAGTCTCATAAGCTCCGCTTAGATGGTTCGAGTCCATCCACCGCAACCAAAACCAGTGCAGCTGCGATGATTAAGATCGCACGGAAATATAGCACAGCGGTAGTGCACATCCTTCATACGGATTAGGTCGGGAGTTCGAATCTCTCTATTTCCACCACAAAAAATATTGGCTTGTTTTAAAATGCCAAAGCCTGTATAATTATTGTTTTCGGTGAGAGAAGTAAAGTTACAATGAACAGATTCTGAAATTTGTACTTGTTCTCTCATTGATTTTCAAGTATAATTTATACTTAAATTAAACACTCTGACCGTAGCGACAGAAGTCAGTTACTTCATAACTTAAAGTACTATGATGTAACGACTATACCGCCGAATTGGTCGCGGCTGTGAAACCTAAGGGCTTGTTCCCGTTCACATTAATCTAGGTAGTGAGCAATACACTTAAAAATAAGAAGTGGTTTAGGTAAAGCAACCACTTTAATCAAAAACTCCAGAACTGTTTTCGAACATTCTCGGTTTAGTGTGTTTAATTTAGGTATAGTGAAAGAAACAGCTACTTCTGACTGTTAATCAGGGAGTCTAGGTTCGAATCCTAGCAGGTCGTCTTAGATCTGTAATGTAATGGTAGCATCCTTCCGTTCTGTTTCGCCTTGTTCTTATCTATTTAAAAGGAATCAAATGTCTTCGATCAATCGTGTTGTTCGTACACCTGCATTTAACTCTGTGGGTACAAAAGTGCCTGCTATTAATGCAGAGCGTCAACTAAAGCGTGTTACTCTTGCAGCTATGCTGTGGGATAATCAGTTTTATCTTGATGGTAAAACTCACGCAGAACTGGTCAAAGACCTTGTGGCTAAAGTCGCTCCTGAAAAGGTAACGGCTCTAGCTGAGGAAGCCCGTACAAAGTTCAAACTGCGTCACATTCCTCTGTTGCTTGCCCGCGAGCTTGCTCGAAACGGAAAACTGCAAGCAAACGCGTTGACTAATGTCATTCAGCGTCCAGACGAAATGTCTGAGTTCCTGTCCATTTATTGGAAGGAAGGCAAATCTGCTGTGTCGAACCAGGTTAAAAAAGGCTTAGCGGCTTGTTTTAACAAGTTCAATGAGTACCAGCTTGCCAAATGGAATAAGAACTCTGCCGCAATCAAATTGCGTGATGTGATGTTCATTTCCCACCCTAAACCGCAAAATGCCGAGCAAGAGGCGCTTTTCAAGCGCATCGCGGCTGATACACTTGAGACACCAGACACATGGGAAACTCAACTATCTAGCGGCGCAGATAAGTGTGGTACGTTTACCCGTCTTATGACGGAAAAGAAACTAGGAGCCCTAGCTTTCTTGCGTAATCTGCGTAATATGCGCGACAGTGGTGTTTCGGATTCCCTTATCCGTAGTTATGCATCTACTGTTGACGTTAGCAAAGTCCTGCCATTCCGCTATATTGCGGCGGCTCGTATTGTACCACAATACGAAGACATGCTAGAAACAATGATGTTCCGTAGCCTAGCTACACATCAAAAAATCCCTGGAAAGACAGTCTTGTTAATCGACGTTAGCGGCAGCATGTTCGGTACCAAGATTTCCGCAAAATCAGATCTAGATCGCTTCGATGCGGCAGCAGCACTCGCTATGTTGTGCCGTGAAGTATGCGAAGAAGTCGAGATTTATAGCTTTAGTAACAATGCTGTGCGTGTCGCACCTCGTCGCGGATTTGCTCTCCGTGAAGCTATTACAAACTCTCAAGGTCACGGTGGAACTGCCTTAGGCAATTCCATGAAGACTGTGAACGGCAATGGTTCGTATGATCGTTGTATCGTGTTCACTGACGAGCAAAGCTATGATCGCCCAGGTGCTCCTCGTGGCCGTGGTTACGTTGTTAACGTAGCAAGCTACCAAAACGGAGTTAACCATAGTGCATGGACAGAGATTAACGGCTTTAGCGAGTCTGTTATCGACTATATCCAAGCCTTGGAGCAGGAAGCTGCTTAATTAACTTACCCACGACCCAAGCCTGTAGCCAGTCAGGTGTTAGAAAGGTGGGGCTCTAAGCTAAGGGCTTAGATTAGCATATGGTGCACAAGTACAGTTACTTCTATTTGGTTTGAAAACACACTGTACTTACTTATTCCTATGTTAATCTAAGCCCTTTGTGTTTTTAACAGATACATCCTCCAAAAACCGCCCAACTCGCGGTTCTACCGGCTGTGACGGGAGTCCAGCCTCTGTTATTGTTGTTCAAGGGTTTAACCTTTATTGCTTTGGCGATAGTTGCAGTTTCATCAAAAGTTCGATTCTTTTATTTCCAGCCAAAAATTTTTGGAAATTCGCCAAGTGGTATGGCACCGGAACTGATAATCCGGCAAAAACTCTGTAACGCCCTATTCCAAGCATTTATCTCGCTAGTGTAATGGCAGCATACCGGTCTCCAAAACCGTTGGTCGGGGTTCGAGTCCCTGGCGGGATGCCAAATTTTAGATTTGTCGCGGATTGCTTTTTGCGATATAATTATTCTTTAAATCGGAGTGAACGGAACAACGGTGTTCTAGCGGGCTGTAACCCCGTGGCCTTATGGTAGGTAGGTTCGATCCCTACTCACTCCACCAAATTATGGGACTGTGGTGTAATAGGTAGCCACAGGAGACTTAAAATCTCCCGCCTTGTGCGTGCCGGTTCGAGTCCCTGGCGGGATGCCAAATTTTAGATTTGTCGCGGATTGCTTTTTGCGATATAATTATTCTTTAAATCGGAGTGAATGGAACAATGGCGTTCTAGCCGGCTGTAACCCGGTGGCCTTATGGCAGGTAGGTTCGATCCCTACTCACTCCACCAGTTTTCTTTAACGTGCTGACTTTCTGAGTTAGATTCAATGGAGGGCTGATTTGAATCTCAGCCAAGACTTAGTGTAAGCGGCACGTTAAAGAAAATTACAAATGCGACTGTGGCGTAATTGGTAGCCGCAAGGGACTTAAAATCCCTCGCCTTGTGCGTGCCGGTTCGAGTCCGGCCAGTCGTACCATATTGGGTCTAAAGTGTTCATGGACGCACGCGGCACTGTCACTGCCGAAGAGTGGGGATCGTTACCCCCTAGACCCGCCAAAACCTGCCTTAGGTCCGTGTCGTTCCGGTTAGAGCGTCCGTAACTCATCCGTTGGATACGATAAGTCCAAGCTGGAACCGTAACCAGCATAATTAATTCTAGCGAGAATGCGCTATAGTGTGTAGGTTGATTTCCTCCTTCCGTCAACTGAAGCTCACTCGGGGATTGCGCACCGGGCGCTAGAATTAATTATGAGGAACATAAATGACTCCAAATAACATACGAGAACTGCTACTTCCCTTAGTTGGAGAAGATTTAGTAGATTCTTGGTATACTAGCCCTAACAAGGCTTTTGATAATAAAACTCCTGAACAGATGTTCGAGGAAGGTAAGCGCAAAGAAGTCTTTGATTACCTTATCGCGCAAATGGATCAAGGTAGTTAACCGAATATTCCAGAGTAGCACAGCGGTAGTGCAGTTGACTGTTAATCAATTGGTCGTAGGTTCGATCCCTGCCTCTGGAGCCAGAATTTTTAGTCTTAGCGACTTGATTAGTTACTTCTTTTTACTTTTAATAAAAACGACTGGGGTTCGATTCCCTGGAGGCCGCTGGTGCATGGGCCAATTTCTAATCTATCTATTCTAGACTAATTTCATGTTGGGGAATGGTGTAATGGTAGCACTTGTGATTTTGATTCAGACAGTCTAGGTTCGATCCCTAGTTCCCCTGCCACCTAATCTAATAACCGTCTTTAGCACAACTGGAAAGTGTCCTGGCCTACGAAGTCATGGGGTGGGAGTTCGAATCTCTCAGGACGGACCATATATCATGCGTAAATTTAACATTGAAGAAGTGAAAGAGTTCATTCGTAATTCTAGTCCTGAAACTAAGATTTATCTTGGTGCGGATTCAGAACGCGTTATGGCACACGGAAAATGGTACGCTGATTATACCTTAGCTATTGTTGTACACATTGATGGTAAACATGGCTGTAAGATTTTCGGTGACGTTCAACGTGAAAGAGATTGGGATCAAAAAGCTAATAAGCCTTCTATGCGTCTAATGCAAGAAGTTTATAAGATTAGTGATTTGTTCCATGAACTGTCAGACGTTCTAGAAGATCGTTATGTTGAAGTTCACTTGGATATTAACCCTAATGAACGGTATAAATCCTCAGCAGTTGTACAACAAGCTGTTGGATATATCAAAGGCACTTGTAACATTGATGCACAAGTTAAGCCAAAAGCCTTCGCAGCTTCCTATGCTGCGGATCGTTTAAAATTTGTATTGAGTAATTAAAATGACTGATAGATTTGATCTTGAGCAGAATATTATGCAATGCTGGAATGTTTGTGATGACATTCAGCTAATGCTTGATAGCTGGGATAAGATGACTGAAGACGAGAAGCAGAACTTGCTAATCGGAGTGAAGCAAATGTATCAGTTGAAGTTTGAAAAGTGCTGGGACAACTTTGAAAAGTGTGTCAGTACAAGACAGATTTAATGTTGGTGTGACCCGAACGGTGAGGGCCCGGATTGCAAATCCGTAGTATGCAGGTTCGAGTCCTGTCACCAACTCCATGCCGGTTTAGCTCAGTGGTAGAGCATCCGCCTTGTAAGCGGGAGGTCGTAAGTTCAATCCCTACAACCGGCACCATATTTTAGCACTTTAGAAGCCCACGCCTGTGCACAGGTACGTGAATGTGGTTACGACGCTTGTCCGTTAGAGTGCTAAAATATGGTTGTATGAAGCAGACAGAAAAGTGTTCTGGACGCGGGTTCGACTCCCGCCATCTCCACCGAAGCATACTGAGCCGACTGTAGAATTCAGTAAGCATTTAGGGAAGATCCACGTTTAGTGTGTTTCGTTGGGGATGTCATGGTTTCGACAGGGCAAAGAGTAAACAAGTAGACAACTCGGCAATGTAGAAGCCGTAGGGTTGGGTAACCGGCCGCAGAAGCAAAACAAAAATAAACGCAAACGAATCAGTTTACGCATTAGCAGCTTAATTGCCGCTTAGGGTTTTTGTCGGTTCCTCGTAACAGAATACCGACTCTATTAAGGAATTTATGAAAAAACGAAGTATACTTGACCCTAAGCTGTTCCAAGAGGACGGTAGTAGCAATAGCTTTACTAAAACAGTAGCAAGAACTCATGAATTCTACCTAAGCGGCCCTATTGAGGACGCAGAGAATTATATTGATTGGTTTGATACCATTCGTAATGCTAGTAGTAATGATGCTATCCGTATTTACATTAACTCACCTGGTGGCGATCTTTATACTACGCTACAGTTTTTACGAGTTATGAGTGATACAGAAGCCCATGTAACTACTAGTGTTGAAGGCGCTTGTATGAGTGCCGCAACTATGATCTTCTTGCATGGACACGCACAAGAAGTAACTCCACACAGCCTGTTTATGTTCCACGATTATTCTAGTGGCACTTTTGGCAAAGGTGGAGAACAGTATGACCAGATTCAGTTTGAACGTCAATGGTCTAAGAAATTTATGTCGGAAGTTTATAAAGACTTCTTGACCGACTCCGAAATCGAATCCATGATGCACAATAAAGACATTTGGATGGATTCTGACGAAGTAGTCAAGCGTTTAACTACGCTCGCTGAAAAGCGAAACAAAGATTTGGGTGATGATGCAGCTGGGAAGGCCGGCGACCAGCCTTGAAAACTGGGTTCTTGTGAAGAGCAGGATGGGGTTCGACTCCTCCGTCACCCGCCATATATTATGAAAAAATTTTGGAGATTATGGGCAAATGCTCTCGGCGCCAAAGCCGGAAAATCTGACAGTGAAGCCGATATGGTCGCTTACATCAGAACAGTAATTGTCCTTAGTTATATAGTCACTAACTGCTTTATTGTAGCAGGTGTTATAAGGCATTGGTAATGAGTGGAAAAGGTTCTGGTCGTAGACCTACAGAAGTTGATGAAGATCAAGCAGCAGCTAATTGGGCCACTACTTTTGGAGAAACTTGGCTACAGCGTAAAGCACGTTTAGAGCGAGAAGCAAAAGAAAATGATACAGTTCAAGAATCTAAAGAAAGTAACTCTTGATTTTCAAGATAAGATTCCTAGCGGTAAGCTAAAAGACTGTAGAATTTGCGATGTTATTGAAGATCATTACGAGTACCTAATCTGGGCTAATCGTAACGGAATGCTTCACTACTCTAAACCAGTAATTGCTAAACTACACCAAGTTGCGGCATACCAAGAGAATCAAGAATATTTTGATAACGAAGTAGCTCCTTTTATGAAGGAAGACTATGAAGAATCAGACTACGATATTCAGATAGGTGATTTGGATGACGTCCCATTTTAAATACGCAATGTTATTCCCTCCAACTGAGTTTTTACAGTGGAGTATAGACGAATACGGATTCGTCAGTGTTACTTATTTAGATTTTTCGCAGGATTAATTCAGTGGTAGAATGTCTCGTTGCCAACGAGAATGTCATCGGTTCGAGCCCGATATCCTGCTCCACAATTCGCGGGTAAAGTGTTTACGGATACACACGAGTCTTCCAAACTTGAGTAGACCAGATCGTTACTGGCTACCCGCTCCAATTTATGCCTCGTTAGCTCAGTGGTAGAGCTACGCCTTTACACGGCGAGGGTCGGCAGTTCGAACCTGTCACGAGGTACCAATTCAACCACTAAAGACTTACTCCTGCGCAGGAACTCTAGGGGATGTGGCTTGAGGGAATACCCTGACCCTCAATTTTATAAACTTGATTCAAATCCCCAAAGCAAGTATAATAATTACTTCTTTGGGGATTTTTCATTATGAACGATACACCTATTACTAACTTAGGCGAGTTTCTTAGACAGAGACTAATCGAGTCTATCGCCGAACAACGAATTAACGAACTGGATAATGAAATGAACATTATTAAAATTAACAACGAATCCACTATGCACAGCGTTGTGCGTAATAAACAATATATTGTAGGTAGTTTTGCCCCAGGTGCGGGTGTTAGCTTTAATCCTACTCCTACAGTGCAGTATAGCATCGGACAAGCTCGTACTGAGTGCAAACGTCTTGCTAAACTGTATCCAGGTAAAACCTTCTTCTTCGTTAAGATGGAAGGTGCTGAAATGACTGTGGCTCAACCTCGCGAAGTATCAATCTAAGGAATTAAAATGCGTAAGATTGTTATTGGAATGGATGCTGGAATGGCCGGTACTGATGCCTGGGAATTCTATGAAGTTCCGGACGATGTTACCGATGAAGAGCTGAGCGATTTTGCCTGGCAGTGTGGCAAAGACCATGCTGAAATGTATGGTATTTACCCCTGCACGAATATACCGACGAAGAAGTTGATGAAGATCCAGAATCTTACAGCGACAATATCGAAGGTTGGTGGGAAGAATACGATCCAGTTAAACATGATGGTCATACTACGACCGGAACTCCTGTGTGGAATCAATACTAATGGCCAATATATTTTTTGCAAGCGATCATCATTTTGGCCATGCTAACATTCTCACCTTCAAACGTGATGATGGAACTCCGCTACGAGAGTTCACCGATATTGACCACATGAATGAAATTATCGTCCAGCGTCACAATCTAGTTGTGCGTCCAAACGATAAAGTGTATTTTCTAGGCGATGTGGTTATGAGTAAGAAGTCTAGTGCTCTAGAGATTCTTGGCCGCATGAATGGCGAAAAAGTGCTCATTAAAGGCAATCACGATCAGTGTAAGCCAGAAGCATATCTAAAGTATTTTAAGGATATTCGTGGTAGTCATCAGTTTGAGGGTTTGATTATGACCCACATCCCAATTCATCCAGAATCTCTGGCTCGTTGGGGTTTAAATGTACACGGTCACCTTCACCACAATGTAGTGAAGCGAGAACTGTCGTATCTACCAGACCCACGCTATTTTAACGTGAGCATGGAACGAATCAATTACACTCCAATCTCACTAGAAGAAGTTAAGAAACATGTTAGAATGTCTAATCCTAGGTGATAGTATTGCATACGGCATTGCCCAGCATCGACCCGAATGTGTAGCGTATGCACAAGTAGGTATCACTAGTAGTGGCTGGAATAATAAGTTCCTATCCAAAAAGCTAGATGCTAAGAATACAATCATTAGTCTTGGTACTAATGATTACAATGCTTTTAAAAGTTTTGAAGAACTGTATGCGCTTCGTCAAAACTTGACAGGTAATGTAATCTGGATTCTTCCAGCGAACGGTACTGATCGTCAAACAGTAGTAGTAAAAGTGGCACATATGTTTGCTGATAGCACTATTGTTATTCCAGAACTATCTAAAGATAAGATTCATCCCACAGCTAGAGGGTATAAGGATTTAGCACAACAAACGCGCTGATAGCTTAATAAAAAGTACGCCCGTAGTTTAAAGGGGAAACATTCGACTCATAATCGAACGAGTGCTGGTTCGAGTCCAGCCGGGCGTACCACTTACCAAAATTTTGGTATTGACTTTTTGAGTTTTCTGCACTATAATATACGTATAGGTTTAAAAAGTATATTATGGACAAACGCCAAGCAATAGTAGAATCATTAGAGATCTTTTATCCAAATACTTCTAATATTTTGGATAAATATGCTAAATCTTGTAAAAAAGCATATATTAATTTTGACTTCTTTATAGACATTATATGTAAAGAATCATATAATCTAAGTACCGATATGAGTATATCTGCAGGTACAGTGACTAAGTTAATGAAAGAGTTATTCCCTGACAGAATGACCGGAAATACTGGAAGTAAGCCACACGTACATATACTAGAAAAAGCAGAGTTAAAGTACTGTGCTAGGTGTAGTGAAGTAAAACCTTTTGAAGATTTTAGGAAAAATAAATCTCAAAGGCTAGGCTTAAATTCATATTGCAAAGTATGTCATCAAGAGACAACTACAAATACTCAGGCAGGTAGACAGTCTGAGTATAAAACTAATAAAATACAAAGAACAGTGTCTTGGTCGGAAGTAGAAGCTATAAAAATTTTCTATAATAATTGTCCAGAAGGGTATCATGTTGACCACATACTACCATTAAACGGCAAACTTGTATCAGGGCTACACGTAATGAGTAACCTACAATACTTGCCTGCAGCAGAAAATTGCTCTAAAAGCAATAAATACACAATATGACCAAGCCCCTCATATAGAGGGGCTTTTTCGTATGTATAAATATTCACTTGAAACAGTGAACACTTTTTGATATAATTATATTTTACCGCGCAATTAACAACAAGGAAACACATGAAATATTATTTTGGTAAAGTCTCGGAACGTGACGTAGAAATGTTCGGCAGTGACGATCTTTTCGAACACGATGGAGCTTACTATTACAATCAGATCGAAATTGGTTCTAACCCAGGTGGTACAGAAGACTTTATGATTTCTGATACCTGTGGTCGCAGTATTCCAATTAGTACCGATATGATTAGTTCTCTTGGTCGAGTACTGCTTGACATTAAAATGATGCTAGTTCAAATCCAAGAAGCCCAAGCCCTTCAAGACGATCTGGACGATGCAGATGTTGTGGTAGTTTTTGAATAATTAGGAATATAATGGCAACCAAAGGAAAAGCAAAACCCGCCCCAGCAGCTAAGCCTACTGGAACACGTAAGAAACCGGTAACTCCATTTTGGTCACACACTATGATTCGTGAAGCCAAGCTGTTCAAGGAGTTTACTGGTAAGGTTGATCGTAACATCTTCTCTAGTACTGATTCTGTTCGTGCTAACGCGCGCCTCCACTCTACTCGTGCTGATTGGTCTCAGATTAAACTACCTGAGGGCAAGGTTAGTTTCACGCTCGGAGCGCGTGCACACGACAAATATGGTAAATTGGTATGGGGTTGATTGAGTACTATCTTATCTTTGCCTTCACAACGTCAATCTTTGCATTGATTGACGTATTTGGCCCGATTCTATCAAAGGCCAGAGAAGATGGCATTAGTAATGTACTCACTGAAAATCCGAAACTTTCGATTCTAGTATATTTGTGCATTACTACGCTAATCGCACCTCTAGTTATCCTACCACTACTTATTCCTAGCATGAATGCTAGGTTTAGGGATAGTCTAGCTACTACGGTTCGAGAACAAGAAAAAATTTAAATTTGCGCTGTTACGCGGTTTGCTATATAATATATACTTATTCAACGAAAAGAACATCATGAAAATCAAAGAATTTACCTACACTAAACCCAATGGCGAAGTTTCTCAACGTACCCTCGTTGAGCTGGTTTCTCCAACTGAGCATATCGAAGGTATTGATGTTAGCGGTCTGGATATGGATAGCTATGCTGAGTTTACTAAGAAACTTAATGCTCTGGAAAATCTTATTACTGAGCAACGCATGGCGCTTTATGCCGAATTTGACCTTAGCCACAACTACCGTCGTTTCGTGCCTAGCCGCATGACTAATGTCACCACTGAGTATGCGTAAATTTAGAATTTGGGATTCGGCCAAATTAGCTAAGAATCTCAAGATAGCAATTCAGATACGAGCAAAAATACAAGAAATTGCAATAGAGTCTAAGGTTCCAATTAATGAAGTTCCTCAGTCTCTGGTTCCCACATCTACATTATACGACTTGACTGTATGCTATGAAGCGTTGTATAATAAACTTTTAGATTTAGATCTAGTAGAAACCGGCGATTTCAAACAACCCAACAAAAATAATTTACACTAAGGAAATAAAATGGCAGCCACTTGGACTGATGAACTGAAACAAGACGTTATCGCTAAATACGAGGCCGCAGGTCCTACTCCTGAGAACTCGACTGAAATTATCAAAGACATTGCAGAAGAAATCGAAATGAGCCCTAACGGTGTTCGTATGGTTCTTGTGCAAGCAGGCGTATATGTTAAGAAAGATGCAAGCGCATCTACTAGCAAAACTACTGCTAAGAAAGAAGGCGGCGAAGGCACTAAGCGTGTCTCTAAAGAAGCTGCTATTGCTGAACTGCGTGAAGCTATCGAAGAAGCTAATAAGCCTGTTGACGACGACATTCTGTCTAAGTTGACTGGTAAGGCCGCTGTATACTTCCTGTCCGTTCTCAAGTAATCTAGGCGGCTTCGGCCGCCTTTTCTATTATGGAATACATAAAATTTAAAGTAAAACATACAGATATTACCACTAAGGACTATTCTAATCGAATTACGACGGGCCCACAAGTACAAGATCCAGAGCTTTGGATACTTGCTGAGAATAGTGGTGCAGTATTGGTATTTCCAGATAGAATGTACTGCTGGGTTGGTAATAATACTTTGCAGTACTTAACTGAAATTAAGGGATCTAATGATCCAGTTCCCGTATCGCAAGGTATTGATGGTAATATTTTGTTAAAAGCAATAGCTATTGCTCAAGACCCAACTCTAGCAATGCAACTAATTAAGGAATAATATGGCAACAAGAAAGCGTAGTGAACTTGAAGAAGAATTGATGACTGATGCTAATATCAGCAAAGTAATTCGTCTGCTCGAACCTCAAGAAGAAGGTGCAAAACCTATCACTAAAAAGGATGCGTGTGCTATGCTTGGCATGGCGTATAACACTACGCGTCTTGGAACCATTATTGAGCAATTCAAAGATCGTCAAGCTAAATCAGCTAAGCGACGTGCTGAGTTGCGAGGTAAACCTGCCACCAAAGAAGATACCGTATTCATTATTAGTGAATACTTGAGTGGCGAAACTGTAGACGGTATTTCTAAAATGACTTATCGTAGTCCAGCTTTTATTAAGCGTCTTCTAGAAGAAAACAATGTGCCTATTCGCGTTCCTGGGCATAGTTACTTCGACCCTCAACTGGTGCCAGAGGGCGCAGTGCGCGAACGCTTCAAAGTAGGCGAAGTCGTATATTCTGCGCGATACGACAGCACTGCCCGTATTGAGGCAGAACAAACACATCCCAAATATGGTTTTATTTATCGTGTTTGGCTGTTAAGTGATAAGTGGCTACAAGCCGCATGGCAAGAAGCCTACGAGTTGGCTTCACTGGAACATCTTCGTGAACTCGGTGTACGTATTTAATTAAGGAAATAAAATGTTTGGTTTGTTTATTACTATTGTGATTGCACTAGCTATTCTAGTATCTATCTGGATTCTGTTTGGTCAGAAAACTCTGGGCGTTGCCACAGGCACGCTTTTCTTTGTAATTGCAATCGCTGTGCAAAGTTTTACAGTTATCTCTGCCGGTCATACTGGTGTGCAAGTAACTCTTGGTGAAGTTAATCCTAATCCGCTAACTGAAGGTGTTCACTTCGTGAATCCTATTAGTTCTGTGAAGGACATTGACGTTCGTGTTCAAAAAGCTCAACTGACTGGTGCTAGTGCAGGTACTAAAGATTTGCAACAAGTTCATACTGATATTGTGGTTAACTACCGCATGAGTCCTAAGAATTTGCCACATATCTATAAAGAGTTTGGTCTAGATATTGACAATAAAATTCTTGGCCCAGCTATTAACGACGCTTTCAAAGCAGTAACAGGTCACTTCACTAGCGAAGAACTTATTACTAAACGTGATGAAGTGTCTACAGGTATTCTACAACATTTAAGTGCCAAGGTTGCTCCATTCAATATTGAAGTATCTAACATTAGCTTGGTAAACTTTGGCTTTAGTGCCGAATATCAGAAAGCTATTGAAGCTAAAGTTATCTCTACCCAACAAACTGCTAAAGCTCAACAAGACTTGGAACGTATCAAAATTGAAGCCGCTTCTCGTGTTGCACAAGCTAAGGGTGAGGCCGAAGCTATCGCTATTCAAGCACAAGCTATTCAGTCTAATGGTGGTCAAAACTACGTTCAACTGCAGTGGATTGAAAAATGGGATGGTAAGCTTCCAAGCACCGTTCTTGGAGACAAAACATCTTTTATGATGAGCAAGTAATATGGACTTAGCACTACTTATATATGGAATCAGTGTACTAGGTTCCATCATCCCAATCTTAGGCATTCTAGTAGGTATTTCAGGAGCTGCGTGTTTGGGGTTACTGATCTACTTATCAGATACCTATGAGTCGCAAACAGAGAAGAAAGCCTGGGCATGGAAGCGTATCAAATTTTGGTTTGGTACAGGCATATTTATACTTTTTGTTATGGCGTTACTTCCTAGTGAAAAAACTGCTTATACTATGGTAGGCGCTTATGCCGCACAAAAAGTCGTTGAAAACGATAAAGTGCAGGAAATGTCTGGTAAAGTTCTAAAAGTTATTGAGCAGAAACTTGACGGCTATATTGAAGAAGGCGTAGAAGCAGCTAAGCAAGCAGTTAAAGAGAAAGTCTCAAAATGAGACACTGGCTTTTTGCAGAGCCAGCAGGTGAGAGTAGCGAACCCGTCTGGATGATATATTCAGACGACGCTATTCTTGCCACTTACTGGAATCATTGGGTATCCAAAGGTATGGAATATAACCAAGCTAATGGCCTAGACCTGGGGGCCGGACTTAACCCACTTCGTTGCATTGATGATTGGGTAGTTATACATTGGGCAGTACCAGCAACTCCGGAGAACCTACTTAACATTATCTCGGCGCCAAAACCCGAATTAATTTGAATCTGAAGGATTACGTATGGACGATAACATTCATTATAATAAGCTGATCGAAGAAAACATGGATAAAGGCTTTCAAGTGAGGCTAGTTATTAATGAGTTTCGTGACGTTCAGTATATTCAGCTTAGAAAGTATTTCCTTACATACGAAGGAGATTGGCAAGCCAGTCGCGAAGGTATTAGTATCCCAGCTAGTATTGAAAACATTTATGGCTTACTAGATGGTTTACTAGATATTTGTGCTAAAGCTGAGGGCGAAGATATTATTCGGCATTATGCTGCTAAAATTCTAAAAGACGAATCACAGGAAGTATGAAAAATGAAAAGCCTAGCTAACGCTGGGCTTTTTGTTTTTTACACTTGACCCTAAACTGTCAAAGTTGTATAATATAATCTGATTCGATAATATTGTCGAGTCGCAACAACGAAAGGAGTTTTCGTATGAAAAAAGAGTTTGGCGTCTTTATTGGACGCTTTCAGCCCTGCCATGAAGGTCACGTTCATGCGCTGGGTGTAGCCGCTAGTCAGGTAGAGACTTTGATTGTGTTGGTTGGTTCTGCTAACCGCGCTCGATCAATTAAGAATCCTTGGACATATACAGAACGTGTGCAATTGCTTCGTAAGAAGTTGCGTACTGCTGGTGTAGAGAACGTGGATTTCATGCCTGTTAACGACTACGCATATAATGATGAACAGTGGATTTCGGATGTTAAGGTAACAGTACGATCACGTACTATCTATACTCCAGTGCTGTTTGGGCATACTAAAGAAGGTAATAACTATCTCAAGTGGTTCCCAGAATGGGAATTCCGCGAGATTAATTCAGAGTATCAGATCAATGCAACGCAAGTTCGTACTGCAATGCTGAAATCAGAGCATCCCGATATGCCTGATACTGTGAAAGCTGACTGGAAGTTCTATGAGAAAGAGCGTGAGCTGTTTGCTAACTATCCTTTCCCAGAAACTCTTAACTTCAACTGTAGCGATGCAGTTCTAGTTTGCCAAGGTAAAGTTTTGCTTATTCAGCGTAAACACGCTCCAGGCCAAGGTGCTTGGGCATTGCCAGGCGGTTTCAAGAACGCTAAGGAAAATTTCCTAGATTGTGCTATCCGTGAGTTGCAAGAAGAAACTAATGTGCGAGTGCCTGAAAAGGTTCTTCGTGGTTCAGTAGTGAGTCAACAACTATTTGATTCACCTACTCGCAGTTTCGGTCTTCCACGTAACACAATGGCTGTACTAATTAAAGTCCAGCCTGACCCAGACGGCAAGCCTCCGCGTGCTAACGCGGCAGACGATGCTCAGCACACAGAGTGGGTTGATATTGTCGATGCACTCAACAATTACCGTCTGTATGATGACCATGCAGACATTATTTCCAAAATGACAGGCACAACTGCCTATCCAGCATTCATTTACTAAGTAAGGAGCTTACTATGAAATTCGCAAAAAACATCATTCTGAACACTGACAGTTACAAAACTTCGATGTTCAAGCAATATCCTGCCGGTACTACTGGTGTATATTCTTATATCGAGAGCCGTGGCGGTCGTTATGACCAAACCGTGTTCTTCGGTCTTCAAGCCTTTATCAAGGAGTATCTGCTTGACCCTATTACGCAAGCCGACATTGATTTTGCGGGCGAGATTCTACAAGCCCACGGAGAGCCCTTTAATCGTGAGGGCTGGGAATACATTCTGCGTGAGCACAACGGATTCCTTCCCGTCGTTATTCGTGCAGTACCTGAAGGCACTGTGGTGGGTGTCAAAAACGTTCTGGCAACAATCGAGAACACAGATCCCAACTGCTTTTGGCTGACTACTTGGTTGGAAACCGCGTTGCTTCGTGCAATCTGGTATCCTACTACAGTAGCTACCCAGTCGTGGACTATTAAACGTGTAATCTTAGATTACCTGGAGAAAACTGGTGACCCTAGCCTTATTGATTTTAAACTGCACGACTTTGGCGCTCGCGGTGTATCTTCTATGGAGAGCGCTGGTATCGGTGGTGCCGCGCACCTCGTTAACTTTATGGGTACTGATACTATTAGTGGTATCCTCTTTGCTCGGGAGTATTACAACACTTGCGTTGCTGGATTCAGTATCCCGGCCGCAGAGCACAGTACTATTACCAGCTGGGGACGTGATGGTGAAGTTGATGCATACCGAAATATGCTCAACCAGTTTGCCCGTCCAGCCAGTATCGTCGCCATTGTTTCAGACAGCTATGATATCTTCAACGCTGTCCGCAACCTCTGGGGCGAAGAACTGCGTCAGCAAGTAATTGACAGTGGTGCTACTATTGTTATCCGCCCAGACAGCGGCGATCCTTTGATTGTTAATCAACAATTGATCGAGATTCTAGGAGAGAAATTTGGATACACAACCAACAGCAAAGGCTTCCGAGTCCTCAACAACGTTCGACTTATTCAGGGCGATGGTGTTAACGAGCTTACTATTCGTAGCATTCTCGGAGGGTTCATGGCTATGGGTTGGAGTGCTGACAATATTGCTTTTGGTATGGGCGGAGCCTTACTACAGCAAGTTGATCGCGATACTCAAAAGTTCGCAATGAAATGCTCTAGTGCGGAAGTAAACGGAAAGTGGATTGATGTACAAAAAGATCCTGTCACTGATAGTGGCAAGAAGTCTAAAGCAGGCCGTGTTTCGCTTTGGGAATCCGGCGGAGAGTACGTTAGTGCAGTTGATGCACCACGCACTTGGACTGATAGAGGGTTTGGTTGGAAAAATGCCCTGGAAACTGTTTACTGTGACGGTAAACTCGTAACTGAGTATACCTTCGATCAAGTACGTGCTAATGCTCGTGCCTGATCTAAGCCCGGCTTCGGCTGGGCTTTTTAATTTTTTACTTGTTTTGCTTACCCTAAACTGTTATAATTATTCTTTAAACAGGGAATGAACATGAAACCAACATTAGCAATTTTTATCCATGATCCACAATGCGAAACTGAGTGCGCTTTGGGTATGATTGAAGGCTTGGTTCGTGATTTCGACATTCGTACTTTTGGTATTGATAATCTTACTACTGGTTTCTTAGCTGACTTTGATGCAGTGTGCTTTCCAGGCGGAATGGGTGATGCTGACGATTTCTTCGATATTTTTACCGAAGACCATATTTCAGCAGTTCAAGAGTATGTACATTGTGGAGGTAAGTATTTCGGTATTTGCATGGGTGCTTATTGGGCAGGCCCAAACTACTTTGACCTAGTATATGATTTAGAAGTAGGTCAATATATTGAGCGAGCTTCTGGAGATATTATTACTGACGGCCCTACTATTGCTAAAGTTGAATGGTTAGGTGTTCCAGAACAAATGTACTTCTATGATGGTTGTGCCATTGTAGGAGAGGATATGGAAGTAGTTGCAGAGTATTACAACGGTGATGCTATGGCGGCTATTCAGGGTAATGTAGGTATGATTGGTTGTCATCCTGAAAGTCAGGAATGGTGGTTTGAACTTGACAATATCCCTAAATCATATTATAATAGTAATCATAGACAGTTAATGTCTGACTTTGTAAAACGACTGATTAATAATGACTAAAATCGAACAATTCCTAGACTCAGCATCAAAAGCATATTACGCAGGTTCGCCTATCATTTCGGACGAGCAGTTTGATCGCCTGGCTGATTCTGTTGGTTATAACTCAGTCGGCTCTAAGCAACACGAAAACAAGGAGAAGCACCTGTACCAGATGTACAGTCTGCAAAAATACTATGAAGATGAAGGTAACCGTCCTCTCGAAGGCATTCGATCAGTTGCTACTAGTGTTAAGCTGGATGGGGCAGCTATCAGCCTTCTTTATGTTGACGGTCATCTTGTTCGAGGTCTTACACGCGGTGACGGGGTGGAAGGTCAGCTAATCACTGATAAACTTCTAGCAACTAACATTGTTCCTCATACTATTCCCCATACTGGTGTAGTGCAGGTTACCGGTGAGTTTGTTGCTCCGCTTAACATCGAGAACGCTCGTAACTATGCAGCAGGTTCGCTTAATTTGAAGGACGTCAACGAATTCAAAACTCGTGCCCTTTCGTTCTTCGCCTACGGCGTACAACCTACCCTAGCCGATACTTTTAACGAAGATATGAAGCTATTGCAAAGCTACGGCTTCGGAGTAATCAATGAACCAGACCTTGATAAAATCTTCCCATGTGACGGAGTGGTCTTCCGTGTAAACGATAACAAGCAGTTTTTTGAAATGGGATATACTAGCAAGCATCCTCGTGGTGCATATGCTAAGAAAGAACGAGCAGCCCATGTTGAAACAAAACTTCTTGATGTTGAATGGCAAGTTGGCAAAAGCGGCAAAGTCACTCCAGTTGCTATTCTGGAGCCTGTTTATATTGGCGATGCCCTTGTCAGTCGTGCTACTCTTAATAATCCTGGTTTCATTGAAATGCTGGATCTCCGAATCGGAGATACAGTAGCCATTATCCGTAGTGGGGAAATCATTCCATGTATTCTCCACAAAGTTGATGCTTAAGGGAACAGAAATTTTGACTTGTCCTATAGTCCCCAAAGCAGTATAATATATACTTAGAAATTGATAAAAAACCATGAAGATCGAAATCCCGACAACTTGCCCTTGCTGTAACTACCCTCTAGAATTGGTCAATGATCAACTCTTTTGTCGTAACACAGCTTGTGATGCTCAGCTTTCCAAGAAAGTCGAACATTTTTGCAAGACTCTGGGTATCAAAGGCATTGGTGCAAAAACTATTGAGAAATTGGGCTTAGCTGACATTACAGAGCTTTTCTATCTCGATGCTAGTACAGTAGAAGAAACCCTAGGTGAAAAGACTACTGCTAAGCTATTGAATGAAATTGAGAAAGCTAAACAAGCTGATCTGGCTACAGTCATCGCCTCGTTCTCCATCCCGCTAGTTGGTGGTACAGCCTCTAAAAAGATTTGTGCCGCAGTTAGCAATATTGACGAAATCACTTTTGAAAAATGCCGTGAGGCTGGTCTAGGTGAGAAAGTCTCGCAAAATCTAGTCGGTTGGCTAGAAACAGAGTTTAACGAAGTAAGAGAGTTTTTACCCTTCTCTTTTACCTCTCAACAAGTTCCCGTACAGAGTGGCGGAAAGTCCGTCTGTATTACTGGAAAACTATCCTCGTTTAAAACAA
>Ga0228703_1000137_pt1 | contig 60830 bp, 65 predicted proteins | sample McNCre217_Aug_MG_3_FD_178020 | JGI IMG/M metagenome (GOLD analysis project Ga0228703, IMG submission 178020) | Freshwater microbial communities from McNutts Creek, Athens, Georgia, United States - 29-17_Aug_MG | ecosystem: Environmental > Aquatic > Freshwater > Creek | place: USA: Georgia...
CGGCCAGTTCATCAAGCCAACCCCAGCTGCATCGGCTAAGTTCCTTGCCAAGCAGGCTGTAAATGCCGACGGTTCGGTTGCAATCAACTGGGCTCAGAAGGTTCCTGGTGGTTACAACCCATCGCTCATCACCTATGCAATCGTAAACACCAGCACCAGCAAGAACGGTGCCGAGGTTAAGAACTTCTTGACCACCGTAATCAACAACTGTGTTCCGGCTAACGCTCGTGCACTTGGTTACGTACAGTTGACCGGCGCAATCTTGGCAAAGGCTAAGTCGCAGATCGGCTTGATCAAGTAACAACTTCATAAGGTGCGAGCCGGGCTTTCCAAATGCGGAAGGCCCGGTTCCACTGCTTGAAAGCAATACCTGAAACAACTGCAACAAACCAGTAGCAAGGAAATCATCGATGTTTGCTAAGGCACTCAAGCTCACCGCTCTGTTGGTTGCCGGGGCCATCACGCTCACGGCGTGCACCCCGCCAATGCCACCCGAGGTTGCCGCGGCACTCGCCGAGAAGTCATATGTTTGCAAGACGGGCAACGTTTCGGTTGCAGCGCCGAGTGCCATGGCCGACGACCTGCCAATGGTCACCGATGCAATGACCGCCAGCTGCGCCGGCATGACAGCCACCACGGTGGACTTGGGCTCCGCCGCACAGCTCTACATTGATGCGGCTAAACCGGCCGCAACCGTTTGCTCGCCAACTTATACGGCTCCATACGCCCTAGATGCGGCCGTGATTTCGGTCACGTTAGCCGACGCTGCGGGTGTGGTTCTAAGTCCGGCCTCAGTGGCAGGCATTTTTGATGGCAGCATCACCACCTGGGACGACCCAAAAATTTCGGCAGACAACGCCGGTCAGGCCATTGCGAGCGGACCAATCTCGGTTCTGCCAATCACCGATGTGAACGCTCTACGGGAGTTCTCAGCCTGGTACAAGCACCTCACGGGCAAGGCATTTACTCCGCGTGGCCTAACCGCCAAGCCAAAACTTTCGGTTGACGACCTCGGCACCATGGCCGAAGGCACGGTGGCGTTGGTGCCGTACTCCACGTTTACCGCCTACGGCGTTTACGCCGAGGTTATTCCGTTGGCCGCCAACATTCTGATCAACAAGAAGGTTGCCGAGGGCGTTGCACCGGATGCCGGTTCAATTGTGTCGGCCGGAACCCAGTTGCAACTAAGCAAGTCTGCAGCGGGAATCACCGTGAAAATGGATTACTCAGCCAAGCCTGTTCCACCACTCGGCTCGGACATTGCTCCAGAGCCTTACGGAGCCATCTATCCAGTGAACTTGAACTTCTGCGGAAAGCCAACTTTGGTTGAGCGTGCGGTTGCACGTTACCTCCTTCGTCAGGATTCCCAGGGTTCGCTAACCACTTTTGTGCAGCTACCGGAATCCATCCGCGGCGAGTCCTTGGTTGGTGTTTCCAAGGGACTGCCGGTTCCAAAGGCAACCGCGCCTGCTAACTAAGTCTTTGGCCAACTAAATGGCGGCTATAGCCTCGCGGTAAATGGCCAGGCTGCGCTCCACCAGGTTGCTTTGGTAGAGCTCTTGGCTTAGGTCAATGTGCTTCGAACGCCCATCGATGATTGCCTGATGCGCCTCGGTAAGAGTGCGTGCTAGCGCCTCAACCGTGGCATCGGGCACCAACCAGTATGAATCTTGCGGCAGTTCACCGGCAATGTTGGCGTCACACAAAATGCTCGGGGTGCCAACCACGCCGGCTTCGTAAACCGTCATTCCCTGTGTTTCAAAGCCGATGCTGGTCTGAACCAGCGCGTGTGCGTGAGCCAACTCTTGGAGCATCTGTTGGTGCGTAATGCGGCCAACAATGTGCACCCGGTCGGCAAGTCCGGTCTGCCTAATTAGGGCCTCGGCCTGCTTCAAGAGCGGCCCGCCACCAAAGATTTTGATGTGAACAGGAAGGTTTGCGAGTGCCACGGCCTTTAGAAACTCCAGCATGCGTTTTTCGTGACTGAATCTGCCACTCCAAGCGAACGTGATTGGCGTGGTGGGTTTGTTGCGGTCTATTCCAGAGAGCTGCTCGTTATCAACTCCGGTAGGCACAACGCGAATGTTTGTGGCCACCTGATGCTCAGTTGCTAGCTTGGCAAAGTGATGCGTTGGGGCAATCACCACTTTTGCCCCCGCGGTTAACTCGCGCAGGTATTTCCAGCCATCGATGGTGCCTTGCCACGGCTTGTGTTGCACCCAGCGCCCATGTACCTCGGCGTTCAGCCAAGTGAGGATGCCTGCGCCGAGCTTGCCCACAGCGGCCTCGGTTCCCATGACCAGGTTGGTGTGCAGAGTGTGGACCAGTGGCAGATTTTGACGGTTGGCAAAACCCTTGGCCAAAATTGCGCCCCACCAGTCGCCCTGTGCGTGCACCACGTCAACCGGCGGGAGGGCTTTTAGGTGCTTCAGAATGAAGTTATAGGTGCGGGTGAGTGCAGCCGTGGCGGCATACTCGCCGTCTGGTGTGAGGGGAAAACTGGGGTAGAGAATCTGCCCGGGGGTGCTGGCACCGGGCTTGGTGCTTTTTTTATTGGCGGGTGCCACCACGGTAACGGTGTGACCTGCGCGTTGGAGATACTTTTGCTGCAGCAGAACGCTGGCCTGGGCACCACCTAGCGAAGCCGGACTCTGGTCTAGAAAGATCAGAATGTGCATGCTTCGCCCCTCTGCAACCTGGATATTCCAGCCGAAACCGGATTAGGCCAAATCTGCCACCGAGTGCAAAATCTCACTCGGGCGGAACGGATACTTTTCAATCTCGGCTTGATCGCTAATGCCCGTGAGTACCAGAACGGTGTGAAGGCCGGCTTCAATACCAGCCACCACATCGGTGTCCATGCGGTCGCCAATCATTCCGGTGTGCTCCGAGTGGGCTTGAATCTTGTTCATTGCCGAGCGGAACATCATCGGGTTTGGTTTTCCAACAATGTATGGCTCGCGTCCGGTTGCCTTGGTGATTAGTGCGGCAACCGAACCGGTAGCCGGCAGCACGCCTTCTTGCGAAGGGCCGGTTGCGTCTGGGTTGGTGGCAATGAACCTTGCGCCGCCCAGAATGAGACGGATTGCTTTGGTGAGGTTTTCAAAGCTGAAGTTTCGAGTTTCGCCCAGCACAACGTAGTCGGGGTCAAGGTCGGTCATAACGTAACCAACCTCGTGCAGCGCAGTGGTCATGCCGGCTTCACCAATCACAAATGCCGAGCCGTTAGACTTTTGGCTTTTCAGGAATGCCGCTGTTGCGAGAGCGCTGGTCCAGATGCGATCTTCGGGCACATTTAGCCCACCCTGCTGCAGGCGAGCGGCAAGGTCGCGCGGGGTGTAAATGCTGTTGTTGGTGAGCACCAGGAATGGCGTGTTGGAATCCTGCCAGCCCTGAATCAGTTCGGCTGCACCCGGAATGGCTTGGCCCTCGTGCACAAGCACGCCGTCCATGTCGGTGAGCCACGCAGTGACTTTGGCGCGGGCCGTGAGGTTGGCGCGGTTGAGCGATGCTGAGGAGTTGGAAACCATGGGTCAATGCTACCCAACTAGGCTTAACGGCATGTCCGAGCCAGATGTTGAGTCCCCTGAGGCGCTCGCCGCGCCTGTAGCCGGCCCAACTCCAACCCCAGAGCTCACCACCTGGGGCGTTGGTCCTTGGTCGGGGGATTGGCCCACCGACGAGAGCGGCAACCTCGACCCCGTGCTCGATCCGGAACTGCTGGCGAACGGCGACACCCGCAATGTGCTCGACAAGTACCGCTACTGGCGCATGGACGCGATTGTTGCCGACTTAGACACCAAGCGCCACAAGTTCCACGTTGCCATTGAGAACTGGCAGCACGACCTAAACATCGGTTCCATTGTTAGAACTGCCAACGCGTTCCTGGCTTCCGAGGTACACATCATTGGCCACAAGCGCTGGAACCGCCGCGGTGCCATGGTCACCGACCGCTACCAACACATCCGCCACCACAACACGGTGGAGGAGTTTCTGGCCTGGACCAAAACCGGTGGCATCGATGGCAGTTCTATCCCCGTAATCGCCATCGACAATGTGCCCGGTTGCCAGCAGATTGAGCGCTATTCGTTTCCGGAGGAGTGCGTTCTGCTATTCGGGCAGGAAGGCCCGGGCCTCTCGGCGGAGGCCATTGCCGCCTCCCAAGCGGTGCTGGAAATCACTCAGTTCGGCTCAACGCGCTCAATTAATGCTTCGGCGGCTGCGGCTATCGCCATGCACGCCTGGCTCATGCAGCACGTGTTCTAGCTCGGCCTGCCCTCCGCCCCGCCATTTGCTCCACTCGCTACCGCTGCGCCCACCGAAACTAGCTCCGAGCAACACTCATCGATGCTTCTATCACCGCGGCCACCGAAAAGCACGCTTTTCAAAAAGATTGTTTACAAAATTCGCCAAATCGTTATAGGATAATGGTTTGCTCCCAAATCGTGCCCTCATATTGTGGTTGGCGCGCGTGTCGCATATGTTGGCGACTAAAACGGGTCGCGATCTCCCATCCACTCACCACTTGAGTTAATGCCCTTGGAGGGATTTTCTTTGGCTGCGAAAAACGCTAAGACCATTAAGAACGACCGATCGGCCCAGCGCCCTTCCTTTGCGAAGGTGACGGAACCTATTAAGGTTCCAGACCTGCTGAGCTTGCAGACCGAAAGCTTCGACTGGCTAGTTGGTAACCCCGACTGGCGCAAGACTGTTGAAGAAGCGGCAAAGAACGGCCTCGAGGAGATCTTTGAGGAGATCTCCCCAATTGAGGACAGCACCTCGAGCAGCCAGGACGCCAAAATGGGTCTGGCCTTTGCCGAGCCAATGCTGTACGACCCTGCCTACACTCCAGACGAGTGCAAGACCAAGGGCAAGAGCTACACCCAGCCTCTTTACATCAAGGCCGAATTCACCAACTACCTGACTGGTGAGATTAAGTCTCAGACCGTGTTCATGGGTGACTTCCCTGTGATGACCGAGAAGGGCACCTTCATCATCAACGGAACCGAGCGTGTGGTTGTATCGCAGCTGGTTCGTTCGCCTGGTGTTTACTTCTCCGTGTCCACTAACACCACCGGTAACCTCGACGTTCGCAACAACAAGGCTCAGATCATTCCTAGCCGCGGTTCGTACCTCGAGTTCCTCACCGAGTGGGTCAAGGACGACCGCAAGCCGGTTGCTCGCTTTGGCCAGCCAATTGTGCAGGTTCAGGTTGACCGCAAGACCAAGGTTTCGGCAACCATCTTCCTTAAGGCCCTAGGCCTGAGCGAAGAGCAGATTCGCGCCGAGTTTGCCGACATCCAGACCTCTGTTGCCAAGGGTGCCCCAACCTGGGAATACGACCTAGACCTCATTGAGAACACCCTTGCGTACGACAAGAGCAAGGTATTTGCTACCCCAATCGTTACCAAGGAAGACGCACTCCGCGAGCTGTACCGCAAGGTTCGTGGCGAAACCGCTGGTGCCGAAGTTTCCGAGTCGTGGCTCAAGAGCACCTACTTTGACACCAAGCGTTACAACTTGGCCAAGGTGGGTCGTCACAAGCTCAACCGCAAGCTGGGCATCAACGTTGACGCAAACAAGAGCGTTCTCACCGTTGACGACATCATTGCAACCCTGAAGTACCTGCTCCTGTTCGACCTGTCGATCAAGAACAACGCTTCGGCAAGCAACGCACGCTTGGAGTTTGACCTGGCACTCGGCGGCAAGAAGAGCAGCATTGCTATCTCCGCAGATGACATCGATGATTTCAGCAACCGTCGTATCCGCTCGGTTGGCGAGCTCATCCAGAACCAGGTTCGTATCGGTCTTAGCCGTATGGAGCGCGTAGTTCGCGAGCGCATGTCCACCCAGGACATTGAGGCCATCACCCCTCAGACCCTGATCAACCTGCGTCCAGTGGTTTCGGCCATCAAGGAGTTCTTCGGCGCAAGCCAGCTTTCGCAGTTCATGGACCAGAACAACCCACTGGCCGGCCTGGCCCACAAGCGTCGTCTTTCGGCCCTGGGCCCTGGTGGTATTGCTCGTGAGCGTGCCCAGATGGAGGTACGTGACGTACACCCATCGCACTACGGTCGTATGTGTCCGGTTGAAACCCCTGAAGGTCCAAACATTGGTCTGATTGGCTCGCTTACCGCATACGCACGCATCAACACCTTCGGCTTCATTGAGACCCCTTACAACCGTGTTGTAAACGGCAAGGTTTCGGGCAAGATCGACTACCTAGACGCAGCAGCGGAAGATGGCAAGACCATCGCCGGTGCCGACGTAGCCTTGAACGCCGACAAGACCTTTGCAAACAAGAAGGTGTTCGCTCGCTTCCGCGGAGACGTTGTTGAAGTTCCAGCCGAGGATGTTGACTACGTTGACATTTCGCCTCGTCAGCTGGCTTCGGTTTCCACCTCGCTGATTCCGTTCCTTGAGCACGACGACTCGTCGCGTGCACTGATGGGTGCAAACATGCAGCGTCAGGCAGTTCCACTGCTGCGCAGCGATAGCCCACTGGTTGGTACCGGTATGGAGCGCGTTGCAGCAATGGACTCGGGTGCGGTTCTGATCAACGAGGAAGCCGGTGTTGTTGAAGACATCGATGCCGATGTGATTACCGTTCAGCTGGACAAGGGTGGCGTTCGCCACTACGTGCTGCGCAAGTTTGACCGCAGCAACCAGGGAACCGCAATCAACCAGCGCGTAATTGTTAACGTGGGCGACCGCGTTGAGGCTGGCGAAGTCCTAGCCGATGGTCCAGCTACCGAGAACGGTGAGTTGGCCCTTGGTAAGAACCTGCTCGTGGCATTCATGCCTTGGGAAGGTCACAACTTTGAAGACGCCATCATTCTGAGCCAGAACCTGGTGAAGGACGACACCCTCTCCTCGATCCACATTGAGGAATACGAGGTTGACGCTCGAGACACCAAGCTTGGTAAGGAAGAGATCACCGCAGACCTTCCAAACGTTTCGGCAGAGGCACTTGCCCAGCTCGATGAGCACGGCATTATTCGCATTGGTGCCGAGGTTCGCCCTGGCGACATTTTGGTTGGAAAGGTTACCCCTAAGGGTGAAACCGAGCTCAGCGCAGAAGAGCGCCTGCTCCGTGCAATCTTCAACGAGAAGAGCCGCGAAGTTCGCGACACTTCTTTGAAGGTGCCACACGGTGAGCAGGGAACTGTCATCGGTGTGAAGGTATTTGACATTGAGCAGGGCGACGACGAACTGGGTGCCGGTGTAAACCAGCGCGTGGTAGTTCACATCGCTCAGAAGCGTAAGATCACCGAGGGTGACAAGCTTGCCGGTCGTCACGGAAACAAGGGTGTTATCTCCAAGATCCTCCCTGTTGAAGACATGCCATTCTTGGCCGACGGAACCCCGGTTGACGTTGTTCTGAACCCACTGGGTATTCCTGGTCGTATGAACTTTGGTCAGGTATTGGAGACCCACCTTGGCTGGATTGCCAAGCAGGGTTGGGAAATTACCGAGGCAGACAAGAAGAGCTGGGCAAAGGCTCTTGTTGAGGAAATGTACGCAGGCGCTCCTGGTACCAAGGTTGCAACCCCAATCTTTGATGGTGCAAGCAAGGACGAGGTTGTTGGCCTGTTGGGCCGTACCACCAAGAACCGCGACGGCAACCGTTTGGTTTCGGAGAAGGGTAAGGCTCAGTTGTTCGACGGTCGTTCGGGCGAGCCATTCCCAGAGGCAATCTCGGTTGGTTACATGTACGTGCTCAAGCTTCACCACCTGGTAGACGACAAGATTCACGCTCGTTCCACCGGTCCTTACAGCATGATCACCCAGCAGCCGCTTGGTGGTAAGGCCCAGTTCGGTGGTCAGCGATTTGGTGAAATGGAGGTGTGGGCGCTTCAGGCATACGGTGCCGCGCACACTCTTCAGGAGCTCCTCACCATTAAGTCGGATGACATCACCGGTCGTGTGAAGACCTATGAGGCAATCGTTAAGGGCGAGAACATTCAGGCCCCAGGTATCCCAGAATCGTTCCGCGTTCTGGCTAAGGAAATGCAGTCCTTGGCTCTGAACGTTGAGGTTCTCAACGCAGCAGGCGACGTGGTTGCTCTGCGCGAAGAAGACCGCGATGAGGGCGACCGCGCCGCCGAAGAACTCGGCATCAACCTGTCACGCAACGAAAACAGTGGCGTTGACAACGAATACACCGAGTACAACTAAGCCCGATCAAGAAGAGATTTAGGAAAAAGGAAAATCATGGAAGTTGAATCCTTCGACGCCCTCCGCGTTGGCCTTGCTACTGCCGACGACATTCGCTCTTGGTCGCACGGTGAAGTTAAGAAGCCAGAGACCATTAACTACCGCACCCTGAAGCCAGAAAAGGACGGCCTTTTCTGCGAGAAGATCTTTGGTCCAACCAAGGACTGGGAGTGCTCCTGTGGCAAGTACAAGCGTGTGCGCTTTAAGGGCATCGTTTGTGAGCGCTGTGGTGTAGAGGTAACCAAGTCGTCTGTGCGCCGTGAGCGCATGGGTCACATTGAGTTGGCCGCCCCGGTTACCCACATTTGGTACTTCAAGGGCGTGCCTAGCCGCCTGGGTTACCTACTCAACATGGCTCCAAAGGACCTCGAGAAGATCATCTACTTCGCGGCCTACCGCGTTATGGGTGTTCACACCGAAGACCTGCAGTTTGATGAGGCAATGGTTCGCGAAGACTACGTTCAGCGTGTAACCGGCATCCTTGATGCCCGTGCCGCCGAGATTCAGGAGGCCGCCGCCTCCGAGATTGAGGCCCTCACCGCTCACGGCCTGGCTCTGCAGCCAGCCAAGAAGCTGTGGGAAGCGCCTGAGTGGGTAGACGCTCAGTTTGCCAAGACCGCCGAGCAGTGGATTGCCCAAGAAGAGAAGAACCCAGAGTCTTTCTTCAACGAAAAGAAGGCAGCCGCATCTGAGGCCACCGACACTGATGCACCAGTTGTACGTGCCGCAGCCGACGAGAAGGAGATCAAGCGTCTCCTGAGCGAGTTCAAGAAGAAGACCGACAAGATCGTTCGCGAGTACGGTCGTCGCGAGCGTCGCGACAGCCTGCAGCGCGAGCAGCTCTCGTGGCGTTTGCACCTGACTGCAAAGCCAGGCGATCTGATTCAGAACGACGACATCTTTGACGCGTTCGCGTACCAGTACGGCGACTACTACGACCTGTCGATTGGTGCCGAGGCGGTTCAGAAGGTTCTTTCCAACTTCGACCTAGACGCCGAGGCCGCAAGCCTGCGTGAGCAGATTGCAACCACCAAGGGCTCCAAGCAGACCCAGGCCATTAAGCGCCTCAAGGTTGTTCAGAGCTTCATTGGCAGCGCAACCCCTCCAACCAGCATGGTGCTGGATGTACTTCCAGTTCTGCCACCGGAGATTCGTCCGATGGTTCAGCTGGACGGTGGCCGTTTCGCTACCTCCGACCTCAACGACCTTTACCGTCGTGTGATCAACCGCAACAACCGTCTGAAGCGCTTCATCGACCTCGGTGCTGTTCCTCAGACCATTCTCAACAACGAGAAGCGCATGCTTCAGGAAGCCGTTGACGCACTGTTCGACAACGGTCGTCGTGGCCGTGCCGTAACCGGTACCGGTAACCGCGCACTGAAGTCGCTTTCTGACTTGTTGAAGGGTAAGCAGGGACGTTTCCGTCAGAACCTGCTTGGTAAGCGCGTTGACTACTCGGGCCGTTCGGTTATTGTGGTTGGTCCTCAGCTCAAGCTGCACCAGTGTGGTCTTCCAAAGCTCATGGCTTTGGAGCTCTTCAAGCCGTTCGTAATGAAGCGTTTGGTTGACCTGGGCTTGGCTCAGAACATCAAGAGCGCAAAGCGCATGGTTGAGCGCAGCCGTCCTCAGGTTTGGGGTGTTCTCGAGGAAGTTATCCGCGAGCGTCCGGTTCTGCTGAACCGTGCACCAACCCTGCACCGTTTGGGTATCCAGGCCTTCGAGCCACAGCTAGTTGAAGGCAAGGCCATTCAGCTGCACCCACTCGTATGTACCGCTTTCAACGCCGACTTCGATGGTGACCAGATGGCTGTTCACCTACCGCTTTCGGTAGAGGCACAGGCCGAGGCTCGTATTCTGATGCTTGCTTCGAACAACATTCTGAAGCCTTCGGACGGTCGTCCGGTTGCAGTTCCATCGCAGGACATGATCATTGGTCTGTACCACCTCACCAACCACATTGAGGGTGCACAGGGCGAGGGCAATGCCTACGGTTCGGTTGCCGAAGCACAGATGGCTTTTGACACTCACGTGTTGAGCCTGAACGCCAAGGTTAAGATCCGTGTAAACGGCGAGATCCGCGAGACCACTCTTGGCCGCACCCTGTTCCGCGAGGCACTCCCTGAGGGCCACGTTTGGGCCGAGGGTCAGGTTGGCAAGAAGGAAGTCACCAAGATCATCACCGATCTGGTTGAGCTTTACCCACGTACCGAGGTTGCACAGAGCCTTGACCGCATCAAGGATGCAGGTTTCTACTGGGCAACTCGTTCGGGTGTTTCCATGTCTATCTCGGATGCAAACTTCGACAACGGAGACTTTGAGGCAGAGCGTGCCAAGAAGATCCTCTCCGCGGAGAAGGAACACACCAAGATTCAGGAAGCCTTCGACAACGGTCTGATGAGCGACCTCGAGCGTCGTGACAAGCTGGGTGCGCTGTGGTTCAAGCAGACCACCGAGATCCAGAACGACCTCCAGGCAGCAATTCCTGCCGACAACGCAATCTCCAAGATGGTGAACTCGGGTGCTCGTGGAAACTGGCTCCAGATTCGTTCCATCATTGGTATGCGTGGTCCAGTAACCACCTCCTCGGGTGACTTTGCACCAATGCCTGTTAAGGGCAACTACCTGCTGGGTCTAACCGCTAACGAGTACTTCATTAACGCAACCGGTGCCCGTAAGGGTAACGCCGACACCGCGATGAAGACCGCCGCCGCTGGTTACCTAACCCGTCGTTTGGTTGACGTGGCTCAGGACGTAATCATCCGTACCGCAGACTGTGGAACCACTCGTGGTCTCGACAAGGACCTGCTGGATGACGACCAGGTAGAGCTATCGATTTTGCACCGTACCCTTCTCAAGGACATTGTGGTTGGCAAGGACACTCTTGCTACCGCCGGAACTTCCATCGATGGCAAGGTAGTTGCACTACTCAAGGCCGCTGGTGTTGAGTCGGTATCGGTTCGCTCGGTTCTCACCTGTGAGTCGGAAGACGGCGTTTGCGCGCTTTGCTACGGCAACTCGCTGGCAACCGGCAACCAGGTTGAGCTCGGTGAGGCCATTGGTATCATCGCTGCTCAGTCGATTGGTGAGCCTGGAACTCAGCTGACAATGCGTACCTTCCACACCGGTGGTGCCGCTTCGTCCGCTAAGAAGCAGACCATTCTGAAGTCGATTGGTGGTCAGAAGGTTCGTGTAGAGCGTCTGATCTCGTACGACATCACCCAGGGTCTGAACGGTGTAACCGACCTCCTAGAGGCTCGTGTTGGATGGCGTCAGGCTGGCAAGGTTGCCGTAATGGCATTCTGGCCAGGTGCTGTTGACATTGTTGAGGTTCCTACCAGCGGTAGCGCCAAGAAGTTCGACGTTTACGTTCGACCTCAGGGCGAGCAGGCTGAGAAGGAAGCCGAAGAAATGGCTAACCAGTACTCCTTCAGCCGTACTACCAGCAAGACCTTCAAGAAGCTCTCGCCATTCGCACCTATCACTAGCGTGACTAACATCGATGACCTTCTAGTTGAGAAGGGCGACATTGTTGCCGCCGGTGACTACCTGGTTGATGGAACTCCAATTCCTCACGAGGTTCTGATGGTTAAGGGTGCCCGCGAGGCCGCAGCCGAGATCATCCGTGGTGTTCAGGCAATCTACGGTTCGCAGGGTGTACCTCTGCACGACAAGCACCTCGAGGTTATTGTTCGTCAGATGCTTGGCAAGGTAACCGTTATTGAGTCGGGCGACACCGAAATGTTGCCTGGTGAAATTGTTGACCGCGTGAAGTTTGTAAAGACCAACCGCGTTGCAGTTGAAGCCGGCAAGAAGCCTGCCTCGGCTCGTCAGGAAGTTATGGGTATGACCCGTGCATCGCTGGCAGCCCAGTCGTGGTTGAGTGCCGCTTCGTTCCAGGAGACCACTCGCGTTCTAACTCAGGCGGCACTTGACCGCAAGAGCGACAAGCTGGTTGGCCTCAAGGAGAACGTGATCATCGGTAAGCTCATCCCAGCCGGAACCGGCTTGGCTAAGTACCGCAACATCACCGTTGAGGCAACCGAAGAGGCTAAGAACGAGAAGTACCCAAACCGAATCTGGGCTGCCCAGACCTCGGAAGACGACTTCGACTACGACAGCACCTTCAACCACACCGATTTGAGTTTCACGTCTATCGAGAGTTACTCGGGCGACGCCGGAGACTTGGAATAAAAACCATTTGACCCGTCGGAGCGTGTAACGCTAGACTTGGAGCAGCGTGTGCTAAGGCACACTAGTTGCTCTGCCTAGTGAGACAGCTCCGGCGGGACACCCAAAAAACCTTTGGTTGCAGAATTCCAATCTGGAATGCAGCCGAATGCTTGCAAGCAAGAAAAACTCCGAGCAAGTTTTGCTCGGGCTCTAAAAGGAGAAGTAGTGCCAACAATTCAGCAGTTGGTCCGCAAGGGACGCACGGCTAAGGTCAGCAAGACCAAGACCCCTGCGCTTAAGGCCAGCCCACAGCGCCGCGGTGTTTGCACCCGTGTGTACACCACCACCCCAAAGAAGCCAAACTCGGCTCTGCGTAAGGTGGCACGTGTCAAGCTCAGCAACGGCATTGAAGTAACCGCGTACATCCCGGGTGAAGGTCACAACCTCCAGGAGCACTCGATGGTGCTCGTTCGTGGTGGTCGTGTAAAGGACCTGCCAGGTGTTCGCTACAAGATCGTCCGCGGTGCTCTAGACACCCAGGCAGTAAAGAACCGTAAGCAGGCTCGCAGCCAGTACGGCGCAAAGAAGGGTAAGTAATGCCTCGCAAAGGTCCAGTAACTAAGAAGCCGGTTGTAGCAGACCCTGTATATGGCTCTCCTGTAGTTTCCCAGCTCGTAAACAAGATCCTGCTCGACGGCAAGAAGTCGCTCGCAGAGCAGATCGTTTACGGTGCTCTCGAGGGTGCAAAGAACAAGTCGGGAACCGACGCAGTTGTTCTCCTCAAGAAGGCTCTAGACAACGTACGCCCAACCGTTGAGGTTCGCTCGCGTCGCGTTGGCGGTTCCACCTACCAGGTGCCAGTTGAGGTTAAGGCGCACCGCGCCAACACCCTGGCTATGCGCTGGTTGGTTTCGTACGCAAAGGCTCGTCGTGAGAAGACCATGACCGACCGCCTCATGAACGAGATCTTGGACGCATCTAACGGTCTTGGCGCAGCTGTAAAGCGTCGCGAAGACACCCACAAGATGGCTGAGTCCAACAAGGCTTTCGCACACTACCGCTGGTAATCAGCAAAGGCATCCGCCTGTTAACTTTTAGTTCAACAGGCGGATGTACCTATTTATTAGACAGTTTCAAAACCATACGGAGGACACCGTGGCACAAGACGTGCTCACCGACCTGAACAAGGTTCGCAACATCGGCATCATGGCCCACATCGATGCGGGTAAGACCACCACTACTGAGCGAATCCTGTTCTACACCGGCATCACTCACAAGATTGGTGAGGTGCACGATGGTGCAGCCACCATGGACTGGATGGAGCAGGAGCAGGAGCGCGGTATCACCATTACCTCGGCTGCTACCACCTGTTTCTGGAACAAGAACCAGATCAACATCATTGATACCCCAGGACACGTGGACTTCACCGTTGAGGTAGAGCGTTCGCTTCGTGTTCTCGATGGTGCCGTTGCCGTTTTTGACGGCAAGGAAGGTGTTGAGCCACAGTCTGAGACCGTATGGCGCCAGGCAGACAAGTACGACGTACCGCGTATCTGCTTCGTGAACAAGATGGACAAGCTAGGCGCTGACTTCTACTTCACCGTGGACACCATCATTAACCGTCTTGGCGCAAAGCCACTGGTTATCCAGATTCCTATTGGCGCAGAAAGCACCTTCGAGGGTGTTGTTGACATCGTTCAGATGAAGGCTCTTACTTGGCGCGGAGACGTTGAGATGGGTGCCAAGTACGTTGTTGAAGAGATCCCTGCAGACCTCAAGGAGAAGGCTGACCACTACCGTCAGGTTCTGCTGGAGACCGTTGCAGAGACCAGCGAAGAACTCATGGAGAAGTACTTCGGCGGCGAAGAGCTGACCGAGGCCGAGATCAAGGGTGCCATCCGCAAGATGACCATCAACTCGGAGCTGTACCCAATCCTTTGTGGTTCGGCCTTCAAGAACAAGGGTGTTCAGCCTATGCTCGACGCCGTTATTGACTACCTTCCTTCGCCACTCGACGTTCCAGCTATTGAAGGCTCGAACCCAGACAACGAAGAAGAGAAGATCATCCGCGAGCCAAAGGCCGACGGCCCATTCGCGGCTCTGGCTTTCAAGGTTATGACCCACCCATTCTTTGGTCGTCTAACTTACATCCGCGTTTACTCGGGTAAGGCTGACTCCGGCACCCAGGTGGTTAACTCCACCAAGGGCAAGAAGGAGCGCATTGGCAAGATGTTCCAGATGCACGCCAACAAGGAAAACCCTGTTGAGTTTGCAACCGCTGGACACATCTACGCCGTCATCGGTCTAAAGGACACCACCACCGGTGACACCCTTTGCGATGGCGACAAGCCAGTGGTTCTCGAATCGATGACCTTCCCTAAGCCAGTTATTTCGGTTGCTGTTGAGCCAAAGACCAAGGGCGACCAGGAGAAGCTAGGTCTAGCACTTCAGAAGCTTTCCGAAGAAGACCCAACCTTCCGCGTTGAGTCGGACCAAGAGACCGGTCAGACCGTTATCTCCGGTATGGGTGAGCTTCACCTTGACATCCTCGTTGACCGTATGCGTCGTGAGTTTAAGGTTGAGGCCAACGTTGGTAAGCCACAGGTTGCTTACCGCGAGACCCTCAAGCGCAAGGTAGAGAAGTACGACTACACCCACAAGAAGCAGACCGGTGGTTCTGGTCAGTTCGCTAAGGTGCAGATTGCTCTTGAGCCTATGGAAGTAACCGAGGACAAGTCCTACGAGTTCGTAAACGCCGTTACCGGTGGTCGCGTTCCTCGTGAGTACATTCCTTCGGTAGACGCTGGTATCCAGGACGCAATGCAGGTGGGCACCCTGGCCGGTTACCCAGTTGTAGGCGTAAAGGCCACTCTTCTTGATGGCGCCTACCACGACGTTGACTCGTCGGAAATGGCGTTCAAGATTGCCGGTTCGATTGCTTACAAGGAAGCAGCTCGTCTGGCACAGCCAACCCTTCTTGAGCCAATCATGGCTGTAGAAGTACGTACCCCTGAGGAATACATGGGAGACGTAATCGGCGACCTAAACTCTCGCCGTGGTCAGATTCAGTCGATGGAAGACGCTTCCGGCGTAAAGGTCGTACGCGCCCTGGTTCCACTGTCTGAGATGTTCGGTTACGTTGGTGACCTGCGCAGCAAGACCTCTGGTCGCGCGGTTTACTCCATGACCTTTGAAACCTACGCTGAGGTTCCAAAGGCTGTGGCCGACGAGATCGTTCAGAAGAACAAGGGCGAGTAGTAGTTTTCTACTTCTCCAAAAACCAACTAAAATAAAACAAACCCCAAAAAGTTCTAGGGCGGTCTACGCCCGAAGGCTTTGATACGAGTCCTGAGGAGGACCCACAATGGCTAAGGCGAAATTTGAGCGCACCAAGCCGCACGTCAACATCGGTACCATCGGTCACGTTGACCACGGTAAGACCACTCTGACTGCTGCTATCACCAAGGTGCTTCACGACAAGTACCCTGCGTTGAATGCAAGCTACGCGTTCGACCAGATCGACAACTCCCCTGAGGAGAAGCAGCGCGGTATTACCATCAACATCTCGCACGTTGAGTACCAGACCGAGAAGCGCCACTACGCACACGTAGACGCTCCAGGTCACGCTGACTACATCAAGAACATGATCACCGGTGCCGCTCAGATGGACGGCGCAATCCTCGTGGTTGCAGCAACCGACGGTCCTATGCCTCAGACCCGCGAGCACGTTCTGCTTGCTCGCCAGGTAGGCGTTCCTTACATTGTTGTTGCACTGAACAAGAGCGACATGGTTGACGACGAGGAAATCCTCGAGCTCGTTGAGGTTGAGGTTCGCGACCTTCTAAGCAGCCAGGACTTCGATGGCGACAACGCACCTGTTGTACGCGTTTCGGCTCTGAAGGCTCTTGAGGGCGACGCAACTTGGGGCGAGTCTGTAGCCAAGCTTATGGATGCAGTTGACGAGTTCATTCCTGAGCCTGTTCGCGACACCGACAAGCCATTCCTTATGCCTGTTGAAGACGTTTTCACCATCACTGGTCGTGGAACTGTTGTTACCGGCAAGGTAGAGCGTGGTCAGATCCGTGTTAACGACGAAGTTGAAATCGTTGGTATCCGTGACAAGGTAAAGACCACCGTTACCGGTATCGAAATGTTCCGCAAGCTTCTCGACTACGCAGAGGCCGGAGAAAACGTTGGTGTTCTACTACGTGGAACCAAGCGTGAAGACGTTGAGCGTGGCCAGGTGCTTTGCAAGCCTGGTTCGATCACCCCTCACACCAACTTCGACGGCAACGTTTACATCTTGTCGAAGGACGAAGGTGGACGTCACAACCCGTTCTACGCAAACTACCGTCCACAGTTCTACTTCCGTACCACTGACGTGACTGGTGTTATCACCCTTCCTGCGGGTACCGAAATGGTTATGCCTGGCGACACCACTGAGATGACCGTTGAGCTCATCCAGCCAATCGCTATGGAAGAGGGTCTGCGTTTCGCAATCCGTGAGGGTGGCCGCACCGTTGGTGCCGGTACCGTTACCAAGATCAACAAGTAAGACCTCTTACTTTTAGATTCCACAAGAACCCTCGGACTTCGGTCCGGGGGTTCTTTGGTTTAAGCTCGGTCGGCTTGCAGATTGGTGCTCGGTTAAACTTGATTCAATGAAACCACCATCGATGAATGCAGGCGCGCGCCGGTTGCCGTTGTTTATGGTTCTTCTGGTTTCAGTTGGACTGTTGGGGGAGGGTCACTCCGCTCAAGCAAAGTCTGCGGTGCTGTACCCTGCGCCACCAACTTCTGTTTCCCGCTACCGTGCGGATCTCAACGCTGGCGCCAAGCTCAACCAGCTCACCGCGGCGCAAGTGGCGCAACTTGCCAAGGTCACCAACAAAAATGAGCTCTACACCACGGGATGCCACAGTCCTTCCACCGCTCCTGGAGCAAACCCCAATGATTGCGTTTTTGCCAACCCTGAAGCCAGTAAATCAATGTGGCTGATTGGTGATTCGCATGCAGCTATGTGGTTCCCGGCGGTGAAAGCGTTCGCCCTAAGTAGAGGCCTCAAGTTAGTGGTTTATACCAAGAGCAGCTGCCCAATTTTGAGTGGATTACCGGCTAACTCACAAACCGATGAGCCGTACACTGCATGCATTGACTACAACGACTGGATTCTCGAGCGTTTGACTGCGGCAAAGTTGGCTGGCGCAAGCCCAAACTTGGTTCTCGTAGTTGGCTATCAGGGCATTCAGAGGCTCACGGTATTTCAAAGCGGAATTGGCCTGAGTCGCCTTAGTGGCTTGGCGGAGCACATTGTTGCCCTCCAGGATTCTCCAAAGCAGCATGGTCCACTTCCTGTATGCCTCAAGAACCACAGCCACCAAATCAAGCGCTGTGCGGTTTCTCCCGCAATGGGCTACTACGGCGTAGTGACTAGAGAGCTCGCCAACACTGCACGCGACAACGGTTTCACGTTTGTGGAAGCGCGCAGTTGGTTTTGCACCAACACCACCTGCCCCCCGGTAATTGCAGGGCGCATCATGTATGCGGACGTAACGCACATCACAACGGACGCCGCCATCTACCTGTCAAACCGTTTGAAGTTCGCACTCGATTCGGCGTTGAACAGGTGAATTTGCCTGCAAACTTTACTAATTGCCTCAAACAAAAACTTGCAGTGACACGCCCGAGTGTGGCAAGATAGAGAAGTTCGCAAATTTGCGCGCCTATTCGCGCGCTTCACTGCAGGCAGTGTGAACAGCTTTACAGCTGGGCCGGCCGCAGCAAGAACACAAATGTATCCAACTTCATCGTTGCGGTTGTCGAGTGATTATCACGCGACACGCCCGACAGCGTGGGTCGGAGTAAGCAGTACCCCACCGGGTTCATGGTTCGGCTGAAAACCGCGTCATTCCGGCGGATTTGACAGATAAACAGTGGTGCAACAGAAGTAGTGCTACTTAGCGTCCTGCGGCCTTTGGGCCAAAGGTGTGAACGAAAGAGAGTCAAGATGGCGGCACAGAAGATCCGCATTCGACTTAAGTCGTACGACCACGAGGTCATCGACACTTCGGCTCGCAAGATCGTGGAAACGGTTACTCGCGCCGGTGCGACCGTAGTTGGCCCAGTGCCGCTACCTACCGAGAAGAACGTGGTTTGTGTAATCCGTTCGCCTCACAAGTACAAGGACAGCCGCGAGCACTTCGAGATGCGCACCCACAAGCGTGTTATCGACATCATCGACCCAACTCCTAAGGCAGTTGACTCGTTGATGCGTCTCGACCTTCCAGCAGACGTCAACATCGAGATCAAGCTCTAAGGATCGAAGAATGGCACAGAACAAGAACGTGAAGGGACTACTGGGCAAGAAGCTCGGTATGACCCAGGTTTGGGACGAAAACAACCGCATGATTCCGGTCACCGTGGTTGAGGCAGGTTCCAACGTAGTTACTCAGATCAAGACCGTAGACACCGATGGCTACAACGCCGTTCAGGTTGCTTACGGCGCAATCGCAGACCGCAAGGTAAACCAGCCATCGGCAGGTCACTTTGCAAAGGCTGGCGTTGCACCTCGTCGTCACCTGATTGAGATCCGTACCGAGGACGCTACCTCGTACGAGATTGGTCAGGAGCTTGGCGTGGAGACCCTCGAAGTTGGCGCAACCATCGATGTTGTTGGCACCAGCAAGGGTAAGGGTTTCGCAGGTCACATGAAGCGCCACGGCTTCTCGGGTGTTGGAGCATCGCACGGTGCTCACCGCAACCACCGTAAGCCTGGTTCGATTGGTGCAACCACCACCCCAGGACGCGTTTTCAAGGGAACCCGCATGGCCGGCCGCATGGGCTCGGACCGCGTGACCACCCTAAACCTCACCCTCCACGGAGTAGACGCCGAGCGCGGCTTGCTCCTCATCAAGGGCGCAGTTCCAGGAGCCAAGGGCTCGCTCGTATTCGTTCGCAACGCAGTGAAGAAGGGGGCGTAACCTAAATGGCAAACACTTCGGTAGACGTTCTCGACGTTAAGGGTAAGAAGGCTGGCTCGGCTGAGCTTCCTGCAGACCTGTTCGACGTTCAGACCAACGTTCCACTTATCCACCAGGTAGTAGTAGCCCAGCTGGCTGCTGCTCGCCAGGGCACCCAGAGCACCAAGCACCGCGGTGAAGTATCCGGTGCAGGTCGCAAGCCGTTCAAGCAGAAGGGTACCGGCCGCGCTCGTCAGGGTTCGATCCGTGCACCACAGATGCGTGGCGGTGGCGTTGCCCACGGACCACTGCCTCGTACCTACGAGCAGCGCACCCCAAAGAAGATGATCGCCGCTGCACTCAAGGGTGCACTGAGCGACCGCGCACGTAACGGCCGTCTGCACGTTGTTGCAGAGTTCGCTATTGGTGCAACTCCTTCCACCAAGGCTGCTGCTTCGTACCTGGCTCAGTTCACCAGCAAGAAGCACGTTCTTGTTGTTCTGGACCGCAGCGACGAGGTTAGCTACTTGAGCCTTCGCAACCTGCTGAACGTTCACGTTCTGCCAGTTGACCAGCTCAACGCTTACGACGTACTACTCGCCGACGACGTGGTCTTCACCAAGACCGCGCTAGACGCATTCATCTCGGGCCCTGCCAAGGGTGCATCGGTTAAGGCCGTTGCCACCTCGGGCGAGGCAAACCAGGAGGCATAACCGTGGCTGCAATCAACAAGGACCCACGCGACGTCATCATCAAGCCAGTAGTTTCTGAGAAGAGCTACAACTTGATCGACTCGGGCAAGTACACCTTTGAGGTGGACCCACGCTCGAACAAGACCGAGATCAAGCAGGCTATCGAGCACATTTTCAAGGTAGAAGTTGCAACCGTAAACACCCTGAACCGTGTTGGCAAGACCCGCCGCACCAAGTTCGGAATCGGTAAGCGCAAGGACACCAAGCGTGCAATCGTAACCCTGAAGTCCGGCTCCATCGACATCTTCACCAACGTTGGTTAACGGCTAAGGCAAAGAGGAACTTACAAAAATGGCAATTCGCAAGTACAAGCCAACGACTCCTGGTCGTCGTGGTTCGTCGGTCTCGGACTTCGCCGAGATCACTCGATCCACTCCAGAGAAGTCGCTGCTTCGCCCACTAAGCAAGACCGGTGGCCGTAACTCGGCTGGTCGTGTAACCACTCGTCACATCGGTGGCGGTCACAAGCGTCAGTACCGTCTTGTTGACTTCCGTCGTCACGACAAGGACGGCATCCCAGCCGTTGTTGCACACATCGAGTACGACCCAAACCGTACCGCTCGCATCGCGCTGCTGCACTACGCAGATGGCGAGAAGCGCTACATCATCGCTCCTAACAAGCTAAAGCAGGGCGACCGCATCGAGCAGGGGCCATCGGCTGACATCAAGCCTGGCAACGCTCTACCACTGAAGAACATTCCAGTTGGTACCGTGGTTCACGCCATTGAGCTAAAGCCAGGTGGCGGTGCCAAGCTCGGTCGTTCGGCCGGTGCAAGCATCCGTCTGGTTGCAAAGGAAGGCGCTTACGCGCAGCTTCGTTTGCCATCGGGTGAAATCCGTAACGTAGACGCACGTTGCCGCGCCACCGTTGGTGAAGTTGGTAACGCTGAGCAGTCAAACATCAACTGGGGTAAGGCCGGCCGTATGCGCTGGAAGGGCGTTCGCCCAACCGTTCGTGGTGTTGCCATGAACCCGGTTGATCACCCACACGGTGGTGGTGAAGGTCGTACCTCTGGTGGACGTCACCCAGTAACCCCATGGGGCCAGGCCGAGGGTCGTACCCGTAAGCCAAACCTGCCAAGCGACAAGCTCATTGTTCGTCGTCGTCCAAACGGCAAGAACCGCTAATAGGAGTCTGAAGAAACATGCCACGCAGTCTTAAGAAGGGTCCGTTCGTTGACGACCACCTGCTACAGAAGGTGCTCAAGCAGAACGAGGCCGGTACCAAGAACGTAATCAAGACCTGGTCGCGCCGCTCGATGATTGTTCCAGCCATGCTGGGCCACACCATCGCTGTGCACGACGGTCGCAAGCACGTTCCAGTTTTCATCACTGAGACCCTCGTTGGTCACAAGCTTGGTGAATTCTCTCCAACCCGCACCTTCCGTGGTCACGTGAAGGACGACAAGAAGGGCCGCCGCAAGTAAGCGGCGTCTCTAAGACGAGAAAGGAAAGACTATGGAAGCTATCGCGAAAGTGAAGCACATCCGCGTCACCCCACAAAAGGCTCGCCGCGTCGTCAACCTGATCCGCGGAAAGCAGGCAACCGAGGCTATGGCCATCCTGAAGTTCGCACCTCAGGCTGCCAGCGAGCCGGTATTCAAGCTAGTTCAGGCCGCTGTTGCCAACGCACGTGTTAAGGCAGATGCCGCTAACACCGCGTTCGACGAGGACGACCTGATTGTTTCGGCAGCATTCGTTGACGAGGGCACTACCCTCAAGCGCTTCATGCCACGCGCACAGGGTCGTGCATTCAAGATCCTCAAGCGCACCAGCCACATCACCGTTGTGGTTGCTACCCCAGATGAGCTCGCTGCCAAGGCGGGCGCTCAGAAGGCGAGGAAGAACTAATGGGTCAAAAAGTAAACCCATACGGTTTCCGTCTCGGTGTTACCACCGACCACAAGTCGCGTTGGTTCGCAGACTCCACCAAGTTGGGTCAGCGTTACCAGGACTACGTGGCCGAGGACATCAAGATCCGCAACCTGCTCACTAGCCGCCTCGACCGCGCTGGCGTAAGCCGCATCGAGATCGAGCGCACCCGTGACCGTGTTCGCGTAGACATTCACACCGCTCGTCCAGGTTTGGTAATCGGTCGTCGTGGCGCAGAGGCTGAGGCCATCCGCGCAGACCTCGAGAAGCTAACCAGCAAGCAGATTCAGCTGAACATCCTTGAGGTTAAGAACCCAGAGATGGACGCCCAGCTGGTTGCCCAGGGCATTGCCGAGCAGCTCAACGCACGTGTGGCTTTCCGCCGCGCAATGCGTAAGGGTATGCAGGGTGCAATCCGCCAGGGTGCTAAGGGTATCCGCGTTCAGTGCTCCGGTCGTCTTGGTGGCGCTGAAATGAGCCGCCGCGAGTTCTACCGCGAAGGCCGTGTGCCTCTACACACCCTCCGTGCCAACATTGACTACGGCTTCTACGAGGCCAAGACCGTTTTCGGTCGCATCGGTGTAAAGGTTTGGATCTACAAGGGTGACATCACCAACAAGGAGCTCACCCTGCAGCAGGCAAACGCAAAGCCTGTTCGTGGTGACCGCAACGAGCGTCCACGCCGTAACGCTGCTCCAGCCGCTGCACCTGCAGCTGCTGAGGTTGCACCGGTTGCTCAGGAAGCACAGGCATAACCATGTTGATTCCACGTCGTGTAAAGCACCGCAAGCAGCACCACCCAAAGCGTTCGGGTGCAGCAACCGGTGGCACCAAGGTTAGCTTTGGTGAATTCGGTATCCAGGCCCTGACCCCTGCTTACGTGACCAACCGTCAGATCGAGGCAGCTCGTATCGCAATGACTCGTCACATCAAGCGTGGTGGAAAGGTTTGGATCAACATCTACCCAGACCGTCCTCTAACCAAGAAGCCTGCCGAAACCCGCATGGGTTCCGGTAAGGGTCACGTTGAGTGGTGGGTAGCAAACGTAAAGCCAGGCCGCGTATTGTTCGAGGTTTCGGGTGTTAGCGAGCAGCTGGCACGCGAGGCAATGACTCGTGCAATCCACAAGCTGCCTCTAAAGGCTCGCATCATCAAGCGTGAAGAAGGTGACGCATAATGGCGATCGGTTCAAAGAACCTAACCCCTGTAGAGCTCGACAAGATTGAGGACGGCGTTCTCATCGAAGAGCTGAAGAAGGCCAAGGAGGAGCTGTTCAACCTGCGCTTCCAGAGTGCCACCGGACAGCTGGAGAGCCACGGTCGTTTGCGTGCGGTTAAGCGCGACATCGCTCGTATCTACACCATCATCCGTGAGCGTGAGCTCGGCATTCGTGCGGTTGCCGCACCGGCCGCTGCTCCAAAGGCTAAGAAGGCTGCAGAGAAGCCTGCTGCCACCGAGGAGGCATAACCATGGCTGAAGCTAAGAACACTGTTGCTACCACCGAGACCGAGGCTCGCGGTTACCGCAAGACTCGTCGTGGTTACGTAGTAAGCGACAAGATGAACAAGACCATCGTGGTTGAGGTAGAAGACCGCGTAAAGCACCCGCTTTACGGCAAGGTTATCCGCCGCAGCACCAAGGTAAAGGCTCACGACGAGCTGAACACCGCCGGCATTGGTGACTTGGTTCTAATTGCAGAAACCCGTCCATTGTCGGCCACCAAGAACTGGCGCCTAGTAGAAGTACTAGAAAAGGCCAAGTAAACCCCCAGGGAGCTTCGCAAGAAGTTATCTCTCAATAAGGAGTAAAAGTGATTCAGCAGGAGTCCCGACTCAAGGTTGCCGACAACACCGGCGCCAAGGAGCTGTTGACCATCCGTGTGCTCGGTGGTTCGCGCCGCCGTTACGCCGGTCTGGGTGACATCATTGTCGCCTCGGTCAAAGACGCCATCCCTGGCGGAGGCGTTAAGAAGGGTGACGTGGTTAAGGCCGTTGTGGTTCGCACCGCAAAGGAAACCCGCCGTCCAGACGGTTCGTACATTAAGTTCGACGAGAACGCAGCGGTAATCATCAAGAACGACGGAGAGCCTAAGGGCACTCGCATCTTCGGCCCAGTTGGCCGTGAGTTGCGCGACAAGAAGTTCATGAAGATCATCTCGCTAGCACCGGAGGTTATCTAATCATGGCAAGCATCAAGAAGGGCGACCTGGTTGTAGTAATCACCGGCGCCAAGCAGGAGCGCGGCGGCGACCGTGGCAAGACCGGCAAGGTTCTCAGCGTTAACAAGGAGACCAACCGCGTACTTGTTGAGGGCATCAACCTCGTTACCAAGCACACCAAGGTTTCGCAGACCGACCGTGGCACCAAGACCGGTGGCATTGAGACCGCAGAGGCCCCAATCCACATCTCGAACGTTGCCCTGGTTGACCCATCGACCAAGAAGCCAACTCGCATTGGCGCTCGCCTTGAGACCGTTACCAAGGGTGGCGTTTCCAAGACCGTTCGCGTTCGCGTGGCTAAGAAGTCAGGTAAGGACATCTAATGACTGACGCAACTGTAAAGGCACCTGCCAAGGCAGCTGCTAAGAAGGCTCCTGCCAAGGTTGCCGACTCGGGCAAGGCTCTGCCACGCCTGAAGGCTAAGTACCGCAGCGAGATTATTGCTCAGCTGACCAGTGAGTTTGGCTTTGCCAACCCTCACCAGGTTCCAGGCTTGACCAAGATCGTTGTAAACATGGGTGTTGGAGAGGCAGCCAAGGATGGCAAGCTCATTGAGCAGGCAATCAAGGACCTCACCGCTATCACCGGTCAGAAGCCTCAGGTAAACAAGGCCCGCAAGTCCATCGCGCAGTTCAAGCTCCGCGAGGGTCAGGCAATTGGTGCTCACGTAACTCTTCGCGGCGACCGCATGTGGGAGTTCCTGGACCGTCTACTTTCGTTGGCTCTGCCACGTATCCGTGACTTCCGTGGTCTAAACGGCAACCAGTTCGATGGTGCAGGTAACTACACCTTCGGTCTAACCGAGCAGACCATGTTCCACGAGATCAACCAGGATGCCGTTGACCGCCCACGCGGTATGGACATCACCGTTGTAACCACTGCAAAGAACAACGAGGAAGGCAAGGCGCTTCTAACCGCGCTTGGCTTCCCATTCAAGACCAACTAATAATCGGAAAGGTCCAGCCGCCTGTAAAGCGTCTGGAAACCGCCCGAGGAAGGCGCAACACAATATGACAATGACAGATCCGGTAGCAGACTTTCTGACCCGGCTGCGCAACGCAAACTCGGCATACCACGAGTCGATCAGCCTGCCTTCGAGCAAGCTGAAGCTGACCATTGCCGAGATCCTCAAGTCTGAGGGTTACATTGCAAGCTACGAGGTAAAAGACGCAGAGGTTGGAAAGACCCTGACCGTTGACCTCAAGTACGGTCCAAACCGCGAGCGTTCCATTGCAGGAATCAAGCGTGTTTCCAAGCCAGGTCTTCGCGTTTACGCAAAGTCCAACGAGCTACCTCGCGTTCTCGGCGGTCTTGGTATTGCAATTCTGTCCACTTCGAGCGGTCTGCTGACCGACCGTCAGGCTGCCAAGAAGGGAGTAGGCGGAGAAGTAGTCGCCTACGTTTGGTAATCACAGATGTCGCGTATTGGTAAGTTGCCGATTCCGGTTCCAGCCGGTGTCGAGGTAAAGATCGACGGAAACAACGTTGCAGTTAAGGGCCCTAAGGGTTCGTTGAGCCACGTTGTTCCAGCCCCAATCCAGGTAGCACTTGAGGATGGCAACATTGTTGTCACCCGCCCAGACGACGAGCGCGACTCGCGTTCGCTGCACGGCCTCACCCGTACCTTGATTTCTAACCAGATCATCGGTGTTACCACCGGTTACACCAAGGGTCTAGAGATCGTTGGTACTGGTTATCGTGTAACCGCAAAGGGTTCGGACATTGAGTTCGCACTTGGTTACTCGCACCCAATCTTGGTGAAGGCGCCTGCGGGCATCACTTTCACCGTTGAAGGAAACACCAAGCTCACCGTTTCGGGCATTGACAAGCAGGCTGTTGGTGAGGTTGCTGCTAACCTCCGCAAGCTGCGCAAGCCAGAGCCTTACAAGGGCAAGGGTGTTCGTTACGCCGGCGAAGTTGTACGTCGCAAGGCTGGAAAGGCTGGTAAGAAGTAATGTCTCTCACCACTAAGACTCGCGGAAAGAGCAAGGCTGCTGCACGTACTCGTCGCCACCTGCGTCTCCGCAAGAAGATCGAAGGTACCGCCAGCCGTCCACGCCTGGTTGTAACCCGTTCGGCACGCCACGTATTCGTTCAGGTTGTAGACGACAGCAAGGGTATTACCGTTGCTTCGGCTAGCACCATGGAGAAGGAATTCCGTGCGCTTGCTGCAAACAAGACCGAAAAGGCCAAGAAGATTGGTGAATTGGTAGCTAAGCGCGCCAAGGATGCCGGTGTTTCGGAAGTTGTATTCGACCGTGGCGGTAACAAGTACGCAGGTCGTGTTGCGGCAATCGCCGATGGCGCTCGTGAAGGCGGGTTGGTCCTCTAATGGCTGAAAACAAGGAGCAAGAGTTGGAAGCAACTGCAACCGAGACTGCTGCAACCGAGTCGGTTGAGGCAGGCGAGCGCGAGGCACGTCGCGGAAGTCGCGAACGCGGCCCACGTAACGACCGCCGTGAGCGCGAAGAGAAGAAGAGCGAGTTCCTGGAGCGCGTTGTCACCATCAACCGTGTATCAAAGGTTGTTAAGGGTGGTCGTCGTTTCAGCTTCACCGCACTGGTAGTTGTAGGAGACGGAAACGGACTCGTTGGCGTTGGCTACGGAAAGTCCAAGGAAGTTCCAAGCGCAATTGCCAAGGGTGTAGAAGAGGCTAAGAAGAACTTCTTCCGCGTTCCACGCGTTGCTAGCACCATTCCTCACCCTGTACAGGGTGAGGCTGCTGCCGGTGTTGTACTTCTTCGTCCAGCTGCCGCAGGTACCGGTGTTATCGCCGGTGGTCCAGTGCGTGCAGTACTCGAGTGTGCAGGTATCCACGACGTGCTAAGCAAGTCGCTCGGATCCAGCAACACCCTGAACATTGTCCACGCCACCGTTGATGCACTGCGCCGCTTGGAAGAGCCACGCGCCGTTGCCGCTCGTCGTGGCTTGAGCCTTGAGGAAGTAGCGCCAGCGCGTTTGCTTCGCTCAGAGACTAAGGTAGGTGCCTAATGGCCGCGCGTCTCAAGGTAACCCAGATTAAGAGTGAAATTGGTGGCAAGCCAAACCAGCGCGAGTCGCTGCGTACCCTTGGCCTGAAGCGTATTGGCGACATCATCGTCAAGGACGACAGCAAGGTAGTACGTGGCCTGGTTCGCACCGTGGCCCACCTTGTAAAGGTTGAGGAGATCGACTAATGGCCGACGAGAAGAAGCCAGCGGCAAAGGCCGCTGCTCCAAAGGCTGCTGCGCCTAAGGCTGCAGCAAAGCCTGCCGCCGCCAAGCCAGCAGCAGCTAAGCCTGCCGCAGAGAAGCCAGCAGCCAAGGCTGCAGCCAAGCCGGCTGCCGCTAAGGCAGAGGCAACCGAGAAGCCAGCTGCCAAGGCCGCTGCTCCAAAGGCTGCCGCAGCTAAGGCTCCAAAGGCTGACGCTACCGAGAAGGTTGCAGTTCTAAAGCTTCACCACCTGCGCCCAGCACCGGGTTCCAAGAAGGAACGTACTCGTGTTGGTCGTGGTGAGGCTTCGAAGGGTAAGACCTCGGGTCGCGGTACCAAGGGTACTAAGGCTCGTTACCAGGTACGCCCAGGCTTTGAGGGTGGTGGCGTGCGTCTTGTAATGCGTACTCCTAAGCTCCGTGGCTTCAAGAACCCATTCCGCGTTGAGTACCAGGTGGTTAACCTCGAGCGTCTAGCCGAGCTTTACCCATCGGGTGGCGCAGTTACCGTTGCAGACCTAGTAGCCAAGGGCGCAGTTCGCAAGAACGAGCTCGTAAAGGTACTCGGCACCGGTGACATCTCGGTTAAACTGACTGTTAGCGTTGACAAGGTTTCCCGCTCTGCTGCGGAAAAGATTGTTGCCGCCGGCGGCTCGATCACCGAGTAACCACCACAGTTTCAACAGCCTGGAGGCAATAAGTTGCTAAGCGCCGTCGTTCGCGTATTCCGCACCCCGGACCTACGCAATAAGCTTGCGTTCACCTTGTTCATCGTTGCGGTTTACCGACTGGGATCGTTCATTCCTTCCCCGTTGGTGAACTACCACAACGTTCAGCTTTGTATTAAGCAGAACCAGTCCACTAGTGGCCTGTATGAACTGGTGAACCTCTTTAGCGGCGGCGCTTTGCTGCAGCTTTCGATTTTTGCCCTAGGCATCATGCCTTACATCACCTCGAGCATCATCATTCAGTTGTTGCGCGTTGTGATTCCTCGCTTTGAGACCCTCTACAAGGAGGGGCAGAGCGGCCAGGCCAAGCTGACCCAGTACACCCGCTACCTAACCGTTGCCCTTGGTGTTCTGCAGTCCACCACTCTTGTTGCAGTTGCAAACCAGGGTGCGCTATTTGGTCAGAACTGTGTTCTTCCAGTTATCAAGGACAGCTCGTGGGTTGGCATGACCCTCATGGTTCTGACCATGACCGCGGGTACCGGCCTCATCATGTGGCTCGGTGAGTTGGTAACCGAACGCGGTGTTGGTAACGGAATGTCGTTGCTCATTTTCACCTCGATCGCTTCCCGCTTCCCATCGTCGCTGGCCCAGATCTGGACCACCAAGAGCCCTGAGACCCTGATCGGCGTAATCGCCATCGGTGTACTCATCATGGGTCTGGTAATCCTGGTTGAGCAGAGCCAGCGCCGCATTCCGGTTCAGTACGCCAAGCGCGTTGTTGGACGCCGCGAGTACGGTGGCCAGAGCACGTACATTCCTATCAAGGTGAACATGGCCGGTGTAGTACCAGTTATCTTTGCCTCTAGCCTGTTGTACCTGCCAGCTTTGATTGCGCAGTTCAACCAGCCAGACTCCAAGACCGGCAAGGTTGCCGACTGGGTAAGTTGGGTTTCCAACTACCTGACCCGTGGCGACCACCCGCTCTACATGGCCCTCTACTTCTTGCTGATTGTGGGCTTCACCTACTTCTACGTGGCAATCACCTTCAACCCTGAAGAGGTTGCCGACGACATGAAGCGCTACGGTGGCTTCATCCCAGGTATTCGTGCCGGTCGTCCAACCATGGAGTTCTTGGAGTTCGTGCTGAGCCGCATTACTTTCCCTGGTGCTTTGTACCTCGGTCTGATTGCTTTGATTCCACTGGTGGCTTTTGGTCTCCTTGGAACCAGCCAGAACTTTCCGTTCGGCGGAACTTCCATCCTCATCATTGTTGGTGTTGGTTTGGAAACCGTGAAGCAGATCAGCGCTCAGATGCAGCAGCGTAACTACGAAGGTCTATTGAAGTGACCCGCCTACTCTTGATTGGCGCCCCGGGTGCCGGCAAGGGTACCCAGGCGGAGCGCCTAGCCGCAACGTTTGGCATTCCCGCAATCTCCACCGGCGACATTTTCCGTTTCAACGTGAAGAATGAAACCGAACTGGGTAAGCAAGCCAAGGCGTTCATGGATCGTGGCGAGTACGTACCAGACAGCCTCACCAACGATTTGGTTCGTGACCGCTTGTCACACGCAGACGCTCAACCAGGCTTCTTGCTAGACGGCTATCCTCGTACCGCCGACCAGGTAACCGAACTCGACAGCATTCTTGCCGCGGCGGGAACCGAGCTCAATGCAGTGGTGCTTCTTACCGCAGACACCGATGAGGTAGTAAAGCGCCTGCTCAACCGTGCACTCGAGCAGGGACGCGCCGACGACACCGAAGACGTGATTCGCCGCCGCCTAGAGGTTTACGAGGAGCAGACCGCTCCACTGATCAGCATCTATGCCGGCCGCAACCTCGTGGTCACCATCGATGGCCTCGGCGAAGTTGCCGACGTAACCAACCGCATCTTGGCCGCACTTGCCGAGCGCGGCATCTCGGCCTAGCCAGTAGCTCGGAGGTGGCATTGGCCGCCCAAGTTTATTGGCAGCACGAGCTGGTGGGAAGTTAGAAGGAAATCATGTCTCGCAGTGACTTTGAACTCAAAACCAACGAGCAGATCCTGCTCATGCGTAAGGCTGGACTCATCACAGCAGCCGCGCTAGACGCAGTGCGTGCCGCGGTAAAGCCGGGTGTGACCACACTTGAGCTGGACCGAATTGCAAACGAGACAATTGAGAATCTTGGTGCCAAGAGCAATTTCAAACTCGTGCCAGGTTACCACCACACTATTTGTACATCGATCAACGACGAAGTGGTTCACGGCATCCCTAGTGCCAACCGCACGTTGGAACCAGGTGATTTGATTTCCGTTGATGCGGGGGCGATCATCGATGGCTGGAATGGCGACAGTGCGATTAGCGTTATTGTTCCGGGCGGCGACCCAGCCAAGGCGGCGGCTCGCGAGCGGTTGAGTAGAGTTACCGAGAACAGCCTCTGGCACGGAATTGCCGCTCTGGCAAAGGGCAAGCGCCTTAACGACGTTGGTGTTGCCATTGAGAAGTACATCAATTCGCAAGGCAAGTTTGGCATTTTGGAGCAATACGTTGGCCACGGCATCGGCCGCAGCATGCATGAAGATCCACCCGTGTTCAACTACGCGGTTCGCGGCCTGACCCCAAAGATTGAAGCGGGCTTGGTGGTTGCAATTGAGCCAATGGTTACCGCAGGAACCGAGCACACCAAGGTTTTGGACGACGATTGGACCGTGAGCACCATGGATCGCAGCGATGCCAGCCACTGGGAACACACCGTGGCGGTGCACTCGGGCGGCATCTGGGTTTTGACTGCGCCCGATGGTGGAGCAGGAATGCTTGCCCCACTTGGCGTAACGGTTGCGCCACTGGGTGAGTAGGCGGAGATTGGTTGGGCGGGACGAATTCGGTCCAATAACCCAGATTTAATTACCAATATTCGGGCGTTTCCCCTAGGATTGAAATTCGGTGTTTCCACACGAAAATCCCCAAATGATTTTGGACGTGATTTGCGTGCGCGGGGAGCGCCAAAAAAGTAGCAGATAAGTGAGTTTATGGCTAACAAAGACGGTGTAATCGAAATCGAAGGCACCATTGTTGAAGCTCTACCGAACGCCATGTTCCGGGTTGAGCTAGACAACGGGCACAAGGTTTTGGCACACATCTCGGGCAAGATGCGTCAGCACTACATTCGCATCATTCCGGATGACCGCGTAATTGTTGAGCTGAGCACCTACGACTTAACTCGTGGGCGCATCATTTACCGCTACAAGTAAACGCGCATTGCAGACTTGCAGTCCGGCAACGGCCTGTGGAAACCGGTTCGTAAGAACCCCGAAAAGAAGTACGAGACATGAAGGTTAACCCAAGCGTCAAGAAGATTTGCGACAAGTGCAAAGTCATTCGTCGTCACGGTCGCGTCATGGTTATCTGCGAGAACCCACGCCACAAGCAGCGTCAGGGCTAAGCAGCCAAAGCCAGATGCCTCCCAAGGCTTCTAACTAACACAACTAAATACACAACTACAAGGCAACGCCCAGGTAGCAACCAAGTTTCTCTGGTTACCACCGGCACCCTCCGATGAAGGCGGAGGCCCGCTAGCTAAGCGGGATGGCGCTGCTGCAGACCTTCATGAAAAACAGGAGAAATCCAAAATGGCACGTATTGCCGGCGTTGATATTCCACGCGAAAAGCGCGTTGAAATCGCACTTACCTACATCTACGGAATCGGTCGCACTCGCTCAGTGAAGTTGCTTGCCGACACCGCAATCGACAAGAACATCCGCGTTAAGGATCTGTCCGACGACCAGCTCGTTGCAATCCGTGACTACATCGAAGGTACCTTCAAGGTTGAGGGTGACCTCCGCCGCGATGTAAACGCAGACATCCGCCGCAAGGTTGAGATTGGCTCCTACGAGGGCCTCCGCCACCGTAAGGGTCTCCCAGTGCGCGGTCAGCGCACCAAGACCAACGCTCGTACTCGCAAGGGTCCAAAGCGCACCGTAGCCGGCAAGAAGAAGGCAGCTCGCTAGTAGCTTCGGCACTGCGTAGCGCATAAAGGATTTAGGAGAAACTCATGGCAGCACCAAAGAAGTCGGCAACCGCCACCGCGGGCCGCAAGCCACGCCGTAAGGAAAAGAAGAACATTGCTGTGGGCCAGGCTCACATCAAGAGCACCTTCAACAACACCATCGTTTCGATCACCGACGCCACCGGCGCTGTGATCTCCTGGTCGTCTTCGGGCGACGTGGGCTTCAAGGGTTCGCGTAAGAGCACCCCTTACGCAGCTCAGATGGCAGCCGAGTCCGCAGCCCGTAAGGCTCAGGAGCACGGTCTGAAGAAGGTTGACGTATTTGTAAAGGGTCCAGGCTCGGGTCGCGAAACCGCAATCCGTTCGCTTCAGGCTGCAGGCCTAGAGGTTGGTTCCATCTCGGACGTAACCCCACAGGCTCACAACGGCTGCCGCCCACCAAAGCGTCGCCGCGTCTAACTAGGTTTTGACCGCGGGTTTCGAATAATCGCAGCCCGCGGATCAACCAGTTCAGCCCACCAAAAACTTCAAACAAAAACTGCTCAGTGGCCACTGGGCAGAAACCAAATAGGCGTCATATAGCGGATGCCTGCGGAAAGGAACCAAACGTGCTAATTGCACAGCGTCCAACCCTTACTGAAGAAACCGTTGCACCAAACCGTTCACGCTTCATCTTGGAGCCACTCGAGCCAGGTTTTGGTTACACCCTCGGAAACTCGCTCCGTCGTACCCTGCTTTCGTCGATCCCTGGCGCAGCAGTAACCAACATCCGTATTGCGGGCGTTGCTCACGAATTCAGCACCATCGCTGGTGTGAAGGAAGACGTGACCGAGATCATCCTGAACATCAAGGAACTCGTTGTTTCGTCTGAGCACGACGCGCCGATTGTTGCCTCGCTAGAGACCAGCAAGAGCGGCGTTGTTACCGCTGCAGACATCACCGTTCCAGCGGGTGTTGAGATTCACAACCCAGAGCTAGTTCTGGCCACCATCAATGGCAAGGCCAAGCTAGACATCCAGTTCTCCATTGAGCGTGGCCGTGGCTACGTTCAGGCAAGCCAGAACCGCAACCCAGATGCAGAAGCCGGCGTTATTCCGGTTGACAGCATCTACTCGCCGGTTCTGAAGGTTGCTTACCGCGTTGAGGCAACCCGTGCCGGTGAGTACACCAACTTCGACAAGCTTGTTGTTGACGTTGAGACCAAGAACAGCATCAGCCCTAAGGACGCATTTGCTTCGGCAGGTAAGACCCTGGTTGAGCTGTTTGGTTTGGCTCGCGAGCTAAACGAAGACGCCGAGGGTATTGAAATTGGCCCAGCACCGGTTGAGGCCGGTCTGTCGCCAGAGCTGGCTACCCCAATTGAGGACTTGGACCTCACCGTTCGCAGCTACAACTGCTTGAAGCGCGAAAGCATCAACACCGTTAGCGAACTCATCGCGCTGAGCGAAGACCAGCTGATGAACATTCGCAACTTCGGTAGCAAGTCGGTAGACGAGGTGCGCGACAAACTCGCATCGATGGGTCTTAAGTTCAAGGACGCAGTTCCTGGCTTTGACGCCGCCTACTTTAGCTCGGCCTACGAAGACGACCAGGCCTAATTTTTAGAAAGTCATAGGAGAAGAACATGCCTGCACCAACTAAGGGCCCACGTCTAGGTGGCGGACCAGCACACGAGCGTTTGCTGCTGAACAACCTGGCAACCGCTCTCATTACCCACAAGCGCATTGAGACCACCGAGACCAAGGCAAAGCGCCTGCGTCCGCTGGCTGAGCGCCTCGTAACCTTTGCAAAGCGCGGAGACCTGGCAGCACGTCGTCGTGTTCTTCAGCAGATCACCGACAAGAGCGCCGTACACGAGCTATTTGTGAACATTGCTCCTCAGGTTGCAGACCGCCCAGGCGGTTACACCCGCATCACCAAGCTTGGCTACCGCAAGGGCGACAACGCACCGATGGCAGTTATTGAGCTGGTTCTTGACCCAGTAGCGCCAAAGCCTGCCACCAACAAGGTGAAGCTGGTTAACGCTGTAAAGGCAACCGCAGCCGCTCCTGCAGCCGTTGAAGAGGCTCAGGAAGCAGTTGTTGAGACCGCAGCCGTTGAAGAGGCACCAGTAGTTGAGGTTGCTGCTGAGCCAGTTGCAGAGGCAGCTACCGAGGCTCCTGTTGAGGAAGCAGCAGCCGAAGAGGTTGCAGCCGAGGCTCCTGAGGCAGACGCTGCTCCAGAGGCCTAAGCCTTAAAACAAAGCTATGAACGAGCCCGTTGACCTAGTCGGCGGGCTCGTTCGCTTTAAGCTCGACTTTGCCTACGACGGCACCGACTTCAACGGCTGGGCCAAGCAACCCGGTTTGCGCACTGTTCAGGGCGAGTTCCTGGCGGCCCTAGAAGTGATTTTTGAGGCCGACCCGAACGAATACGGACTGGTTGTGGCCGGCCGCACCGATGCCGGGGTTCATGCCCGGCATCAGGTGCTTCACATTGACTTGAGCGCTGATCAGCTGCAACGACTGGGCCGCCACAATAAACCCGAGATTCGCAACGAAAAGTTGCTTGGTCGTTTGAACTCACTGCTTCCCGATGACATTAGAGTATTCACGCTCGGCGAAGCTCCAGCAGGGTTTGACGCACGTTTTTCAGCGATTCACAGACGTTATCGCTACCGGATTGCCGACGCAGTTGCAGTTAAGGATCCGCTCGAGGCGCGCGGAACGCTGTGGACCAATCGGCCACTAAACGTGACGGCCATGAACGAGGCAGGGCAGCTATTGCTTGGCCTCAACGACTTTGCCGCATTCTGTAAACCACGCGAGTTCAGCACCACCATTCGAGACCTCAAAGAGATCACCGTGCACAGGCGCATCGATGAAAATCAAACGGTTGAGGTTGAACTCATGGCCGATGCTTTCTGTCACAACATGGTTCGCGCAATTGTTGGCGCTCTGATTGCCGTGGGCGAGGGGCGGGCCGAGCCGGCGGACGTGAAGGACCGATTGGATTCGGCAAGCCGCGTTGGCAGTTACAAGGTGGTTGGCTCCCAAGGATTAACGTTGCTGGAGATTGGTTATCCCGCCGATGATTTGTTGGCCACCCAGGCCAAAGAAGCCCGCGCTCTGCGAACTTTGGAAGAGGACTAACCTCGGCCCGCGCAGATTGCCTAGAAATAGCGTTTGACCAGCAAGCGTTCTTAGCGATAGACTAGACCCTTGGTATTGGCTCCCTGAATTGGCGGCCAATGTGAAAACTTGGATCCCCAGAAGTTTCATTCTTCAAGCGCGGATTCATTTCAATCCGACATAGAAACGAAAAGGCAATTTAGCGTGCGTACTTACTCACCAAAGGCTCACGAGCTGTCCAACGAGTGGCTGATCATCGATGCCACCGACGTTGTATTGGGCCGCCTGGCAACTCACGCCGCAGCACTGCTGCGCGGAAAGCACAAGCCAACCTTTGCTCCTCACATGGACAACGGCGACTTCGTAATCATCATCAACGCCGAAAAGGTTGCCCTAACCGGTGCCAAGCTGGCTCAGAAGAAGGCTTACCGTCACTCCGGTTACCCAGGTGGCCTCACCGCTACCACCTACTCGGAGCTTCTTGAGAAGAACCCAGAGAAGGCAGTTGAGAAGGCAATCCGCGGCATGCTTCCAAAGAACTCGCTCGGACGCCAGCAGCTAGACAAGCTGAAGGTTTACGCAGGTGCATCGCACCCACACGCTGCACAGCAGCCAAAGCCTTTCACCATCGACCAGGTAGCCCAGTAGTAACTGGCTCATCAGAAATAAGGATTATTTCGTGGCTAAGAACGAAGCTAAGAACGAAGTTGTAGCAGAGGTAGCTCCAGAGAGCTACACCACCGAGACCCCAGCAGCAAAGGCTCCGGCCGCTGTGAAGGCAGCTCGCGCACCGCTAACCGTGCCAGGCGCTGGCACCGGTCGCCGCAAGGAGGCTGTAGCCCGCGTTCGTCTGGTTCCAGGCACCGGCGTGATCAAGGTTAACGGCCGTACCCTTGAGGACTACTTCCCAAACAAGCTGCACCAGCAGCTGATCACCGACCCATTCAAGGTTCTTGACCTTCAGGGCCAGTACGACGTAATCGCTCGTATTGCCGGTGGTGGCGTTGCAGGTCAGGCAGGTGCTCTTCGTTTGGGCATTGCTCGTTCGTTGAACGAGATTGACCGCGACAACAACCGCCCAGCTCTCAAGAAGGCTGGCTTCCTGAGCCGAGACGCACGTGTTATCGAGCGTAAGAAGGCCGGTCTCAAGAAGGCACGTAAGGCTTCGCAGTACAGCAAGCGTTAAACCAACGCTTCACGCTACGCTCAGAGCATGGCACGCCTATTTGGCACCGATGGAGTGCGCGGACTCGCTAATCGCGATCTAACCGTTGAAACCGCGCTTCTGCTGGCACAGTCAGCAGCCATTGTGCTGGGCGAGACCGCTCGAGCAGCTGGAAAAAAACCAATCGCCGTAATTGGCCGCGACCCCCGAATCTCGGGCGAGTTCATTGCAGCAGCAGTTGCTGCCGGACTCGCGAGTTCGGGGGTTGACGTTTTTGACGCGGGTGTTTTACCAACACCGGCCACCGCATTCCTCACCGCCGACCTAGACGCCGACTTTGGCGTGATGATTAGTGCCAGCCACAACCCGGCCGCCGATAACGGCATCAAGTTCTTTGCGCGCGGCGGACACAAGCTTCCCGACTCGGTTGAAGACCGTATTGAAGAGGCAATGTCCGGATCAAAGCTCGCTCCGCTGGGCGGCGAGGTTGGCCACGTTCACCGCTTTGCAGACGCCGAGGACCGCTACCTGGTTCACCTGCTAACCAGTCTGCCCAACGACCTAAAGGGCATCAAGGTTGTGCTGGACTGCGCCAACGGTGCAGCCGCGGGTGTCTCGCCCGAGGTATTCAGCGATGCCGGCGCACAGGTGCTGGTAATTGGCAACGAGCCAGACGGAACCAACATCAACCTCGGCGTTGGCAGCACCCACCTGAGCGCGCTGCAGGCAAAGGTTCTGGAGAGCGGCGCACACGTGGGCATTGCGCACGATGGCGACGCAGACCGTTGTTTGGCAGTGGATCACACGGGTGCAATCATCGATGGTGACCAAATCATGGCCATTCTTGCTCTGAGTGCCAAGGAACGCGGCCAACTGGCGCGCAACACCCTGGTGGCCACCGTGATGAGCAATCTTGGGCTGCGCGTTGCCATGCGCGAAGCGGGCATTGAAATGATCGAGACCAAGGTGGGAGACCGCTACGTGCTCGAGGAGATTCGTGCCGGCGGTTACACTTTGGGCGGCGAGCAGAGCGGCCACATTATCTTTAGCCGCTACGCCACAACCGGCGACGGCATTCTCACCGGACTGCAGCTTCTGGCCGAGATGAAGCGCACGGGCAAGACCCTGCGCGAGCTTGCCGGCGTGATGCGTGTATTCCCGCAGGTTCTCATCAACGTGCCAAACGTGGACAAGGCAAAAGTTGACTCCAATAAGGAGATTCAGGCGTTGGTGGCGGAAGCCGAAACCGAGTTAGCCGGAACTGGCCGCGTGCTACTTCGCGCCAGCGGTACCGAGCCTCTGGTTCGTGTGATGGTTGAGGCCGCGGACGAAGGCACGGCGCAGAGCTGGGCTGATCGCATTGCGGTACTTGTGGAGAAGAACCTAGCACTCTAGTGCCTGCGCTGGGTTGCGAGCGCTGAGCCAAAAGCCCTAAATCTTGCGGAGCAGAACGCTCTCCACCAGGTGGTTGCTGCCCTTATTCAAGACCAAAGTTGCACGGGAACGCGTGGGCAAAATGTTCTGCGTGAGGTTGGGCAGGTTGATGGTGTCCCAAATTTCATTAGCGCGTTGGAGCGCGGCCTCAAACTCAATCTGCGAGTAGCGGTGAAAGTAGCTGGCGGGGTTGGTGAACGCCGACTCGCGAAGCTTCTTGAATCGCTCTAGGAACCAGTGCTTAATGTCGGCCGGTTTGGCATCAACGTAGATCTTGAAATCAAAGAAGTCGCTAAGCGCAACGGTTTGGCCTGGGCCCGGTTGTTGCAGCACATTGAGGCCTTCAACAATCAGCACGTCTGGCAACTCAACCACGGCCCGCTCACCCGGAACAATGTCGTAGTAAAGATGGCTGTAAACCGGTGCGCTCACCGAGGGCACGCCGCTTTTAATGTCGGCTACAAATTTCAAGAGTGCCATTCGGTCGTAGCTCTCGGGGAAGCCTTTGCGCGCCATGAGCCCCTTGGATTCGAGAACCGCGTTGGGGTAAAGGAACCCATCGGTGGTCACTAGGGCAACATTTGGGGTGCCTTCCCAGCGGCTCAGCAGTTCGCGCAGCACACGACTCACGGTACTCTTACCCACGGCAACCGAACCGGCCACGCCAATCACAAATGGTGTGCGCTTGGCGCGCTCGCCAAGGAAGCCCGAGGTGGTGGAGTGCAGGCGCTGATTCTCCGCAACGTAGAGATTTAGCAAGCGGCTGAGCGGCAGGTAGACCTCGCGGATCTCATCGATGTCAAGAAAGTCACCGAGTCCGCGGATCTGGGTGATTTCGGCCTCACTCAGCGGTAGTTCGGTTGAGGAAGCCAGTGCAGCCCAGTCGGCACGCGAAATTTCCACAAAGGGCGATGGCGCTGCAGCGGGAATCGCCGAATCCATCGATGATTGACCCACCGAGGGGTTCGAGGCTTGGCTCATAACAAGCCATTCTGCCGTAAATTAGAGGGTATGTGCGGAATCGTGGGCTACGTGGGCCCAAAAGCCACCCTTGATGTATTGCTCGGCGGACTACGACGTTTGGAGTACCGCGGCTACGACTCCGCAGGCGTTTCAGTTATTGGTAGCGCCGGTCTGGAAACCCGCAAGAAGGCGGGCAAGCTAGACAACCTGGTGGCGGAGATTACCGCCCACCCAACGCACGAATCCCACATTGGCATTGGACACACCCGCTGGGCCACCCACGGAGCTCCAACCGATGGAAACGCACACCCGCACCTCGGCGGACCAACTCACAAGCTTTCGTTGATTCACAACGGCATCATTGAGAATTTTGCAGAACTCAAAGACGAGGTACTTGCCAGCGGAGCAAAGTTTGCCAGCGACACCGACAGCGAGGTTGCCGCTCACCTGATTGCCACCGAATACGACCGCACCGGCGATCTGGTTTCGGCATTCCGCCACGTTGTGAACCGCCTGCATGGCGCATTCACCATCTTGGTGGTTCACGAAGACCAGCCAGACGTGATTTTGGCGGCACGCCGCAATGCGCCTCTGGTGATTGGCCTGGGGGATGGCGAGAACTTCTTGGGCAGCGACGTTGCCGCATTTGTTGAGCACACCAAGCGCGCCATTTCGGTTGGTCAGGATCAGATTGTGATCCTGCGCTCCAACTCGGTTGAGGTCACCGGCTTTGACGGAACACCTGCAACCACCGATGAATTCACCGTGAGCTGGGATGCCAGTGCCGCCAGTAAGGGCGGCTGGAGCAGCTTTATGGCTAAGGAGATTGCCGACCAACCCCAGGCCGTTGCCGACACCCTGATGGGTCGAATCGATGCCCGTGGCCACGTGAAACTGGACGAGATCGCCGGCTTTGACGAGAACCTGGTGAAGAACCTGGACCGCATCATCATTGTTGCCTGTGGCACCGCGGCCTACGCCGGCGACGTTGCCAAGTACGCCATTGAAAAGTGGTCCAAGATTCCGGTTCAGGTTGAACTGAGCCACGAGTTCCGTTACCGCGACCCCATTCTCACCGAGAAGACGCTCGTGGTTGCCATCAGTCAAAGCGGTGAGACCATGGATACCCTCATGGCCACCCGCTACGCCAAAGACGCGGGCGCCAAGGTTTTGGCAATCTGCAACACTCAGGGTGCAACCCTGGCTCGCGAGAGCGACGCGGTGATTTACACCCACGCCGGGCCCGAGGTTGCCGTGGCCAGCACCAAGGCGCTCACCGCCCAGATCACCGCTGGCTACCTTCTGGGCATTCTGTTGGCGCAGGTTCGCCAGAGCCTGCCGGCCGCCGAGCTTGGTGCACTGGGGCAAGAGCTGCTTCGCATGCCTGCAAGGGTTACGCACGTGCTGGAAAACATCGATGCTTCCAAGCAGCTGGGCCGCGACTATGCAGGCGCCAAGAGTGTGCTGTTCCTGGGTCGCAACGTTGGTTTCCCGGTTGCCATGGAAGGCGCCCTTAAGCTCAAGGAGCTTGCCTACATTCACGCCGAGGGTTTTGCCGCGGGTGAACTGAAGCACGGACCGATTGCCCTGATTGAAGAGGGCCAGCCGGTGATTGTGATTGTGCCAAGCCCGCGCGATGCCGACTCGTTGCAACCAAAGGTGATCAGCAACATTCAGGAGGTTCGCGCTCGCGGTGCCAAGGTGATTGCCATTGCCGAGGAGGGCGACGCTCAAGTTAGCCAGTACGCCGAGCACGTGCTGTTTGTGCCGCAGAGCGAAAACATTTTCAGCCCGCTGCTCACCGTGATTCCGCTTCAGGCCTTTGCCATGGAGTTGAGCACCGCAAAGGGACTCGACGTTGACCAGCCGCGTAACCTGGCCAAGAGCGTCACCGTTGAATAAAGGGCCAAGAGGCATGATTATTCAACCAGTGGGCCCGAGGCTTTATACAGTGGGCCCGAGGCTTTATCCAGTGGGCAGAGAGTAAGCGACTTCCCATGATTGTTGGCGTTGGCGTTGACGTTGTTGACCTGGCGAGGTTTGAGGAAAAACTCGCCGGCACACCCGCACTGCTTGAGCGCCTATTTCACCCCAACGAACGCGCCTATTCGGCCGAGAAGCTGGCCGGCTGCTTTGCCGCCAAGGAGGCCGTGGTCAAGGCTATTGGCGGTCCCAGTGGCCTGAGTTGGGTGGAGCTCAGCGTGGTGCGCGACACCCAGGGGCGACCTTGGATTAACGCGGAGGGCGAGACCGCACAGACTTTCATCGATGCCGGTATTTCCAAACTGCACTTGAGCATTAGCCACGACGGCGGAATGCTCACCGCGTTTGTGGTTGCCGAGGGTGTTGGTGCTTTGATTGATGGAGAAGGAGGTTGGAATGCGTGAACTGATTATTGATCTTGACGCCATTGCTGCCAACCTCACGACCATGCGCGGTTACTGCGCCGATGTAAAAGTTTGTGGCGTGGTTAAGGCCAACGCCTACGGGCACGGAATGATTCCGGTTGCCAAGCGCCTAGAGGCCGAGGGTATTGACTACCTGGGCGTGGCCGACCTTGAGGAAGCGCTGGAACTCAGAGGAGCCGGAATTCGCGTGCCGGTTCTTGCCTGGTTACATGACCTTGAAGAAGATTTCATCGATGCGGTTCGAGCCAAGATTGATCTGGGCATTTCCACCGTTCAACAGTTGGACCGAGCCGCCGCCGCAGGTAAGCATCACGGCGTTGCAGCCGCGGTGCACCTGAAGGTGGACACCGGGCTGAGCCGAAACGGTGCAACCATGGGCGATCTGCCCGACCTACTGCGCGCGGCAGCCGACTTGCAGTCTCAGGGCTCGATTCGTGTGGTTGGTATTTTCAGTCACCTGAGCTCCACCGATGCCGAGAGCGATCAGCGCCAGATTGACCATTTTGACCAGGCAATTGCCATGGCCGAGGAAGCGGGAATTCACCCCGAGCTCAAGCACCTAACGGCAAGTGACGGCTCGCTGAGTTATCCAAACGCCCACTACAACATGGTGCGCATTGGCGTGGCCCTCTACGGCTTGAGTCCGTTTACCGATCACACGAGTGCGGACTACGGGCTGATTCCGGCCATGACCGCAACTGCGAGAGTGGTGCAGGTCAAGCACGTTCTGGCGGGCGAAGGGGTGAGCTACGGCTACACCTATCGAACCTCGGCAAACACCAAGTTGGCTCTAGTGCCGGTGGGATACGCCGAAGGCCTCCCTCGCAACGCGAGCGGCAAAGCGCATGTGAGCATTTCCGGAAACACTTATCACCTGGCCTCGCGCGTTGCCATGGACCAGTTTGTGGTTGATGTTGGCTTCAACAACGTTGAACCCGGCGACACCGTTGTGCTCTTTGGCGACCCAGCCAGAGGTGTGCCTTCGGCAGATCACCTTGCCGCAGCCGCAGACACCATTAACTACGAGATTGTGACTCGCATGGGTGGTCGTTTCAAGCGCCGCTATCTGGGCCACCTGCCCGGTCAACTGGCCAACACCGAGCAAGAAAACAGGTTCGGGGCAGACGGCGCCTACGAGGGTGGCTCGTGAGCCGGCGCGAGCTGGCCAAACTGAGCGTTCCAAACGCCGCCGCCATGCATTTGCTTGGTTTGGGCTTGGCCAAACAGTTTCGCGCGGGTGACCTAGTGGTTTTGGTTGGACCGTTGGGCGCGGGCAAAACCACGCTTAGCCGCGGCATTGGCGAAGGCCTCAACGTGGTTGGCACCGTTAGCTCACCAACATTTGTGATTGCCAGAACTCACAAACGCACCGATGGTGGCCCCGAGTTGGTTCATGTTGACGCGTATCGACTCGGTTCGCCTGAGGAACTAGACGACTTAGACATTGACTTTGCCAACTCCATCACACTGGTGGAATGGGGCAGGGGCATGACGGACGGCATTGCCGAGTCGTGGCTCGATGTTGAGATTGAACGCGACCAAACGGGTGCATCCGAGGACCGTCAAGTTCAGTTGATTGGCCACGGAGTGCGCTGGCAAAACGTTGACTTCGGTGATTTAGCCCGGACAATCATCGATGCAACCGACGCTGCGGCGGTAGCCGAATGACCCGCTACATTCTTGCAATTGACACCACGGCGGGTACATCGGTTGCGCTGTTGGATGGCGAAACGGTTGCCGCCGAGGTTCACCACCCGAGTGGAATGAAACATGCCGAACTCATTGGCAATGCAATTGCCCAGGTGTTGACTGTAGCGGAAGCCGCCGGGCCTCAGATTGCCGCGGTTGCGGTTGGTCGTGGCCCGGGCCTCTTCACGGGTCTTCGTGTTGGCATTGCGGCGGGCATCATGTTTAGTGAAGCCACTGGCGCCGGGTTGATTGGCGTGGTCAGCCATCACGCCATTGCACTTGAGCTGTACACGGAACACCCTGAACTGGTGCAGAAACCATTGTTGGTAACCACCGATGCGCGCCGCGGCGAGGTTTACTGGTGCGTTTACGGGGGAGTTGACCCGCACGGTTTGCCGGTGGTGCTCCGCGGCCCATCGGTTGGTAAGCACGGCGAACTTGTGGAGCAACTCACCGACAGCTACCCGGACTTCAACGAGCGCAGCGGAGGAGCAACCGCGGTTTGGGTGGGTCGCCTGGCCGAGCGCATGGTGCTGGCCGGCGTGCACGACCGCGAAGTGAGTGCTCTCTACCTGCGTGCCCCCGATGCGGCCGAGCCCAAACCCAACCAGTACGGACTGGGTGCCAAATGAGCAACCTGATTCTGCGTACTGCGACCATTGATGACTTGAACGCCATCATGACCTTGGAGCATGAGAGTTTCCCAACCGACGCCTGGAGCGCCGAGTCGATGGCATCCGAGTTGGCTGCCGCGCACACCACTTATTTTGTGTTGGAGTCCACCCAAGGAAAACTGGCAGGCTACGCGGGTCTGAGCAAACACCATTCTTCGGACCAGAGCGACGTGCAAACCATTGCCGTTTCGCCCGAGTACCGTGGCGAGGGCCACGGCCGTGCGCTGATGAACCAGCTTCTATCAACGGCGGCAAAACAGCTGGCGCGAAGTGTTTTCCTTGAGGTGCGCGCCGATAACCCCGTGGCCCAGAAACTCTACGAGTCATTGGGTTTCAAGGTGATTGATCGCCGTGCGCGCTACTACCAACCTGACAACGTGGACGCGCTGATTATGTTGCTTGAGTTGCCGGATGCTCCACGTGCCCCTTTGGTTCTGGGCATTGAAAGCAGCTGCGACGAAACGGGCATCGGCATTGTGCGCGGTAGCCAACTATTGGCCAACGTGATTTCGTCATCGATGGACCTTCATGCTAGCTTTGGTGGCGTGGTTCCCGAGGTTGCGGCCCGCGCTCATCTGGAGGCCTTGCAGCCAACTTTGGGTAAGGCGCTCGCCGATGCGGGTGTGAGCCTGGAGGAGATTGACGCGGTGGCGGTTGCCAACGGTCCCGGGCTGGCTGGCGCGCTGATGGTTGGCGTTGGTGCTGCTAAGGCATTGGCCGTGGGTTTGGGCAAGCCCATATATGCGGTGAACCACCTGGTGGGGCACGTGGGTGCCGACGTGCTTGAGCGCGGTGAAGTTGAAGTCCCCACCATTGCTCTGCTGGTGAGCGGCGGCCACACCAGTCTCCTCCTCGTGCGGGACTTGCTAGACGACGTTGTGCTACTTGGCGAAACCATTGATGATGCCGCCGGCGAAGCCTTTGACAAGGTGGCTCGAGTTTTGGGCCTCAAGTATCCGGGCGGGCCCGAGATTGACAGGGCTGCAGCCACCGGCAACCCCAAGGCCATTCGTTTTCCTCGCGGGCTTTCGCTGCCCAAAGACATGGACCAGCACCGCTACGACTTCAGCTTTAGCGGCCTCAAGACCGCCGTGGCTCGATGGATTGAGTCGGCTCAGACCGCGGGCGAAACCATTGATGTTCCTGATGTTGCCGCTAGCTTCCGCGAGGCAGTGGTTGACGTGCTGGTGACCAAGGCGGTTGCTGCCTGTGTTGATCACGGTGTGCCTAGATTATTACTGGGCGGTGGCGTGGTTGCCAACGCGCGCTTGCGTGAGGTTGCAGCCGAGCGATGCAAGGCCAACGGCATTGAGCTGCGAATTCCGGCGTTCCAACTCTGCACCGATAACGGTGCAATGATTGCCGCTCTCGGTGCCCAACTGGTTATGGCTGGTCGCGAACCTAGCCAACTCAGTTTTGGTGCCGACAGCACACTTTCGGTTACCACCGTTCAGACCCTCTCCTAGCGGACACTTGGGGCGGCGGACGCCTGGGGCGGCGGACACCTGGGGCGGCAAACACCGCTTACAGAAGCATTTAGGCATTCTCAGGAATCTCACAAGTTTCGCCCAGAAAACCTCCAGCCAGCACTGTTTTATTTAGATCAAGCAGAACGGGGTTAGCCCCAAGAAATGGGAGTCAAAATGTCTGAGAAGACCGAAACCGCAAAGACCACTAGCACTAAGGCCGCGGCTGCCGCGGCTACTAAGGTTCAAGACACCTACGAAGCCTCAACACCCTCCAAGGAACGCTTTGACTACACCAAGCTCAACAGCCTGGCAGTGGTTTCACTCGCCAGCGCAATCAGCTGGGTTGGTGCGGTTGCCGGAGTAATCACTGGGCACATTGCAATTGCACAAATCAAGCGCAGCGGCGAACGCGGCAAGTCAATGGCCGTTACCGGATTGTTGATTGGCTACTTCTACATTGTTGGATCAATTGCATTCGCCGCTTTGATGATGCTTTTTGCAGTGCGCGGTTGGGTTGGAGATAACGACTACGGAAGCTTCCGTAACTCCAACTTTGGCCCTGGCATGATGAGTGGGCAGATCACCGTTGACACTCAGAACATGCCTAACTTCAACCGCTAACCCGGCTGCAAGCGCGCAACCCAAGGGACTTCACTTACCTTTCCTGAAACTTGGTTCTCTCCCTTAGCCAAGAGCAAACCCCCACCGTTTGTTGAGTTCGGTGGGGGTTTCGCTTTGCTCGGGGGCCTGCTTTGCCCGGGGGCCAGTGTCCCATTACAGCGGCTGGCAGATCAACGCCCGGTGAGCATCTCCAATGCGAGTCACAATCATCGTTGCGCTTTCGCTGCCCTGAAGGGCCAGCTCCTTGCGAAGTTGCTCCGGCACAATATCGGCGCCGCGCTTCTTGATTTCCAAGACCCCAATGTTCGCCTCACGAAGCCGTGCCCGCAGTTTCTTGCGATCAAACGCGTGGTTCTCCAGCACGCGATACCCCTTGAGCCAAGGTGAATCCAACTGGCTGTTTCCGCTCAGGTAGGCAATGCCTTGGCTGATTGCAGTGAGACCAAGTTCCTCGGCAAGTTGGCCAATCAGGTGCGAACGAACCACAGCGTTGTCGGGTTCGTAAATGAAATCACCGATGTTTGCCACGGGTGCGTGCTCGGTTTCGGCGGATTCCGCGTTGAGCTCGTGGCGACCCGTGGCCGAAATCAGGAGCGCCGAACGCTTCACCGTGGGGCGAGCGGCAGCACCAAACCACAGAGTTAGTTCAACTAGGTCGCCGCCCACGGAAACCCATTGGGCCTCCGCTTGCTCGGGGATCCCATCGTGGGGGTGGCCGGGACCCAGTTTGATTCCGGCAACTCTGGGTTTGCCCCGCCAATCATCGATGCACTGTTCCACCACCCAGTTGAAGTTGGGGCTGAACTCGGCGGGGTCAAACTTGCGAACGGCTTTGGCACGCGCGGCACCTTTCAGCTCACGCCTAGCCGGGTCAAAGAACAGTGCTTCAAACCTGCCAAGGTCCAAGCTGGTCACGTCTGCCTGCTCCACCGCCGCGTTGTCAAACGGAAGCAGGTTGTAGGTGGCCACCGCCGCAGTGAGTTCGTCAATGTCAAACGCTGTGACTGCCAAGTCTGCGGCGGCAAAGGCAAGGCTTTCGGACCCAATGCCGCAACCCAGGTCGGCCACAGATGACACCCCCGCGTTCCGGAACCGCCCCGCGTGCAGCGCCGCAACCACCAAACGACTCGCCTGCTCCAAGCCGGCCTCGGTGAACAGCATTCGGTCGGCAAACTCGCCAAACTTGGCCTGCGCACGGTGACGCAACTTTGCCTGTGTGAGCACGGCCGCAACCAGTGCCGGGGAATGCCCCTGAGCGCGCAACTGACTGACCAGCTTCACCACATCGGTCTTGCTCTGGTAGTCCACCGACTGCAGCAACTGCTGACCGGCGGGGGTCATCAGTTCCACAAAATCTTGGCGCTCCATGCGGTCTAGGCTACCAACTGGCAACTAGCACTCGTAGGGGGAGAGTGCTAATATCAACTCGTAAACCCGCAACACACAGAAGAGGTTCATTGTGTCTGTACAGATCAAGCCACTCGAAGATCGCATTGTTGTTCGCCCAGTTGCAGCCGAGCAGGTAACTGCTTCGGGTCTGGTTATTCCAGACACCGCAACCAAGGAAAAGCCACAGGAGGCCGAGGTTATTGCCGTGGGTCCTGGTCGTGTAGACGACAGCGGCAAGCGCATTCCGGTTGACGTTGCAGTTGGCGACAAGGTTATCTTCAGCAAGTACGGCGGCACCGAGCTCAAGTTCGGCGGCGAGGAGTACCTGGTGCTCAGCGCTCGCGACGTACTAGCAATTGTGGTTCGCTAACCACACCAAACTTTCAACCCCAGTTGTTCCCTAACCGGAGCAGCTGGGGTTTAGTTTTTGGTGGGTAGTCTTGAGGAGACAGAAAGAGGCATCGATGGCCGTTGGCCCTGAACCCAAGAACCTCAAACGCGGCCTCCTCTACGGCTTTAGTGCGTATTTGATTTGGGGCAGCTTCCCCATTCTGATCAAGTCGCTGAGTTTTGCCAACCCCTTCGAGGTTGTGGTTTGGCGGATTGCATTCGGACTGCTTCTTGCCTTGATACTGATTAGCGCAACTCGCACCTGGCGCAATGTGCTCGAGGTAGTTCGCGACAAGCGCCGGCTTGGGCTATTGGCTTTCTGCAGCGTGCTCATCTATGTGAACTGGCAGATCTATGTGATTGGTGTTGCCAGCGGGCATGTGGTGGAGACCGCCTTGGGCTATTTCATCAACCCACTCGTGACCATTGTTCTGGCGGTTTTGTTTCAAAAGGAGCGCATGGCAACATTGCAATGGGTTGCCGTTGGCTTTGGTGCCCTGGCGGTTGGTGTGATCACCTGGGATTACGGGCAGGTGCCGTGGATTGCCTTGAGCCTTGCAATTTCGTTTGGTTTCTACGGCTTGGTCAAGAGCCGAATCGGCGGCACCGTGACTCCGCTTACCGGCTACTCGGTTGAGACCGCCCTACTGGTTCCCGTGGCGCTGGCGCAGGGGATCGTGGTGGCTAACATCGATGGGTTGAAAATTGGCACCGATGGTTGGTGGAGTTGGGCCGGCCTTCTCACGTTTGGATTCCTCACCGCAATTCCACTGATTTTGTTCGGCGCCGCGGCCAAACACCTTCCACTGAGTTATGTGGGCTTCATGCAGTACATGACTCCAACTATGCAGTTTGTGTTTGCACTGACCCTGTTTCACGAGCCGATGCCGGCCAGTCGCTGGGTGGGTTTTGGGCTGGTTTGGGTGGCGCTCGCCGTGCTATCGGTTCATGTGGTTCGCAGATTGCGAGCAGCGCGAGGACACTAGCGCCAAAATTGCGCAAATACCGATGATCGTTCGGATGTAAAGGTTTTGTTACGACAAGAGTCTTTTGATGGTTTTGCGCACTCTTTCGGTTCTAGACTTGGAAATGCATGCCTCGGCAAAGCCGCTGAGGCCAACTACACAGGAGTAGAAAATATGAACAAGACCCGTAAGGTTTTGGGCACTGTAGCTGCAGTAGCTGCCGTGAGCCTCACCGTGGGTGTTGCGATGCCAGCAAACGCTGCCGGTGCCGCAGACAAGACCCTCAACATCACCAGCATTCTTCCGCTTACTGGTGCGCTTTCGTTCCTTTACCCACCAATGGAAGCCGGAGCAGCTCTTGCTCTTGCAGACATCAACAAGGCCGGTGGCGTTCTTGGTAACAAGGTAACCATCAGCTGGAAGGACTCCGGCGACGGCAGCAACCTTGCAGTTTCCACCCAGTCGGCAACCGCTGCTATTGCAGCAAAGACCGACGTTGTTCTTGGTGCTGCTGCTTCGGGTGTTACCCGTAACATCATCAACCAGATCACCGGTGCTGGCATTGTTCAGATCTCCCCATCGAACACCGCTCCTGACTTGAGCACTTGGAAGGACAGCGGTTTCTACTTCCGTACCGCTCCAAGCGACACCCTTCAGGGACGCATTGCTGCCAACCAGATCCTTCAGGATGGCGCTCAGACCGTTTCGATCATTTACCAGGACACCTCCTACGGAAACGGTCTGACCAACGTTGCTAAGAGCGTTCTTAGCAAGGCTGGCGCAACCGTAAACGCAGTTGCATTCCCTGAGAACGAGACCAACTTCGACTCGATCATTGCCAAGGTAACCGCAACCAAGCCAGACGCAGTTCTCATCGTTTCGTACGACGAGGTTAAGAAGGCTGTTCCAGCTCTTAAGGCTGCAGGCTTCCCTGGTGGCAACATCTACCTCGTAGACGGAAACACCATCGACTTCAGCAAGGAGTCGTTCGCTTCGTACCTCGCCGGTGCACAGGGAACCATCCCTGGCTTCGCTACCTCGGACGCATTCAAGGCTCGCTTGAAGGCTGCCTATGCAAAGCTGCACCCAGGTAAGGTACTTGCTGACTTCACCTACGCAGCTGAGTCGTACGACGCAGTTACCCTAGTTGCCCTAGCAGCTCAGGCTGCTGGCAAGGCAACCGGTGCCGCAATCAAGAAGCAGCTCACCGCTGTTTCGCTTGCTGGCGCTGGCAAGGCTAAGGTGACCTCGTTCGCTGCAGGCCTAAAGGCTCTGAAGGCTAAGAAGAAGATCAACTACGACGGCTTCAGCGGTCCAATTGAGTTCGACGCCAACGGTGACCCAACCGGTGCTTACATTGGCATCTACCGCTACGACGCTAAGGGTCTGAACCACCTGACCAAGACCGTAGCCGGTAACAAGTAGTCCTTACTCGCGAGAGTAAAACTACAAGGCTCTAAGGGGCCGAGTTTCAGTTGAAAGACTGGGGCTCGGTCCCTTTCCTTTTGCCCGTTCAACCGCGCTCTATTTGAAGCGACACGGATGGATACATGGCAAAGCAGAAACCCCGCTCGATTGAGCGGGGTTTCGTTGTTGAGGCTTTGCGGTTTACAGCTCGGCCAGGTTACCCAGGTAGAGTTCAACCATCTTGGGGTCGTTCAACAGTTCGCGACCGGTACCGGTATACGAATCCTTGCCCTGGTCCAGAACGTAGGCGCGGTCACAGATCTGCAGGCAGCGGCGAGCGTTCTGCTCCACCATCACCACGGTTACACCCGCCTTGTTAACCTGCTTCACGCGTAGGAATGCCTCATCCTGACGCACTGGCGAAAGACCGGCCGAAGGCTCGTCTAGCAAGAGCACAGAGGGGTTCACCATGAGTGCACGACCCATTGCAACCATCTGACGCTCACCACCGGAAAGCGAGCCGGCCTTCTGGGCGCGACGCTTGCCGAGGTCGGGGAAGATGCTGGTCACAAATTCAAAGCGCTCGTCAAAGTCCTTTGGGTTCTGGAACACGCCCATCTCTAGGTTTTCCTGAATTGAAAGGCTTGGGAACACGTTGTTGGTCTGCGGCACAAATGCCACCTTTTTGCTAACCAACTTGTTGGCCTTGAGGTTGGTAATGTCTTCGCCCTTGAGGAAAATCTTTCCGCTACGAACGTTCACCAAACCAAAGATGGCCTTGAGAAGCGTGGACTTACCGGCACCGTTAGGGCCGATGATGCCAATCAGCTCACCCTCGTGAGCGGTTAGCGAACAGCCGTTGAGAATGTTGATTCCAGGCAGGTAGCCGGCATCGATGTTGTCTACGAATACCACCGCGTCTTGCTTAGACACGGCCTTGCTCAGCAGGTTCTCGCTCATTATTTGCTCTCCCGAACGGTATCGATTGACACAGTTCCCAGGTCAACGTCTGCGTGGGCGCCAAGGTAGGCGTCGATCACGGCTTGGTTCTTCATTACGTCACCAGGAGGGCCCTCGGCAACAATCTTTCCTTCGGCCATAACAATCACCCAGTCGCTGATGTGGCGAACCATGTGCATGTCGTGTTCCACAAACAGCACGGTGGTGCCGTGCTCTTTGAGGCCCTTGATGTGTTCTAGCAGGCTCTGGGTTAGGGCGGGGTTAACTCCGGCCATCGGCTCGTCGAGCATCACCAGTTTTGGGTCACTCATGAGGGCACGAGCCATTTCCAGCAACTTGCGCTGACCACCCGACAGGGCGGCAGCGTAGTCTTCGCTCTTGGCGTCCAACTTAAAGCGCTTGAGCAGGGCCTCGGCGCGCTCGGTGATCTCCTTCTCCTTTGCAGCCCAGACGGGCTTTACAAAGGCGCGGAAGAAACCTTCGCCAGGGTTGTCCTGCGCGCCAAGGCGCATGTTGTCTAGCACGGTGAGAAGGCTCAGAGCCTTGGTCAGCTGGAAGGTGCGAACCATTCCCCAGCGCGCCACCTTGTGAGGCGCAACTCCTGCCAATTGACGACCCTCAAAGTTCCAGCTACCGGTGTTTGGCTTGTCAAAACCGGTGAGCAGGTTGAAGAGGGTGGTCTTACCGGCACCGTTTGGGCCAATCAGTGCGGTGATCTTGCCGCGAGGGATCTCAACGTGGGCCACGTTTACGGCGGTTAGACCACCGAAAGTGCGAGTCACGTTGTCGGCAACAAGGATTGGGTCAACCTTGGCACAGCCGGGTTCGATTGCGCCCTTGGCGATTGCTTCGAGGTGTGCCTCGGCAGTTGCTTTCTTAGCCATTGAACTGCATCTCCTTCTTGTTTCCGAAGAATCCCTGAGGGCGGAATATCACAAGCAACATTAGGAACAGACCCACCAGCAGGTAGCGAATCTGACCAACCTGAGCAATGCTCAGGAATGGAAGCGCCCCAATGTTTACCAACCCTTCGAGAACCGTCTGCGTGAGCATTAGGAACATGAAGAACACGGCCGATCCTACAACTGGACCAAGGATGGTTGCAGCTCCGCCTAGGAGCAGAACGGTCCAGGTCATGAAGGTGAAGTTTGACACCCAGGTGCTTGGCTGGTTGGTCTGCGACGAAAGGGTAAACACAATGCCGCCTAGGGCACCGATCACACCACCCAAAACCAGTGACTGCATCTTGTAAACGAATACGTTCTTACCAAGCGAACGAACAGCGTCTTCGTCTTCACGAATACCCTTCAGGGTTCTACCCCAAGGGCTCTTGGTGAGCACGTACATGAGGATGGCGCAGATCAGCACGAGTCCCCAGGCCACAACGCGAACCCAGACTTCCTTCTCGCTGAGCGAGATGATGCCAAGGTTGTAACGCCCCTTAGGAATTGGATTGAGAGCGTAGAAGTCGCCACCGAATTCGCTAAGACCGTTGCTACCGCCGGTAACTGCTGCAAACTGCGAGGTTCCAAATGCGTAGTAGAGAGCCTGTGCCGCAGCGATGGTCACAATCGCTAGGTAGTCGGCACGCAGTCGCAGGGTTGGAATACCCAGTACCAGAGCGAACACCGCGGCACAAAGGATTCCAAAACCAAACGAACCCCACATGTTCCAGTGCAGGTTCAGGGTGGCAAAGGCGTAGCCGTAGGCGCCCAGAGCGGCAAAGCCGGCTTGGCCGAAGTTGAGCAATCCGGTGTAACCGAAGTGCATGGCCAAACCAAGCGCACACAGTGCATAGGCGGCCGTGAAGACACCAATCAACTCACCAGCGGTGAGGTTAAAGATCTGTACAAAATCCATTTTTAGACCTCCTAGCCCAATCGCTGTTTCTTGCCCAGAACGCCCTGTGGGCGAACAATCAGGATCACAATAAGAATCACAAGTGCAGCGGCGTAACGCAGCTCGTTTGGAATGAAGAGGCTGGAAACTTCAACCACCATTCCAATGATGAGCGCACCAACACCTGCACCAAAAGCGGTTCCAAGACCGCCAAGGGTAACTGCGGCAAACAAGAGCAACAGGATGTCGAATCCGGTGAGCCAGTTGGCCTGGTACTCCATGCCGTAGAGCGCTCCCGCAAGACCGGTGAGCGCACCGGCTGCAACCCAAACAATGCGGATGATTCGCTCCACATCAATACCGGTTGCAGAAGCCAGTGCCGAGTTGTCGCTCACCGCACGAGTTGCCTTGCCAATGCGAGTGCGGGTAAGGAAGAGTGCAACGCCAACCAGCGCAAGCACCGAAATCAGCATGCCCCACAGGGTGTTGTCGGTAACGCTAATTGGGCCAAACTTCACAATTGAACCGCCGCCGGCGATGTCCTTGGTGTCTCCGTTGAATACCAATAGGTACAGGTAGCGAATAACAATGCCAAAGCCGATTGAAACAATCATCATCTGGTTGAGGCCCATACGGCGCTTACGAAGCGGCATCCATAGACCTGCGTCTTGAACCCAACCAAAAGCGGCGGTAACCACAATGGCAACCATGCCGGCCATAGCCACTGGCCAACCAAGCACCGCGTGGAACAGCCACATCATGAGGGCACCCAGAGTGACCATTTCACCGTGAGCAAAGTTGCTCAAACCGGTGGTTCCAAAGATTAGCGAGATACCAATCGCGGCCAGAGCCAAGAGGAGTCCAAAGTTGAGTCCCGAGAACACACGGCTAATCAGCTGATCGGTGAACGGAACCGTTGCAGTTACCTGGCCACCAAACTTGAACAACACGGCTGCAAAAGTAACCTGAGTCAGGTCAGCTTCCATCGATGGATTGGTCACGGCAAAGCCCTTTGGCAGGGTGCTTTCGTTGATCTTCACCTCGTATTTGCCGGCCTTTGGCACAGCAATGAGCCAGCGGCCACCTTCGTCGGATACCGACTTGGCAGTGAAGCTACCGAGCGTTGCGGTTACGGTTACTCCCTTGATTGGGTCACCGTTGAGCTTGAGAGCACCAGCAATGCTGTATTCCCAAGTGGCTGGGTCGCCAAAGTCTTCGGAGTGCGGCGCCTGGATAGTTTGGTGTTGCGCTGCGGAAACTCGGTGGCTAGAAGTGGTGATTGCCTGCGCTGGGGCTGCAATCACCAAGCCGGTTAGGGCCAGAGCCAGAGTTGCCACTAGGTACGACCAACTACGACCCAGTGGGGTGGTAGGACGGTTCAATGTGACCTCCAAATTGGGCAAAGAACCGAGTTGGCGTCTTTGCGAACATTCAAAAATAATGTCCATGCTCCTTGCAGAGTCATGTTCATTAACCTCGAAAAGCATACTCCTGTTACCGCTCTAAGGGGGCGGACGTTACCAGACCGAAACGATAGACTTAACTAACCTTTTACACGCCACCAGCGAGGCTTTTTCATGACTCAAAACGACCCTTTCGGCTTTGTAGGACTCACTTACGACGACGTGCTTCTGCTGCCGGGTGAATCCAACGTGGTTCCGAGTGGCGTGCTCACCAAGACTCAGCTAACTAAGCGCGTGAGCATTAACGTTCCACTGCTGTCTAGCGCAATGGACACCGTTACCGAGAGCCGCATGGCCATTGCCATGGCTCGCCAGGGCGGAATCGGTGTTTTGCACCGCAACCTTTCTATTGAGCGTCAGGCCGCCGAGGTTGACATGGTTAAGCGTTCGGAAGCCGGAATGATCACTCACCCGGTTACCACCAGCCCGCTGGCTACCATCCAGGAAGTTGACGACTTGTGCCGCCGCTATCGCGTTTCCGGCCTGCCTGTGGTTGAAGAAGACGGAACTCTGGTTGGCATTGTGACCAACCGCGACATGCGTTTTGTGCTGGATGTTCAGCGCACCATCACTCTGGTGAAAGACGTAATGACTCCAACTCCGCTCGTTGTGGCAAACGTGGGTATTCGTCCGGAAGATGCCATTGCGATCTTTGCGCAGCACCGCATTGAGAAGCTGCCACTGGTTGACGAAGCCGGCAAGCTCAAGGGCCTCATCACGGTAAAAGACTTTGACAAGAGCGAGAAGTACCCGCTTGCCAGCAAGGATGGCGCCGGACGTTTGCTGGTTGCTGCAGCCGTTGGTGTTGGAGCCGACGCCTGGGAGCGTTCGATGGCTCTGGTTGATGCCGGCGTTGACATTCTGGTGGTAGACACCGCGCACGGCCACAACAACATGGTTCTAGACATGGTTGCCAAGCTCAAGGCGGAGCCGTTTGCTCGCAACGTTGACGTGATTGGCGGAAACGTGGCTACCCGCGAAGGCGCTGCCGCTCTGGTTGCGGCCGGAGTAGACGGCGTAAAGGTTGGCGTTGGTCCGGGCTCCATTTGCACCACTCGAGTGGTTGCAGGTGTTGGTGTGCCACAGGTTACCGCCGTGTATCAAGCATCGTTGGCTGCAAAGCCCGCCGGTGTTCCTGTAATTGCAGACGGCGGTTTGCAGTACTCGGGCGACATTGCCAAGGCGCTCGTTGCCGGAGCAAACGCAGTGATGCTTGGCTCGTTGTTGGCAGGCACCGATGAAGCTCCGGGCGAGGTTACCTTTGTGGGTGGCAAGCAGTACAAGACCTACCGCGGCATGGGTTCGCTTGGCGCAATGCAAAGCCGCGGTCAGGCTCAGAGCTACAGCAAGGACCGCTACTTCCAGGACGACGTGCTGCGCGAAGACAAGTTGGTGCCAGAGGGCATCGAGGGTCGCGTGGCTTACAAGGGCTCGGTGGCTAGCGTTACGCACCAGCTGGTTGGCGGATTACGAGCATCGATGGGCTATGTAGGCGCCGAAAACATTGACGAATTGCAAAGCAAGGGCAAGTTTGTGCGCATCACCGCAGCCGGTCTGCGTGAGAGCCACCCACACGACGTACAGGGCATTGCCGAAGCCCCTAACTACAGCAGTCGCTAACCAATAAAGGGGTAAGGCATGTCTGACATTGAGATTGGCCGCGGAAAGCGCGGAAACCGTAGCTGGGCGTTTGACGACGTGGCCGTGGTGCCTTCGCGCCGCACCCGCGATCCACAGGATGTATCCACCGCATGGACCATTGATGCGTTCAAGTTTGCGCTGCCGGTTATGGCCGCGCCAATGGACAGCGTGGTTTCACCGGAGACCGCAATCAAGATTGGCGAGTTGGGCGGTCTTGGTGTTCTAGACCTTGAGGGTCTGTGGACTCGCTACGAGAACCCGGAGAAGCAGCTGGCCGAGATTGCCAAGGCACCTGCGGATGCCGTGGTGGGCCTGCTGCGCAAGCTCTACTCGGAGCCGATCAAGGCCGAACTTATTCGCGACCGCATTGCGCAGGTTCGCGCAGCCGGTGTGATCGTTGCAGGTGCGCTTAGCCCGCAGAGCACTGCCGAGTTTTCCGCCAGCGTGCTGAAGGCGGGCGTTGACCTGTTTGTGATTCGCGGCACCACCGTGAGCGCGGAGCACGTGAGCAAGACCTCCGAGCCGCTCAACCTAAAGCAGTTCATTTACGAACTCGACGTGCCCGTAATTGTTGGTGGCGCTGCCACTTACACCGCCGCACTTCACCTAATGCGCACCGGTGCCGCGGGTGTTCTGGTTGGTTTTGGTGGCGGAGCAGCCAGCACCACGCGTAACGTGCTTGGAATTCACGCACCGATGGCAACCGCCGTGGCCGATGTTGCAGGCGCTCGCCGCGACTACATGGACGAGAGCGGCGGACGCTACGTTCACGTGATTGCCGATGGCGGTCTTGGCACTTCGGGTGACATTGTGAAGGCAATTGCCTGCGGCGCCGACGCGGTGATGCTAGGCAGCGTTTTGGCTCAGGCCAACGAAGCACCTGGACTGGGTTACCACTGGGGTCAAGAGGCTTGGCACGAGGAACTTCCACGCGGAACCCGTGTTGAAGTTGGCCACAGCGCACCTCTCGAGGAGATTCTGCTCGGCCCGGCAAGCAACGCCTCGGGAACCACCAACCTGATTGGTGCGCTGCGCCGCGCCATGGCCACCACCGGCTACTCGGACCTCAAAGAGTTTCAGCGCTGCGACGTGGTGGTTGCCCCTTACTCGCCACGCTAGAGCTGTAACAGCCAAACGCGGAAACGAGTTCCAAAACTCATGAGCCACCACAACACACCAACCTGGTTTGAGGTGGCACGCCGCCCCAAGTGGATTGGTGCGTTGGCGATTGCGCTCGCCGTGGCTGCCATTTGCGGGCTTCTTGCGCAATGGCAGGGTGCGCGCAGCTTTGAAGCCGGGCTTCCCAAAATCTCCAGCCTGCGCACCCACACGCTAAACAGTGTTCTGGCGCCCAACCGCGCGGCCGGCCTGAACGCGGTGGGCACCAAGGTGGCCGTGGAACTTATCGTGAACACCAAACAGTGCAACGTGATCACGGGCCGCGTTCAGAAAAACGGCGAACCGGGAAACTGGGTGGTTTGCCGGGCCGAGACCAGGGGTCATTCGGCCGCCACCATTCCGATTGCACTCGGATTTAGCGACAGCTTGAGCCAAGCCAAGAGCGCCGCCGCTTCACTTGCCGACAAACCTGATTTCACCGCCAAGTTCACCGGTTTGCTGGCCCCAGGCGAGGGCCCGTTGCCGATTTCGGCGGGCGGGAATCCAGTTCTTGGCAGCCTTTCGGTTGGCCAACTGGCAAACCTGTATTCTCCGGAAACAGCAATCGATGCCTACCCGCTTTTTTTGCTTGTGGTTAACTCCGCTGCACCCGGCCTTGACCGAATCACCGTGACCACCGCTACCGAAGCGCAGATCAACTGGCTCAGTGCTTTTTACGCTCTGGAGTGGATTGTGTTCTGCGGCTTTAGCGTGTTCCTGTGGTGGCGTTTGGTGCGCGATGCTCAGCTCAAGGAAGCCGCCGCAAACGCCCCTGCTGGCCAATAACCGTGCGGTAAACTTGACCAATGGCAACCCAATCCTCCCCAGTAATCGGTGCGCTCAAGCTGTACCGCGTGGCATCCAGAATCACAGGAACTCTGCTGGTTCTGCTCATGGTTGAGGTGGGCGTGCGTTATGGTCTCGGCCTGGATCTTTGGCTGGCTGGACCTCAGGGATTCCTGGCTTTGGTGCCACACAGCAGCCTCGAAGGCGCAATGCCAAGCACCGGACTCAACATCAGCACCAGCATTCTGATTGTGCACGGTTGGTTCTATGTGCTTTACCTCTACAGCGACTTCCGTATTTGGACTCTGCTGGAGTGGAAGTTCAGCCGATTCCTAATCATTGCCGCCGGTGGCGTTGTGCCACTGCTCTCGTTCTTTACCGAAGCCCACTTCCACAAGGTGGCAACCCAGCAGATTGCCCAGGAGGCGTAATGTCCAAGCCGGTTCTTGTAGTTGACTTTGGTGCGCAGTACGCGCAACTCATTGCTCGCCGCGTGCGCGAGGCAAACGTGTACAGCGAGATTGTGCACCACAACATTTCCGCCGAGCAGGTCAAGGCCAAGAACCCCGCGGCAATCATTTTGTCGGGCGGTCCATCATCGGTGTATGAACCTGGGGCACCGATTCTTGACCCACAGATTTTGGAACTGGGCATTCCGGTGTTGGGCATTTGCTACGGCTTCCAGACCATTGCTAACACACTGGGTGGTCGTGTGGATGCCACCGGTAAGAAGGAATACGGCGCCACCGATCTGAAGGTAGCCGCTAGTGGCGAGATTCTTGCTGGGCAGCCTGCCGACCAAACCTGCTGGATGAGTCACGGCGACCAGGTGGTTGAGGCTCCTGCGGGATTTGAGGTTCTGGCAAGCACCGAGACCACCCCGGTGGCCGCGTTTGCTAACTCGGAAAAGAAGATCTACGGCGTGCAGTGGCACCCGGAGGTAAAGCACTCGCAGTTTGGCCAGAACGTTCTGGTGAACTTCTTGCACAACGCCGCAGGCATTGCACCCGACTGGAACTCGGGCAACGTGATTGCCGAGCAGGTTGCCAAGATTCGCGAGCAGGTTGGCGATGCCCGAGTAATCTGTGGACTTTCAGGTGGAGTCGACTCCGCCGTTGCGGCTGCCATTGTTCACAAGGCGGTTGGCGACCAGTTGACCTGCGTGTTTGTGAACCACGGCCTACTGCGCCAAGACGAAGCCGAGCAGGTGGAGCGCGACTACGTGGCCGCCACCGGTATTCGCCTGGTAACCGTTGACGCGGAGCAAAAGTTCCTGGAGGCGCTCGCCGGAGTGAGTGACCCGGAGACCAAGCGCAAGATTATTGGCCGAGAGTTCATTCGCACCTTTGAAGAGGCAGAGCGCAAGCTGGTGGCCGAAGCCGCGGCTGACAACCGCCAAATCAAGTTCCTGGTTCAGGGAACCTTGTACCCAGACGTGGTTGAGAGTGGCGGAGGCGCAACCGCCGGCATCAAGAGCCACCACAACGTTGGCGGTTTGCCAGACGACCTGCAGTTTGAACTGGTTGAGCCGCTTCGCGCACTATTCAAAGACGAGGTTCGCGCCATTGGTGCCGAACTTGGCCTACCCCACGAGATTGTTCAGCGCCAGCCGTTCCCAGGCCCAGGCCTTGGCATTCGCATTGTTGGTGAAGTGAACAAGGAACGCCTAGACCTGCTGCGCAAGGCAGACGCCATTGTTCGCGCCGAGCTCACAGCAGCCGGCCTGGATGGCGAAATCTGGCAGTGCCCGGTTGTGCTGCTGGCCGACGTTCGCTCGGTTGGTGTTCAGGGAGACGGCCGAACCTACGGTCACCCGATTGTGTTGCGTCCGGTTTCATCCGAAGACGCCATGACCGCCGACTGGAGTCGTCTGCCATACGACCTACTGGCCAAGATTTCCAACCGCATCACCAACGAGGTTGCCGGCGTAAACCGAGTGGTCCTCGACGTAACCAGCAAGCCACCCGGAACCATCGAGTGGGAGTAAGCGTATTCGGGCATCGCGGTGCCTCCGGCTACCGTCCCGAAAACACGCTCGAGGCGTTTGAACTGGCGTTCCAGCAGGGCGCCGATGCCATTGAGTGCGACCTCGTGCCAACGCTCGATGGCCACCTGGTGATTCGCCACGAGAACCGACTGAGCCACACCACCAACGTTGCTGCTCTGCCGGAGTTCGCATCAAAGCGCATTCAGGAATTCCAAATCTGGCAAGACATTGATGACTGGTGCACCGAGAAACTTACCTTGGCCGAGCTCAAGCAGTTGCGAGCCATCGAACGCATTCCGGATGTACGCCCGGGAAGCGCCAAGTTTGACGGTCGGTTTGAAATTCCAACCATCGATGAGTTGTTGCTGGCACCTTTTGCAGCGGGCAAAACGCTGATTCTGGAACTCAAGGAACCCAACTTTTTCTTTGAGCGCGGAATCGACACCCCGGCCATGCTCGTGGAGCGCTTGGCCGCCATTGATTGGCAGTCGCGCGGCATCAGCATTGTGATGGAGAGTTTTGACCGCTGGAGTCTGCTGCGCTGCAAGGAGTTGGCGCGCGCTGCGGGCATCGATGCCAAGTTTGTGCTGCTCACCGAACGCTGGTGGCTGCCCAAGACCGGCGCTGCCGAGCTCACCGCATTCATTGACCAGGTGGCCAAGGACTTTGATGGGCTCAGTGTTGAGCTTGCGGCAATCGCCGAGCTTTGGCCCAACTTTGTGGCACAGGCACACGAGCGCGGACTGCTGGCATACGTGTGGACCGCGCGGGCGGAAGATTCCGAAACCAGCATCGATGAATACTATGCGCACATTATTGAGCTGGGAGCCAACGGCATTTTTGCCGACCAGCCTGACCTGCTGCGCGCCTGTGTCGACGCCCTCGCCTAAGATTTTCTAGTCATGACCGAGCTCTCCTTCTTTAACGATTTCAATCGCGCCGACACCCTGCTTGAGGGGTTGAATCCGCAGCAACGGGCGGCCGTTGAACACCGTGGCCCTGCCCTGCTGATTGTGGCCGGTGCCGGGTCGGGCAAGACTCGTGTTCTAACTCACCGCATTGCGCATCTGCTAGCAAAACGAGAGCTTTGGCCAAGTCAGATTTTGGCTATTACCTTTACCAACAAGGCCGCCGCCGAAATGCGCGAGCGTGTGAAGCAACTGCTTGGCGAAGACGCGGGCGGAATGTGGATCAAGACCTTTCACTCGGCATGCGTAATGATTCTTCGCCGCGAGGCCGAGCGGCTAGGGCACAACGCCAACTTCACTATTTACGACT
>Ga0228703_1000142_pt1 | contig 58708 bp, 60 predicted proteins | sample McNCre217_Aug_MG_3_FD_178020 | JGI IMG/M metagenome (GOLD analysis project Ga0228703, IMG submission 178020) | Freshwater microbial communities from McNutts Creek, Athens, Georgia, United States - 29-17_Aug_MG | ecosystem: Environmental > Aquatic > Freshwater > Creek | place: USA: Georgia...
AAAGATTTACCTTGTGGCGGGCGTCACCCGCGGCTACCGCACTTCCGATTCGAGAAATAATCTTTTTTGCCTGCTTTTCGGTCACCACGGGTGGTGCCAGTTTTGCAGCATTGAGAGTTGGGGTTGGCGAACTGGAAGCCACATTTACACCGATGGTTGTACAGCCCGAAACCGATACTGAAACCGCAAGCCCCACTCCGGCCAGCTTTAGCCCAGACCATGCAACCTTGCCGTATCGCGCTGATCTGCGACCCTTACCGGGTACCACAATTTGAGACTTTCGGCGTCGGGTGCGCGGCCCCTGAGGAGCACGCGGAGTTCTACGGCGCGGCCCGCGATCGCGACGCATTGTGTACCAGGCGCGCCAATTGAGCAAAACCGAAAGGAGTAGCAAAACTAGACCCGCGATAATCAGAAATCTGCTCTGGCTTAGGTCTTGTGGAATCGGCCAACTGATTAGCAGGTTTTGAGGCGCGGAATCAAGTCCGTTACTGCTCACGATTACCGAAGCCTGGTTGGCAACGTTCACACGCATACTTGCACTTTTGGCTTTACTTACATCGCTGCGCCAAAGGTCCGAACCAAATGGGTTTGCTGCCGTTCCGTAACCCGAAACATCTTTGGCTACCAGTGGCTTGCCCTTGGTGGCGCCCTGAGCTGTAATCAACGAGTGCGGATTTTTGCCAATCCAAGCGGCTACATCGGTGTTTCGACCCACACCAATTTGAGCCTTGGTTTCACCCGAAGCAGTAACGATGGGGTTGCCCGGAAACTTGGTTAGCGCACTGTGTTCAATAACCGTCAGTGGTCGTTTACTGTCGAGAACTAGCGAAATCTTGTGGGCTGCCGGAGACTTCCAGAGCGTCTGTTCACCTATTCCAGTGATTAGACAGACCATGGCGCCCACGAATAGAACTGCTGCGACTATAAAACGCATGAGAAATCCATTCGGGGTAAACTTGAGGGCAACGGCCTTGCCTCAAATATTCTACCGAAAGCGCTAGGAGAGCCCCCTTTGTCAAACCCTGAAGGCGAATTCCCCACCGCGCTGCGTGGTTACGAACGCGGCTCGGTTGATGACGCAATAAGGGATTTGCGCAAAGAGATTTTGTCGCTTTCGGCCCAGAACTCACAACTAGCCAGCGAACTTCGTGAGGTCTCAGCGAAACTCGCAGAGAGCCGCGATTTACTAAAAGAAGCCGGCGAACCTTCGTACACCGGAGTTGGCTCCAAAGCCGCCTTGATTTTGGCAACGTCGGAGGACATTGCCAGCAGAATGATTGCAGAGGCGCAGGCAGATCGTGAACGCCTGTTGCGCGATGCAACTGCCGAGGCAACTGAACTTCACGGAGAGGCCAAGGGTTACTACGATGCCTTGGTTGCCGAGGCACAGCGCCGAGTGGACCGCACTTTGGCTCAGAGTCGACGCGATGCCGACGAAATGATTAAATCGGCGCGAGACGAGGCTGCCAGAACCACAGCGGATGCAACTCGTGAGGCTGGCGTGGTTCGTGGAGCCACAGCAACCGAGGTGGCTCGTCTTCGCGCTTCGGCTAAACGAGAGGTGGAAAGCCTCAAGGCCAACGTTGAACGTGATTTAGCGGAACGCAAGTTATTGGCTCAACGAGACAATACCCGCGAACTAAATATGGAGCGAGCCGAAGAGTTGGTTTCGGAGCAGTCTCGAATTGACCTTGAGCTAGAACTCACGGCTCGCCGTGGTGAAGCCGAAGCCGAATACCTCAAAAAGCACCAAGAGGCCGTTGCCGCAACCCAAAAATACCTCGATGATGCCAATGCACAACTTTCGCTGGCACTCGCTAGAGCTAACTCCGCTCGCCTAGAAGCCGAAACCCTGGAAGCAGCGGCGCGCTCCATTACCAAAACGGTTACCGAAAATGCTCGTGAGAAAGCTGAAGCGACCATTGCCGCCGCCGAAGCCGAGGCTCGCAACATTGTTACCGAGGCACAGATGAAGGCGGCTCTCGAAGTTCGCCAAACTGAAGCTCAAATTCAGAAACTCATTTCCGAACGTGACTCGGTTTCGGTTTACCTGAAGCATCTGAAGACGCTGGTTGATGGCGCAAACAAGGCCGTGAAGGCCGAAATCGCCAAGGACGCCTAGCAATGGCAAACAACCACATGAAGTTGTCCAATGCGTTTCAGCTTGGCCTGCTTGGTGGCTTGGGAGTTCTAACCGCAATTCTCATTGGCAGCATGGTTGTAACGCTTACCGGGGTTATAACTTATGTGTTTGCGGCAATATTTGTTGCCTTGGGTTTGGACCCAGTAATCACTTGGCTAGAGAGCAAAGGGATGAAACGCCCGCTTGCCATTACTGCCGTATTGGTTGTCCTGGTGGGTGCTTTGGCTTTGCTTGGAATTTCGTTCCTGCCTTCTCTAATGAGCCAAGCAGCAAATTTTGTTGAAAATGCCCCCGCGATCATCGCTGGATTTGAGCAGCTTCCGTGGCTGGTGGCCCTCGATGTGAAGTTGGGCGGAGCTATCACTGGAGCCCTAAACAACGCAGGCACATTCCTGGCCGACTCCACCAACTGGCCAACAATGCTTGGCGGCGTGGTTCAGGTTGGAATCAGCATTGTCACCGGCATCACCGGCGGCATTGTGATTGTAATCCTCAGTCTCTATTTCACGGCTTCGCTAACCAGTTTCAAACGCTTTGTTTACTCCATGGTCCCAGGCAGCAAGCGTCAAACCTTTATTAACATCAGCGAGCAAATCTCGCACGCGGTTGGGCGATACGTTTTGGGGCAGGTCTCCATTGCATTCATCAACGCTGCCTTGGGCTTCACCTTCATGCTCATTGCGCAAATTCCATACGCTGGCGTTCTAGCAGCCATTTCATTCGTACTCGCACTTATTCCGCTGGTTGGCGCTTTGAGCGCCGCAACCGTGGTGTCGGTTGTTGCGCTGAGCGTTAGCCCACAGCTAGCGGTGGTTGCGATTGTTTATTACCTCATCTACATGCAGATTGAGGCCTACGTCATAAGCCCACGCATCATGAACAAGGCGGTAGCAGTGCCCGGTGCAGTTGTTGTGGTTGCCGCTTTAGCGGGTGGCACGCTACTAGGTGTGCTGGGCGCACTGGTGGCTATTCCAGTTGCAGCATCGGCAATACTGGTCATTCGCCAGGTGTTCATCCCGCGTCAGGAAACCAACTAGATCTCAACACTCTTTGGCAGAGGATAAGCTGCCGGATTCACAACTCGAACAATTTCGTTGAGCACGCGCGTAACCGCGTCTTCACCCACCCAAAGATGTTTAGCACCCGCCACATTGATCTGTTCAAAGTTGCGCATCACCGAAAAAGCCAATGCCGCAGGCTCAGGCGTTAGGTAATCATCAAACTCGGGGATCAAACCAATAACTCGGTTCGGAACCTGATTCCAACGTTCCAGCTCATTTTGAGTGGTGCGGTGGAGTGGCGGCGAGAGCAAAATAGCGCCGTCAATCGGCTTGTCCGAGCCGTACTTGAGTGTTAACTCGGTGCCAAAGGACCAGCCCAACAGCCATCGATGCTCCAGTCCTTGGGACACTGCCCAGTCAACCGCAGCTGCAAGGTCGTAACGCTCTAGGTCGCCGCCAGTGAATTCGCCACTGCTTTTACCCTGCGGCGATTCCGTGCCGCGAGTGTTGAATCTCAGGACCGCAATGTTAGCCAGGTGCGGCAGTCGGTTGGCTGCCTTTCTCATAACGTGCGAATCCATGAAGCCGCCGTGGGTGGGCAGCGGATGCAGGCAAATCAGAGTTGCCACCGGGTTGCCACCTACCGGCATAGCCAACTCGGCAACTAGTGATTGGCCGTCCTGAGTATGGAGTAAGAATGGTGTGCGATTGGCAGGCAACTCAACGCCAGAACGGACCTCAACAAGGGTCACAGGATTTCTCCGTTAAAACCAGCCCAGCAGTTGGTGTGAAAGTGGCGCCGCGTGTTCACTTCGCGACCGTCCTCCCATGCCACCAAGTGTGCGTTACCGGGAAGGATGGTGCCGTGGCAGTGAGGGCAGGTCCAAGATTTTCCTGCTTCTGCGTTGGTACCACTGGTTGGTTGTACCACGTAGTGATTGCCACGCTTAATGTCGATTCGCTTTGCTCCTCTGCGGGCAAGTTCAATGTTCAACTCTTCCGGCTCTTCAACTTTGCGACCCTTTTTGGGTCGATTGTTGCGAGGCATTAGTACCAGCCGAAGTTGTTGGAATGAACCAGCGCTGTACAAGGGTTGTGGTAGCGGCCATGAATGTACTTGAGCCCCCAACGAATTTGGGTTTCGGCGTTGACCATCCAGTCGTTGCCTTCGCTAGCCATTTTTGAACCCGGCAAGGCCTGAGGAATACCGTAAGCTCCCGAGCTGGAGTTATTTGCAGTCACCCGCCAGTTGCTCTCACGCGTCCATAGTTTAACCAAGCAGGAATACTGATCCTGACCCCAACCAAGTTGAGCAGACAACTTGTAAGCGTATTCTTTAGCGGTTCCGGGGTCTGGAATACCGGCATCCGCAACGTAGAGGTCGGCAAAAGCCTTGCCTCCAATGATGTTGAAACCACCGCGAGCGAAGCTCACTTGAACTTCTTCAACTTGACCCAGAACTTGCCCATCGTCTGGACCGTAATACGAGAAGTCCATGGAATAGGCAGCGGCCACATTGCCGGCATAGGGATCCACAGCAGTTACAAAAACCATTCCTGTAACAAAAAGGAACGCAAAGAAAGGGTTGAGTCGGCGGCTACGCACGCGCGGTAGTTTGGGGCGAGCAAGGTTTTTGCTTGCTAGCCAACCATCGATGCGGTGATTAGTTTTCTCCGAGAGAGTTGGCACATAGGCTTCATGACGGCCCACAACTCACCTCGAATCCGATTGATTTATTGCCAAAATGGCCCAACCTCAAGTTTAAACCAACCAGCCTAGTTAGTGGGAAGTTTCTGCTTTGGGCAATTGCCTAGAACCACGGCCATCGCGTCTCGTTCTGGCGCGGTGACCCAAAGTCCATACTTGAACTTAACCGCCACCTGACGGGCAACGTAAGAACATCTGAAGCTCTTGTTTGGCGGTAACCAACTGGCCGCATCGGAGTCGCTTTTACTTTCATTGGTTGGGCCATCAACCGCCAACAGGTTCAGCGGGTCGTTATAGAGCGAGTAACGGGCCGCCGCCGAGAGTTTCTGCGCTCCGGTTTGCCAGGCATCGCTCAACGCCACCACGTGGTCAATTTGAACTGCAAGGCTGCTTCCAACCCCGCGCACAAAATTGATGGTTTTGGCTGTGTACGGATCTTTTAGCGTGCCGGATACCACGGTGCAGCCGTCGCCCTTGTACTGAACGTTGGTTAGGTCGCGCGAAAGAATAATGTTTCGAGTGTCACAACCGCTAAATCTGCCCCAGCCATTGCTAAATGCGCTTCTCAGGTATCCGGTTTTTGGTGCCCTGCCCTTTACCAGCAGTTTGCCCAGAGCGGTGAGCGCATACTTCGGCGCGGTGGCTGCCGCAGCGGCTTGCGCGCCAGTGCCGTGGGATATTGAATCACCTATGACTGGCAGGCCGACCATCGGTGCCCCCAAAAATGCCAGCGTTAGAGCGCCGGCTAGCGCATTACGCCCCCAGAGATTCCTTGAGCTGAATGTATTCCACCGACTTGTCAATGAATGCGTCAACCTGATTTTCAACGTAGCCTCCCCATACCGGCTTGAAAGTTGTTTCTCGAAGTATGGCAACAGGCACCGACTTTTTTCCGGAAACTTGCTCCCAAATCAGGCCAATCATGGAATCCACTTGGTTGCGGGCGTACCCTTTATGCCATAAAGCGACCTGGGCAAAGTGCTTCCCGGGCCCGCGACCAATGCGACCAGCGAGAAGCGTGCGCAGGGCGATTAGGCGTTCGTTAGCACCATGTTCTCCAAGTTGTGCCACGAGTTGTTTCACGTCTTGAACCGCGAACGCGTCATCCAGGCGATCAAGCGCGGCATCAACTGCCTCAATCACGTAGCCACCGGGAACCAAATCAAACTGCGCGGTGCGCAGACTCTTGGCATTGAGGCTGTGGCTACCTGGATTGGCAAACTGAGCGCGTGCCCGATTGATGAGTTGATCTACCTGTTGCGGGCTGTATCCCAGAGTCTTCCCCGAGGCGTTTGGAAAGTGAGCGGTCATTGGTTCAAAGTTCTAACTGGATAGCGAAATCAAAAGGTAGGCAATAAGCGTTGCGGGGAGAATTGAGTCCATTCGGTCCATCACTCCCCCGTGGCCGGGCAAGAGTGAGCTCATGTCCTTAATGCCAAGGTCGCGCTTTATGAGTGACTCAGCAAGGTCGCCAAACACTGCGGCCAAAAGCATGCATCCGGCAAAAAGCAGCGCAAACCAAATGGGGCGACCAAGCACAATCGATCCGGTAATGGCCACGGCACTGCCGGCAACAATGGAAGCCAACAGGCCCTCAAGCGACTTCTTGGGACTAACGCCGGGTGCAATCTTGTGGCGCCCAAGACGGCGGCCAACTAGATAACCGAACGTGTCGATGAACGCAACGGTGGTGATGTAGGTAACAACCCAACCCTGACCGTGCTTCTGCCAACCCAACAGCAACACCGAAAAGCTAGTCATTAGCGGCAGGTAGATAACCAAAAAAGCCGCCGCAGCGAAGTCCTGAATCAATTGCTTGAAACCGCGTGGGTTTGCTTTGCCTTCAAACCAAACCTCAAAGGTTCGCCACAGCATGAGTGCCGCAACCGTTGCCAATGCACAGAACCATTGCCAGGTGGCTCCGGCAAAATAGGTAACCGGCATAATCAACACCGAACCCACCACAGCAGGGATGCGTGGAACCCGCCAACCCTTGGTTCTTAATGCGGTGCTTAGTTCCCAGGCACCGGCACCTGCTGCCAATGCGGCTAGGGCCATGAACACCGGCGGGTAAATCAGAATGCTTGCAAGAAACGCTCCACCCAGCAGCAAGCCAACAACGACCGACTTCTTGAGGCTTCGGCCGCCGGATTCGGCTGGTTGGGCTAGGGACATCTTTGGGCTAAACCTCGAGAAGCTCGGCTTCCTTCTTCTTCAGGGCGTCGTCAATGGCATCGATGTGACTCTTGGTAATTGCCTCGAGTTCCTTCTCGGCACGAGCCAGGTCATCATCGCCAGCAAGGCCGTCCTTCTTTAGGGCATCAAGTTCATCCTTGGCCTTGCGGCGAATGTTGCGAACAGAAACGCGGTGGTCTTCGGCCTTGGCCTTTACCAACTTCACGTATTCCTTGCGACGTTCTTCGGTGAGTTCCGGCAAAGAAACCCGGATGATGCTGCCATCGTTGTTTGGGTTTGCACCAAGGTTTGGCATGTCGCGGATGGCCTTCTCAATGGCGGCCAAGGCACCCTTGTCGTAAGGGGAGATCAGAATGGTGCGAGCTTCGGGGTTCTGCAGCGAGCCCAGCTGAGCCAGTGGAGTTGGAGTACCGTAGTAATCCACCATTACCTTTTGGAACATCTGTGGGTTGGCGCGACCGGTGCGAACGCTCGCAAAGTCTTCCTTGGTGGCTTCAACGGCCTTGTCCATTTTCTCGGTGCCGGTGAGCAGAATCTCGTCGATCATGGTTTCTCCTGATTTCTAAAGCTGTTTATAAAGTCGTGGGTTGAAAAGAACCTAGGCGGTAACCAGGGTTCCAATCTGTGCGCCTCGGATGGCATCGGTGATATTTGTGCCCTCCATGCCAAAGACTCGCATTGGCATCTTGTTGTCCATGCAAAGGCTGAATGCGGTGGCGTCAACCACCTTTAGGCCACGAACCAGTGCGTCTTGGTAGGTGATGGAATCAAGCTTGGTGGCGGTTGGGTCCTTCTTTGGGTCGGCGGTGTAAACGCCATCCACGCCGTTCTTGGCAACCAAAACTTCGTCTGCCTTAATCTCCAACGCACGCTGGGCGGCCACGGTGTCGGTGGAGAAGTATGGAAGTCCAGCACCGGCACCAAAGATCACAACGCGACCCTTTTCCATGTGGCGAATGGCGCGCAGCGGCAGGTAAGGCTCGGCAACCTGACTCATGGCAATGGCGCTCTGCACGCGCACGTCAACCCCGGCCTGTTCCAAAAAGTCTTGGAGCGCCAGTGCGTTCATCACAGTGCCCAACATTCCCATGTAGTCGGCGCGGCCACGTTCCATTCCACGCTGACTGAGTTCCGCACCGCGGAAGAAGTTGCCACCACCAACCACAATGGCCACCTCGGCCTCTTTGGTTCCCTGTGCAATGGCCTGGGCAATGCCGGCAACAATGTCTGGGTTCACACCCAAGGTGCCACCGCCGAATGCCTCACCCGAAAGCTTTAGCAATACCCTGCGCTTGTGGCCCATTGTGGTCTCCCTTGAATGCTTGAAATCTAAGAACAATCTTATTTTGAAAAGCAGAAAGCCCCGACCCAAAAGGGCCGAGGCTCTCTAACTATTTAGGCTTAGGCACCCACGCGGAAGCGTACGAAGCTAGAAACGGTCAAACCGTTCTGGTCCAGCACCTTCTGCACGGAAAGCTTGTTGTCCTTGGCAAAGTCTTGCTCAAGCAGAACGTTCTCCTTGAAGAATCCGTTTACTCGGCCTTCAACAATCTTGGCGAGTGCAGCCTCAGGCTTGCCCTCGTTGATTGCGGTCTCCTGAGCAATACGACGCTCGGTCTCAACGGTCTCGGCCGCAATGTCATCGCGCTTCAGCACCAGTGGGCTGAAAGCTGCAATGTGAACAGCAACGTCGTGAGCGGTGTCGGCGTCTGCACCCGAGTACGCCAGCAGAACGCCAACCTGAGGAGGCAGGTCCTTGCTGGTGCGGTGTAGGTAAGCGTCAACTGCGGCGTCCTTAACAACGGCAATGCGGCGGAGCTCCACCTTTTCACCGATGATTGCTGCCTCGTCGTTGATCACGTCTGCAACGGTGCGGCCGGCGAGTGGAGCGGCTAGTGCCTGCTCCAGGGTCTCAGCTCCGGCTGCAACAACTGCATCGGCAATCTGCTCTGCAAGTGCAACAAACTTGTCTGCCTTGGCAACAAAGTCGGTCTCACAAGCCAGCTCAATAAGGGTTCCGGTGCCACCGTTTACGCGGGCTACAACCAGACCGTTGCTGGTTGCGCGACCCTCGCGCTTGGTTACACCCTTCAGGCCCTTGAGGCGAAGAACTTCAACAGCCTTCTCAACGTCACCATTGGCTTCGTCGAGTGCGTTCTTGCAGTCCATCATTCCGGCGCCACTGCGGTCGCGCAGGGCCTTTACATCTGCGGCGGTGTAGTTTGCCATTCTTACTTAGCTTCCTCTTCGGTTGCAGCTGCGGCTGGTGCCTCAACTGCTGCCTCGGCCACGGCCTCGGCTGCTGGAGTCTCTACTGCTGCTGCAGCGTTCGACTGCTCCAAAAGCTCGCGCTCCCACTCGGCTAGCGGCTCTACTTCTTCTGGCTTGCTGTGACGAGCAACCAGACCCTCGGCAACTGCATCTGCAATTACGCGGGTAAGCAGGCCAACCGAACGGATGGCGTCGTCGTTACCTGGAATACCAATGGTGACCTCGTCTGGGTCACAGTTGGTGTCGAGGATACCGATAACTGGAATGCCCAGCTTCTTGGCCTCGGTGATTGCCAGGTGCTCCTTGTTGGTGTCTACCACCCAGAGAGCCGATGGGGTGCGGGTAACGTTGCGCACACCACCAAGGGTCTTCTCAAGCTTGTCCTTCTCACGACGAAGGATTAGAAGTTCCTTCTTGGTGAGGCCGGCCTTAGCTGCATCGGTGAAGTCCATAACTTCAAGTTCCTTGAGGCGAGCCAAACGCATCTGAACGGTGTTGAAGTTGGTCAACAGACCACCCAACCAACGCTCGTTGATGTAAGGCTGGCCAACGCGCTGTGCCTGCTCGGCAATAGCCGACTGAGCCTGCTTCTTGGTTCCAACAAACATGATGCTTCCGCCGTGAGCAACGGTTTCTTTAACGAACTCGTATGCCTGGTCAATGTAGGTCAGCGACTTCTGTAGGTCGATGATGTAGATACCCGAGCGGTCGGTCAAAATGAAACGACGCATCTTTGGGTTCCAACGGCGGGTCTGGTGACCAAAGTGAACGCCACTGTCTAGCAGCTGGCGGATAGTTACGACTGCCATGAGTCGAACTCCTTTCGGCGCGCAAGGGCGCCACTCAGTTAACTGCAACTACGGTTGAAGTTGCACCTGGCGTTGAGCTTGATTTTTGCCAGACCGGAGTCTGGACCGAGCAAATCAAACTGGATTCAACGCGCGAAGTCGGCATGACTTTAGAAGGCCAGTAAAAACGGGATTTCTGCGGCCAAACCGCTTCTACAAGTCTAGCAAGAAGTTGGGGCAGTTATCCACCGATTTTGCCTAGTGATTACGGGCTTTTTGCCCTTGAGTCAACCTTGCTTTATGAACCCAAAAATCGCTCCCACGCGCCAACTTGCGCTCCTTTTGGTTTTGGTTTGCACATCCTGGGTGGTTGGGCATCCTGCGGCGGCACACGCCACACCATTCGGGGGCACTGCGAACGCAATTCAGGCATCGATGGTTGACCCGCGGGGATCTTGGATTTCGCCGCTAGAAAGCACTCCAACACTCGCCCACGATTACCGCGCTCCCCTAACCCAGTTCGGCCCGGGACACCGTGGAATCGACTATCGCGCCAAAGGTAAAACCAACCTGGTGGCACCCGCTAACGGCGTGATTGCGTGGGCCAACATGGTTGCGCTGCAACCAACCGTGAGCATTCAACATGCCAATGGGTATCGCACGGCGTATCAACCTGCTTGTACCGACCTGACTGTGGGAACGCCGGTTACCAAAGGACAGGTCTTTGCCGTGGTCTGCGACAACATCCCAGCTGCAGCCACCGCAGCCGATCTGGCAAAATACGCGGGCGGAGCAATTGGCAAGGTGGGCAAGGTTGTTAAGGTTGCCGGTCAGGTCACCATTCGTGTGGCAAGTCACTGCGCGCCACTGCTCTGCCTGCACTTTTCCTTGCGGCACAACGGCGCATACTTGTCGCCGCTTGCACTTATTGGCGGGCTGAAACCAAGTCGATTGGTGCGCTAGTGGACTTTAGGTGCGAGTCGATTATGCGCGTGGATGCGCGCCCTGATAACCCTGCTTGAGGCGCTCAACGCTCACGTGCGTGTAAATCTGCGTAGTACCCAAACTGGCGTGCCCCAGAAGCTCTTGCACTGCGCGCAGGTCTGCGCCACCGTCCAACAGATGGGTAGCCGCGGTGTGACGCAGAGCATGTGGGCCGGCGGCGCCAACGGGCGTTTGTGCCAGCAACCCGGCCACAATGGAATACACCGCTCGCACGTTGATACGGCGCCCCGTGCTGGTGATGAGCAGTGCGCTTCCGCTGGCCTCGCCGGTCCACTCCCCGCGACCTTTGAGCAGCCAGAGTTCCAACGCGTTGGCCGCTGGCGCACCGAACGGCACCATGCGCTGCTTATTGCCCTTACCGGTGACTCTCAGCAAGCGTCTGCCGGCATCGATGTCTTCCAAATTCAAACCGGCGAGTTCGCTCACTCGCATGCCACTGGCATAGAGCAACTCAAAAACTAGCGACTCCAATAGCTTTTGCGGAGCACCCGTAGCCACGCCCGCCGCCAAGGCCTCAAAAACTTCGGCTAGCGCCTCGCGCGTAACAACCTTGGGTAGGGTGCGAGCGGTTTTTGGGGTTCTAAGCCTGAGCCCCAAGTCCTGCTCGTGCAACCCCTGCTTTTCTAACCAAGCAGTGAAAGCCCGAACCGATGCTGACTTTCGGGCGATTGTGGTTTTTGCCGCTCCGGCCTCTGAAATGCGATAGAGCCAGTCTCTTATCTCGTCCAGCTCAATATCTTGGGTCTGGGCGCGACCCAGGTGGCTCAGATGGTCGCAAAGATCGAGCAGATCGTTTTTATAGGCCCTCTGGGTGTTAGGCGAATAACCCTTGGCGGTTGCCAGATGCGCAATGAATCGCTCCACGAGTTGCGCATCGATGGTTGCCATGCATCCAGACTATTTGGCAACCCTCACGTAACCCGCCCCAACCCGCCTAACCAGACCTTCGAGTTCGAGCGAACCCAAGGCAATGGCCCCTTCCGAACCGGTAAGACCGCTCTCTTTGAGCACCTGTTCAAATGAGTTTTCACCATCGGCCAAAGCGTCAAGGGCACGCGTTTCCAAAACACCGATACCGGCCATTGCTCCCTGCAACTCTGGTCCACCAAGCCTTCCCGGCAGCAGGTAAGGCAAATCGGCAACGGAAGTAACCAGCTGAGTGTTTGGATGCTCGTTGGCAAAGCGGTGGCAACCAATGTGATACGCGCTGTTGATCTGTCCCGGCACCACAGCAACCACTTTGCCCAGCTCGGCCGCCTTATCAGCCGTGTTCATGGCACCGCTTTTTAGACCGGCCTGCACCACCACCGTGGCGTCGCCTAGCGCGGCTATTAGACGGTTGCGTTTCAGAAAACGCCATTTAGCGGGGGCAACCATCGGTGGAAGTTCCGCAATCAGGAGCCCTTGTTCACCAATGTGGTTGAGCAAGTCAAGGTTCGCCTGCGGGTACAACCGCCCAAGTCCACCCGCCATGGCCGCAATGGTTTGCCCGCCTGCTTGGAGACTCCCCCGATGAGCGCAGGCATCAATTCCATATGCCCCGCCCGACACAGTGACAATGTTGTGGTCCGCCGCCACCACCGCAAGATCGGTTGCCACATTGCGACCGTAAACACTGGTATTTCGGGAACCAACAATGGCCACTGTGGCCGGTGCGCTGAGCAGATTGACATTGCCCTTGGTCCAGAGCACCGATGGTTGCCCATTACCCAAAACCTGTAGCCGACTGGGATACCAATGCGAATCTCGCGCCAGAAGTTTCAGACCGAGTGCCTTGGCGTGGTCGAGGTTGGCTAAAAATTCGCGCTTGTTCAGGCGGGGTAACCAACGCTCGCAAGAGTCCTGCCATACCGAGGCGAGGTCCCTTTGGAACCGTTCTTCAATTTCTTCCACTTGGTGGTGTTGCAGTTGGTTGAGTAGTTGAGCCGCAGTTGCTCGCGCAAGTAGCAGGTCCAATAGGCCTTCATAACCAAGCTGTTGGGTAAGTGCGCCACACGAGGTGTCGGCCGGTTCACAGAGCTGGCTAAACACCGCTTTCATCGCAGCATCTGTTGGATTGTCTTCCGCGCTGCACAGCAGTGGCTGCACATGGTGGGCGAGTTCGGCCTGGGTAAGTATTGTCACGCCTCGAGCACCTCATCTATCAATGAATCAGCACCGCGTAACAGTGCAGCTTGAGCCACGTGCTCCGCGGTTGGAACCGAGGCACCCGCCAGATCCGCAATGCTCCAGGCCAAGCGGAGGCAGCGGTCGTATCCGCGCATGCTGGTTTTGCCGGCTGAGAGTGCGCGGTCTAACAACCGCGTGGCCTGGGGGCCCGGGTGCAACCGGCCGCGCAGGTGCTGTGCGGGAAGTTGAGCATTGAGAGTCACGCCATACGGGGCTAATCGCGCTGCCGCGGCCTCCCTCGCCGCCAACACGCGGACCTGCGCAACTGCCGAGGTTTGCAGCTCATTTCCCACTCCCCTAGCCTCTGCCACGCGAACCGCCTGGATGCGCAACCGAATGTCGATGCGGTCAAAAATGGGACCAGAAAGTTTGCCCAGATAGCGCCTTCTTGAGGCGAAGCTGCAACTGCATGCCCGCGTGAGCGAACCCGAATAGCCGCAAGCACAGGGATTGGCAGCTAGCACCAATTGGAACCGAGCCGGAAAAAGCGCGGCCCCCGCCGAACGGTGAATCATTACTCTGCCCGATTCGAGCGGCTCGCGAAGTGCCTCCAAAACTGGGGCTTGAAACTCAAGGGCCTCGTCGAGGAACAAAACGCCATGGTGAGCTTTGGAAACCGCTCCGGGGCGAGGCATCCCGCTCCCGCCCCCCACAATGGCGGTAACCGAGGCGGTGTGGTGCGGGGTTTCAAATCGCGGCGCAACATTGAGGGCGGCGCTTCTGCTCCCTGCACCCAACAGGCTTTCAACGGCCGCCACCTCGAGTGCCTGTTCCGATGTGAGCCGAGGCAAAATGCCAGGTAACCGTTCGGCCAACATGGTTTTACCCGACCCCGGACTGCCAACCATTGCTAGATGATGTCCGCCAGCCGCGGCCACTACCAACGCTTCAACCGCCAACGCCTGCCCACGAACCTGACACAAGTCCAGGTCTTGCGTATCGGATACTCCGTGGCTGTCCGCTGGCTGGGCCAGCGATGGCGGCAACACTGCCGATCCGTTTAGGTGGTCCACCAACTGCTTTAGTGAACCAACGCCGTAAACCTGAACACCACCCAGCACCGCCGCTTCACCCAAGTTTTCCAGCGGCACAAACACAAAGTTCAAACCCGCGTCACGAGCGGCAAGCACCGCAGGCAAAACACCTCGCACCGGGCGCACCTGCCCATTGAGACCCAGCTCACCAATGAACACCGCATTGTTTGGACACCGATCAATGACTCCCATGGCAAGCAAAACCGAAACTGCAATGGCCAGGTCAAAAGCCGAACCGCTCTTGGGTACTGCGGCCGGAGACAGGTTCACGGTGACTTTGCGCGAGGGAAAGTTCCATCCAGAGTTGGCACAGGCCGCTCGCACTCGAGACGTTGCTTCGCTCAAAGAAGCATCCGGGAGTCCCACCAGAACAAAACCCGGAAGGTTGGCACTGATGTCGGTTTCCACGGTGACCACCGTGCCGTTCAACCCCAAAAGGCTGATGGCCGAACAACTTGCCAGAGCCACTAGCCCACCTGAATTAGGTGTTCAATGTTTACGCGCCCACCCACCAACAAAACGCCAATGGCATCAAAGCGAACCTGAGTGTTTGGAACTTGCTTAACGGAACACCAGGCCGCGGCTAACCGACGGATTTTGGCCATTTTCTGAGCGGTAACGGCCGCCAGAGGATGCCCCGCCAATTGCGAGGTGCGGGTTTTCACTTCAACAAAAACCAGCGTTCCGCCATCCTTGGCAACAATGTCAATTTCGCCGTGGCGGGTGCGCGCATTGCGCTCCAAAATTTGGTATCCATTTTGGCTCAGGTAGTCGCAGGCGCGTTCTTCGCCGTAGCGTCCCAGCCAGATTCTGTTTGAGTTCACCCAGAAATGGTGAACCACCAATGGCGTTGGCTCGCGCCAAAGCCATTGGGCTGTGCATAACCTATGCGGTTAGGTCTTTGGGGATCTCGTAGTTCTGCCCCTCTAGTTCTTCAATGTTCACGTCTTTAAACGTGCGAACATTGACCTTCTTGAGGAATCGATCGGTGCGGTTTATGTCCCAGACCCAAACATCGGTGAGCGCCAGTTCAAAATAGAAATCGGCCGCCGAATCAATGCGTTTGAAGTCCACCTCATTGGCCAAATACAAACGACGCTCGGTCTCCACCAAAAACTTGAACGTGCTCACCACGTCTTTGAACTCCTGCAGCAGAGCCAGCTCGGCTTTGCGGTCCAGTTCGTCGAATTCGTTCTCGTCCATTGCAATCAGTTTAAGCCAACTAGAACAGCTGGTTTTCACCCAAAATCTTTCCGAGCCAGGTCTTCCTGTGCTGATCCACAGGGCCAAATTCGCGCAAGGCATCAAGATGCTGCTGGCTGGAATAACCCTTGTTGCCGGCAATGCCAAACCTCGCAAATGATTCATCGATGGCCGCCAAGTCGCTCATCATTCGGTCGCGAGTTACCTTGGCTAACACAGATGCCGCCGCAACCGAAACACAATCGCGGTCGGCTTTGGTTTTTACAAACGAACCAACCGGCCCAAGCGCGGGGCCTAACCAGTTGTGAGAACCATCGAGAATCGCGGTGGCGCTTTGTGGATTGAGACCAACCCGGGCACGAAGCTCTGCCGGCAACTCGCGCACTGCCCGCTCAGCGGCAAGGCTCAAACACCTGGTGATTCCCAGTTGATCAATTTCAACCGCGCTTGCCATGCCCACTGCATAGCCGGCCACCCAGGCGCCAACGGGTTCAAACAAGGCCTCGCGCACCTTCTCGGAGATGAGTTTGCTATCGCAGAGCTGTGCCGGCCAATCGGTTCGCCCTGCGTGCATCGATGCCTCTAAAACGGCTATCCCCACAGCAACCGGCCCGGCTAAAGCGCCACGTCCCACCTCGTCGATTCCCAGCACAAACTGGTAACCCGAGTTGAACAGTTCCTGCTCGGTGTTATTTGTTGGGTACGTTTTTGAAGACATCGCCGTAGTTGTCTAGCCACTTGAAGTGCGGGAATGGCCAAGTGACCATAAAGGCACGGCCAACGATGTACTGCTTGGCAACAAAACCCTTGGTGGGTAGATCCAGGTGAAACCGAGAGTCCTCGGAGTTATTACGGTTGTCGCCCATTACCCAATAGGAGTCTCGCGGAACGGTAACGCTAAAGTCCACGTCACTAGGGGTGGCACCGTGAATCACATAGGGTTCGGTAATAGCAACCCCGTTGATCATGATTTTTCCTTGCGGGCTGCAGCACTTCACGTGGTCGCCGGGAATACCAATCACACGCTTCACCAAGTGCACGTCGCTGTCTGGTGCGGTAACTCCAAATGCGCTTAGAACAAAGTCGGTGGCCTGGGTATACCAAGGAACCTGTTGGGTGGCAATGGGTCCAAGCCAACCACCAGGATCGCGGAATACCACCACATCGCCACGTTCAACCGGCACAATGTTTGGCACAAGCTCGTTAACCACAATGCGATCGTTGATCAACAAAGTATTTTCCATGCTGCCGCTCGGAATATAGAACGAACGAATGATGAACGCCTTGATGAGCAACGACAGAGCCAACGCAGTGACCAGAATCCCCAGAATGTCCACCACGAATGCGAACACCGGATTTTTCATCGCTCGGTTCCAACGCGTGTTCTTCACCAAACGACGACGCCGGCCCCGATCCCTTTGCATTTGTTGCTCAGGTGATACTGGGTCCGGCGTGGTCATGCGGGTAAGTTTACCCGTTGAAACTTGAGAAAGCCTTTAAGCGTTGTCGCGCTTCTCGCGGATCTTCGCCTTCTTACCGCGCAGTTCGCGCAAGTAGTAAAGCTTGGCACGACGAACGTCGCCGCGGCTAACCAGTTCGATCTTGTCGATTACTGGGGAGTGCACCGGGAAGGTACGCTCAACGCCAACCTGGAACGAAATCTTACGAACGGTGAAGGTCTCGCGGATTCCGTGACCCGACTTGCGGATTACAACACCCTGGAAAACCTGAACACGGCTACGGTTACCTTCAATGATGTTTACGTGAACCTTTACGTTGTCTCCGGCGCGGAAGGCTGGAACGTCGGTACGTAGGTTTGGTGCATCTACAACGTCAAGAATGTGCATTGTGATTAATCACTCTCTGTGTCAGCGCGCAGGTCATCAACAAAAGGTTTTATAAGGTTTTGGACTTCTCGGTTCCCCTGCGGCAGAACCCTTTGAAACAGAACGTCCAAGGGTCAATCTTGCCACATTTAACGCCAAAAGGCAAAGAGCTTGCCTAGTTTGAGCCGGGTTCAGAATCATCGATGGCTGCCAGCAAATCCGGACGCACTCGCTTGGTGCGCTCCACCTGCTGCTGGTGCCGCCACTTGGCGATGGCCGCGTGATTGCCGCTGAGCAGCACCTCGGGAACTTCCAGTCCGCGCCAGCTGGCTGGTTTGGTGTAGCTGGGGTACTCCAGCAGCCCGGCACCGGAGTGACTCTCCTCAACCAGGCTCTCGGCGTTGCCAATCACACCAGGAATCAGTCGGGCAATGGCCTCGATCATTGCAAGGGCGGCAACCTCGCCGCCGTTGAGCACGTAGTCGCCAATTGAAATCAGGCGAACCTTTGCTCGGGTTGCCGCGTAATCCACCACTCGCTGGTCAATGCCCTCGTAGCGGCCACAAGCAAAAACAATTCGCTCTTCTTTGGCCAGTTCGTAGGCGAGTTCTTGGGTAAAAACTTCACCAGCGGGTGAGGTGAAAATCACAGTGGCATCGATGGTTGCCGCGGAGTCCCCTGTTTCTCCCAAGTCAGCGGTAACACCCAAAACGTTGTCGAGCGCCTCACCCCAGGGTTCCGGCTTCATGAGCATTCCCGCTCCGCCACCGTATGGGCTGTCGTCCACGGTGCGGTGTTTATCGGTGGTGTAGTTGCGTAAATCGTGCGCTTGAAACTCAATCAGGCCTTTGTCACGAGCCTTGCCAAGAAGGGAAAGATCGAGGGCCTGAAAGTAGTCAGGGAAGATCGAGATGGCGTCGATGCGCATGGCGAAAGCCTATTCGGCGGCTTCGGGAGCGGCGTCGTCTGCCGCGTCATCGTGGGCAGGTTGGGCCGGCTCAGGGGTTGCCAACTCGGGCAGCACGTCTTCAAACAAACCGGTTGGAGGCGTAACGGTAAGCGTTCCGGCCTTCACGTCAACGGCGGGAACAATGGCCTTTACAAACGGGAGCATGACTTCGCGGTCGCCAGTTTGAATGATAAGAATGTCCTGAGCCGGGAAGTGCTCCACTCGAATCACCTCGCCAACTTCTTGGCCGTTGCGCAATGCTTTGAGGCCAACCAACTGGTGGTCGTACCAGGCATCCGGTTCGGCCGGAAGCTTCTCGGTTGGAGTGGTGAGTAGCAGGATTGCTTTGATGAGGCTTTCGGCTGCAGTGCGATCCGAAATGCCTTCGAAGAAGATCACCGGCGACTGGTTGTACCAGCGCAGTTCGGTAACGGTGAGAGTTTTTCCAAACCAAGGTGACTCTTGGGGAACCTGAAGTTCAAAAACCGCGCCTGGAACAAATCGTTCGTTTGGTTCGTCGGTGTAAAGCTCTAGCTTGATTGCGCCTTTGAGCCCGTGTGCCTTTAGCAGCCGACCAACGCGCAACTGCGTTGTACTAGAAATCGGTCTTCACCACGTCTACGCGGATTTTCTTACCGTCTGCAAGCGCCTTAATAACTGTGCGCAATGCGTTAGCGGTGCGGCCGCTGCGCCCGATTACCCTACCCAGATCTTCCGGGTGAACCACAACCTCAAGCAGGTCGCCCCGCGAGGTGTGACGTTCGGTCACGTGGGCATCATCTGGATGATCCACAATGCCCTTGACCAGGTGTTCGAGCGCAGCAGCTAGCACGACTACTAAGCCTCTTCGGCTGGTGCTTCTGCCTCTGCGGCAGGAGCTTCTTCGGCGGCAGCTTCCTCAGCTGCTGGTGCCTCTTCGGCTGCAGCCTCGGCAGGTGCCTCGGCCTCAACTGCTGGAGCCTCTACCTCTGCAGCCTCAACTACTGGGGTCTCCTCTGCAGCTTCCTCGGCTGGAGCAGCCTCGGCCTTTGGAGCCTCAACCTTGATCTCCTGCTTTGGACGCAACACGGTCTTCTTTGAAGCGTCGGCCTTGAACTCGGCCTTTGGCTCTGCAACCTGAACGGTGTTCTTAGCGTTCTTGTCACCCTTGTTCTTCTGGAAGTCACCAGTAAGCTTCAGGATTGCCTCTACCTGCTCGGTTGGCTGTGCGCCAACGCCAAGCCAGTAAAGGGCGCGCTCGGAGTTAACCTCGATGATCGAAGGGTTCTGACCAGGCACGTAACGGCCGATCTCCTCGATCACACGACCGTCGCGCTTGGTGCGCGAGTCGGCAACTACGATGCGGTAGTGAGGCGCGCGGATCTTACCGAGACGCTTCAGACGAATTTTTACAGCCACAATGCTCCTGTTATTTGTATTGGACCGAACGTTCACCGTGAGCGTGGGGGCACACTCGATGAATAAGCTCATTGGGGTATTGGCGCCTTGATAGAGGGTCAAGCGGCCAAGATACCCGTATATTCTGCCAGAAAACTGGCGTTGGCGCTACTCTACAGGCCGAAAGAGGAGCCGCTTTGCTCCGAACCGGGCTTCAAACCTGCCAAACGTGCGGCTTCATCGGCTGCACGCTTTGCCGGGTTGCCGCTCTTGGAGCCGCCCTTTTTCTTGTCTTTGCCCTTGCCACGGCTTCCGCCCGGCATTGACATCCCCTGCATTCCAGCCGGCATACCGGGCATGCCCTGAGGAACGCCACCCTTTTGCATGGTCTTCATCATCTTGGCTGCTTGCTCAAAACGGTTCACCAGCGAGTTCACATCGGTGACTGTCATTCCCGAACCCTTGGCAATGCGCAAACGGCGAGATCCATTGAGTATCTTGGTGTCGGCACGCTCGCCAGGGGTCATGGAGCGAATGATTGCTTCGGTGCGGTCAATCTCGCGCTCGTCAAAGTTGTCTAGTTGCTCGCGCATCTGACTGGCGCCCGGCATGAGCGCCAACATGCCCTTGAGCGATCCCATTTTGCGCAGCTGCTGCATTTGCTCCAAGAAGTCGTTCAAGGTGAACTCGCTCTTGGCTAGTTTGGCGGCCATTTCCTTGGCTTGGTCTTCGTCAAAGGTGCGCTGGGCCTGTTCAATCAGGCTGAGCACGTCACCCATGTCCAAAATGCGGCTGGCCATGCGGTCCGGGTAGAACGGCTCAAAGGCATCCAGGCCTTCGCCGGTGGAACTAAAAATGATTGGCTTGCCGGTGACCGAAGCTACCGAAAGCGCCGCACCACCGCGGGCATCGCCGTCTAGCTTGGTGAGCACCACGCCCGAGATGCCAACACCATCTTGGAAGGCCTTGGCAACGTTAACGGCGTCTTGACCAACCATCGAGTCAATAACGAACAGGGTTTCGTCCGGCTTCACGGCATCGCGAATGTCGCGAGCCTGCTGCATCATCTCTTCGTCAATACCCAGGCGACCGGCGGTGTCTACCAGAACCACCTGGAACTTGTTGGACTCGGCGTACTTGATGGCGTCTTTGGCAACCTTGACCGGGTTACCCACTCCGTTGCCCGGCTCAGGCGCAAATACCTCAACTCCGGTGCGATCACCCAAAACCTGAAGCTGGTTTACGGCGTTGGGGCGCTGCAGGTCGGCGGCAACCAGCAGGGTCTGCTTGTTCTGCGCGGTGAGCCACTTGGCCAACTTTCCGGCCAGGGTGGTCTTACCGCTACCCTGCAGACCCGCGAGCATGATCACGGTTGGCGGCTTGGCGGCAAAGTTCAGTTGCTTCTGCTCGCCGCCGAGAATGCCAATGAGCTCTTCGTTAACAATCTGCACCACCTGCTGCGCCGGGTTCAGCGCGCGGTTCACCTCGTCGCTAAGAGCGCGGTCGCGGATTGCGGTTACAAAGTCTTTTACAACGTCAAGAGCAACGTCGGCCTCTAGGAGCGCGCGGCGAATTTCGCGCAGTGTGGCATCGATGTCCGCCGGGGTCAGCTTGCCCTTGGCGCGCAGATTCTTAAACGTTTGCGCTAAGCGGTCAGACAGATTTCCAAACACGTAAAACTCCTTGGGAATAGGTGTTTAAGCCTACCAATCGGGCGAGTTTGCCCTAGTTACCAACCAGGCCGCGAGCAAACTCGTCGGCTTCAAAGAACGCAAAGTCGTTAATGCCTTCGCCAAAACCAATCAGCTTCACGGGGATGCCCAGTTCTTTTTGAATGCTGTAAACAATGCCGCCCTTGGCGGTGCCGTCCACCTTGGTGAGTACCACACCGGTCACCTGAGCCACCTCGGCAAACGCCTTAGCCTGCTGCAAACCGTTCTGACCGGTGGTGGCGTCAAGCACCAACAGCACCTCGGTAACCGGAACAGTCTTTTCCACTACGCGGCGAATCTTTCCTAGCTCGTTCATCAGGTCGAGCTTGTTCTGCAAGCGGCCGGCAGTATCAATCACCACAATGTCGGCACTATTTGCCACCGCGGTTTCAACCGCTTCAAAAGCCACCGATGCCGGATCCTGCCCCTCAACTTTTGGCCCAACCAGTTTTGCTCCAGCGCGGTTGGCCCAGGTGGCAACCTGTTCCACCGCGGCGGCGCGGAATGTGTCGGCTGCGCCTATAACCACGCTCCAGTCACCCTCCGACAGCCAGGCCGCCAGCTTGCCAATGGTGGTGGTCTTGCCCACACCATTCACACCAACCACCAGGAACACGTATGGCAGTTGTTCGCCTTGTAGTTTCAATTCACGGTTCGGAAGTTCCAGACTTTGAGTCAGAACGCTAACCAAAATGCGCTTGAGATCCTGCTCGGTCTTGGCGCCAGCGGCGGTGGCAAGTTTGCGCACCTCTTTAACAATTTCTTCCGAAGCGTCAACGCCGAAGTCGGCAAGCAACAGGATGTCTTCCAGAGAATCAAGGTTCTCTGGGTCAAACTGCATGCCGGTGAATAGGCTGCGAATTCGCTTTGAGAACGAGCGCTGACCAACCTCGAGTTGGCGCTCTGGTTCGGGCTGCGGCTCGGGCGCAGGTTCAGGTGCCGGCGTAGGTTCCGGCTCCAGCGTTGGCTCAGGCTCCGGCGTTGGCGCGGGCTCAGGGGCCGGTTCAGGCTCCGGCGTTGGCGCGGGCTCAGGGGCCGGTTCAGGCTCCGGCGTTGGCGCGGGCTCAGGCTCGGGCGTTGGCTCAAAAACTGGCTCGGCCGCCGTGTCAGTTACCGGCGCAAGCGTTGGCTCGGTCTGACCAACATCGATGGTGGTTTCCTCAACCGCAGGTGAAGCCTCCTCGGTCTTGCCTAGGAGTTTCTTTTTGAACCACTCAAATGCCATTAGGCGCTGGTACCCATTCGTTGGCCAACCACCGCACTGATTCCGTCTTGACGCATGGATACGCCGTAAAGCGCGTCGGCAATCTCCATGGTGCGCTTTTGGTGAGTAATGATGATGAGCTGCGAGTTCACGCGCAGGTCTTGGAAGATCTGTAGCAAACGGCCGAGGTTGGCATCGTCGAGCGCTGCCTCAACCTCGTCCATCACATAGAACGGTGAAGGGCGAGCCTTGAAAATTGCGATCAACAGGGCAACCGCTGCGAGCGAGCGCTCACCACCTGAAAGCAGGCTGAGGCGTTCGATGCGTTTTCCGGCCGGCTTAACGGTGACCTCAATGCCTGTAGTTAGCAAGTTGTCTGGGTCAGTTAGGAAGATGTTGCCGCTACCGCCAGGGAACAGCACTGGGAACACCTGTTCAAATGCCGCGCGGGTATCCTCAAAGGCTTCGGCAAAAATGGCCTGCATCTTGCCGTCGAGTTCTTCGATGATCTGAATCAGATCCTTGCGCGTCTGGGTGAGGTCGGCCAACTGTTCGGTGAGGAACTTGTGGCGCTGTTCCAGTGCGGCAAACTCCTCGAGGGCCAGCGGGTTAACCTTGCCCAAACGCTCCAAAAGGCGTTCGGCATTACGGAGGCGCGCCTGTTGTTCTTCCAGGTTGAATGGCTTGCCCTCGCCTGCATTTTCCGAATCTGACTCGGCATCTGGAACCGGCAGGTGCGGGCCAAACTCGGCAACTAAAACTTCTTGATCCAAACCGAGTTCGTCGTATGCCTTGCTTGCCACATTGGCCAGGTTCAACCGCTTCTCGTGGTTGGCGAGTTCAATGTCGTGCACACTCTGGGTGAGCGTGGAAAGCTTCATTTGAATCTCGGCGGTTTCACCACGGAGTTTCACCAGCTCGGCGTTCTGGTTGGCCCGAGCGCTTTCCAGTGCCTGCAATTCGGCCTTAGCAACCTGAGCACTAGCCTGCAACTTCTCTAACACCAGAGGCACAACGGAAATCACTCGGTTGGCGGCGGCCAGCTTGGCCTGCTGGGCTGCGATGGCTGCCCTGGCGCGCTCCTGCGCTGCTCGAGCATCAGTGACCTGTCGGTTAAGCAGAACGGTGCGTTCTTTTTCAACTCGCAGGCGTTCGGCAGCGGCACCCAACTCAATGCGGATCTCCAGTTCACGCTGACGCTCCTGCTCCAGGTTGGCGGCGAGTTCAACGCGGGCTTCCAGGTCAAGCGAAGGACGCTCACGAGCGGCAAACTCGTCGTGCACGGAAACGGCCTGCGAGAGCGAAATTTCGGCGGATTCAATTCCGCCCTTGGCTTCCTCGGCCACAAGCGCAAGACGGTCGAGCTCTGCCTGAGAAGCCTCTGCCTGAACCCGAAGCCGGCCCAACTTTTCGGCGTTGCTTGCCAAGGTTGCGTCGTGCTCTTTGAGCGCTGCCAGAGCATCTTTGGCTGTCTGCTGGGTAGCCTCATTGGTGGCGCGAGCCTCGGCCAACTCGCCCTTCAGGCGCTCAATCTGCTCGTTGACCTTGGTCAACTGTTGCTCGGCGGAGTCGCGCTCTGCAACCAGTTCAACTTTGCTGGTCTTCTTGCCAGAACCACCGCGCAGAACTGCCGGACTCAACACATCGCCATCCATGGTGATAACGGTGAGTTTGGCAACATCCTGGTTGGCTCGGTAAAGCTCTTTTGCTGCCGCTAGGTTGTCAACTATCAGAACGTTTTGCAGCAAGCTAAGAACACCTGCGGGTGCCTTCACCACTTCGATGGCGCTTCTGGCACCCTCCGCCTTGGCAAAGTCTTTGAGCGACCCCTCAACTTCAACATCGGAAACGATTAGTTCAACGCTTCCGCCGTCGGTTTCCTTGAGGTGACCCAGTGCTTCGATACCGGCCTCCCGGTTTTCGGCAACCAGGGCGTCGGCCAACGGGCCTAGGGCTGCCGCAATGGCAACCTCAAAGCCACGCTCAATCTTCATGTGGCTGGCCACTAGACCGCGAATGCCTTTGAGTCCGGCTGCAGCAAGTTGGTTGGCGCCGTCTTTCTGATCCAGAGTTAGGTTCAGCGCGGTACGACGGGCTGCCAGCGAGTCACGTTCGCGTTCGGAATTGTGCAGTTCTTCGCGCAATGCATCGATGCGGTTTTGGGAATCCTGCACGGCCTGCTGCGCTGCCTCGTATCGGGTTTCAAACTCAGATGAGTCGCCCTGGTGCGAGCCCTGCAGGCTTGCTTCGAGGGCCTCGTACTCCGCAACGCTAGCTCGGTTGCGCTCCCCCGCCTGTGTTAGCGCCTGCTCGTGACGCACCACTTCGTCGCGAAGCGAAGCCAGCTTGCTCTCGGCCTTGGCAACGTCGTTGCTCAGGCGGCTAAGTTCAAGGTCAAACTTGGTGATCAACGCGTTTTGCTCGGCAACCTGGTTGTCAAAGGCCTCGAGTGCGTCGCGGCAAACGTTGCGGTCTGCCTCGGCTTGCTGCAGGCGCTCACGCAACTCGGCAACGCTGCTTTCCAATCCGGTAGCCGCCGCAGCGCTTTCGGTTGCCTGACGCTCGTATTCCTCCGGGTCGGCTAAACCTCCGCCGGTGGCGTTGCTCTGACTGGAAAGCAGGGTGACTCGCTGGCTTGCCATGTTGAGCAGCGAGCGCAGTTTTTCGGCTTCGGAGTCAAACCGGTAGGCCAGGTTTCTTGCCTGATCCACCTGGGTGGAAACCTGCGCGGCTTCCAACTCCTGGAGGCGAACTTGATTTTCTGCCAACACCGTTTGCAGTATCGTTCGTTCGCCCTTGCGGTCTTGCTCGGTCTGCGCGGTTTCGTCAACGGCAGCCTGCAGGGCAACAATCTCGGCAGCGTAAATACGGCTCTTGGCATCGCGAAGCACAGCTGCAATACCCTGCGCCTGTCGCGCGGTCTCGGCTTGCTGGCTGAGCGGCTTAAGCTGCCTGCGCACCTCGCCCGCCAAGTCGTTCAAGCGAGTGAGGTTGGTCTCCATTGCGTCCAGCTTGCGCTGAGTTTTTTCCTTGCGGCGGCGGTGCTTGAGAATACCGGCGGCCTCTTCAATGAATCCGCGACGCTCCTCGGGAGTTGCCTTGAGCACTGAGTCAAGCTGCCCCTGGCCCACAATCACGTGCATCTCGCGGCCAAGGCCCGAGTCGCTCAGCAGTTCCTGCACATCGAGCAAACGGCAACCCTCGCCGTTGATCGCATACTCGCTGCCGCCGTTACGGAACAGCGTGCGACTGATGGTTACCTCGGTGTAATCAATTGGCAAAGCACCATCGGTGTTGTCAATGGTGAGTTGCACTTCTGCGCGACCCAGCGGACCCTTGGTGGAAGTACCGGCGAAGATAACGTCTTCCATCTTGCCGCCGCGAAGGGTTTTTGCACCCTGCTCGCCCATAACCCAAGCCAGCGCATCAACCACGTTGGACTTGCCGGAACCATTGGGGCCCACCACACAAGTCACGCCAGGCTCAAAGGCAAACGTGGTTGGGGTGGCAAACGACTTAAATCCCTTGAGGGTAAGACTCTTTAGGTACAAGGTCTCCCCTCCAAAATTCTTGTGTCATCGATGTTTGCAACGCGGCAAAAACCCGCGCCAAATGTGGTCTCTCTAGACTACCGAATCGCCCGCGCTCGCGTTTGCGCGTATGGGTTTTGCTGTTTGGCGAGCACCTGCGGTCAGCCGCGCTTTTTCTGGCACTTTGGGCAGAAATGTGAACCGCGGTTGGCCCACTGCTCGCGCTTGATTGGGGTGCCACAACGCGAGCACGGCGTGCCGGTTCGACCATACGCGTTGAGCGAGATCTCGAAGTAGCCGCTCTCGCCGTTCACATTTTTGTATTGCTCGTCAAAACTGGTCCCGCCCACCTTCACGGCGTCGGCCAGAATCTCGCGCACGTGCTGCAATAGCTCCTTGGCCTTTGGTCCGGAAACCGAACTCGCTTGCTGGTCGTAATGCAGCTTGGCTCGCCACAGACTTTCGTCGGCATAGATGTTGCCAATACCGCTCACCAGTCCTTGGTCAAGCAGCGCACGCTTGATGCCGGTGTTCTTGTTGGCAAGCTTTTTCAGCACCGCGGCTTGATCAAAGTGGGCGTCCAGTGGGTCGCGCGAAATGTGCGAGGCGCTCTGCGGAATCAGGTTCTGCCACCACTGACCATCGCCAATACCGGCACTGTAGCCGCCGGATTTTCCATCGATGGTTGGAACCAGCACATCAAGTTGCAGTCCGCCAAACAGTCGCTGGTCAATGAAACGGAACTCGGTGGCCTCGCCGTTGGCCTCGGTGACGTGTATCACCACGCGAGTGAGCTTGTCCGGCTCAAAACCGGGAGTGCGAAGCAGCATTTGCCCGCTCATACCCAGGTGGCCGAGTAGCGCGAGCGGTTTGGCGCCAGGCGTGAGTTCGCCGGTCTCGGTCAACTCCCCCGAAGCCGGCTCGAGCGGCATCCAAATGAACTTGCCGCGGCGAACCACGCCAAGGATTCGGCGGCCGGTCAAGGTACTCAGAAAGTCCTGAACGCCAGCGGCATGGCGCTTGAGGCTGCGCTGGTCGTATACATCGATGTTGGTTACGCGCGCGCCGGTAAGCACAGGCGCGAGACCGAGTCGAACGGTCTCAACTTCGGGTAACTCGGGCAAACTAGGCCTTGCCGTTTTCGCTGGCGTTTGCTTGCGTTTCCAGTTCGGCCAACACCGCCGCGGCCGCTTCGGTTTCGGCTGCTTTCTTGGTTTTGCCGGTGGCCACCGCGCGAGACTTGCCGCCAATCAAAATGGTGGCCGTAAACACACGGGCGTGATCGGGGCCCTCGTGAGTGATTTCGTATTTCACGTCGCCCAACTTGCCTGCCAGGGCAACCTCAAGAATGCGGGTCTTTGGGTCGCTCTGTTGGCGCAGTGCGTCTGGGTCGGCCAGCAGCGGAAAAATGAACTTTTCCACCAGGTCACGAGCGGCTTCAAAGTCAACGCTCTCCAGCGTGGCGCCAAGAATTGCTTCAAAGGCATCGGCCAGCAGGCTCGCCTTGCCGCGGCCTCCGGTCTGTTCTTCGCCGCGACCAAGAAGCAGGTACTCGCCCAGCCCAATCTCGCGGGCAACGTGAGCCAGGGCCTTTTCGCTCACCACGGAATTTTTCAGCTTGGTGAGTTCACCCTCGCTCAAATCCGGCTGGGTTTTATAAAGATGCTCGGTAACAACAAAACCCAACACCGAATCGCCTAGAAACTCTAGGCGCTCGTTGTTGGGTATTCCTCCATGCTCGTAAGAGTACGAGCGATGAACGAGAGCTTGTTGCAGTAGTTCCGCGTTGACCTGAACGCCTAGGGTATTGCTTAGCGCGGCTAGGTCCATTGCGGGCTAAGCCAATTTAGGCGTCTGCGACCTTACGGCCCTTGTACTCCATGAACAGTGCGTTGCCGTTGGAGTCCTCAACCAGCTTTGCGCGGTGAGGCAGGCTGTAAACGGTCTTGCCGTTCTCAATGGTCTTAACCAGGGTCAGCGGAGCAGCCTTCCATGCACTGCGGCGGTGACGAGTGTTGCTGCGCGATAGGCGTCGCTTTGGTACTGGCATTTCTTACTCTTCCTTAAGCTTCATTAGTTCAGTCCAGCGGGAATCAACCTGCAGTTCGTGAACGTGATTCGGGTTCTCAACCAACCGGATTCCACATTCCGCGCACAAACCAAGGCAATCTTGGCTACATACGGGCTGGAAAGGCAGGTCTAAAACAACCGCGTCTCTGATGATTGGTTCAAGTTCGATTAGCTCGTTCTGAACCGTGAAGTCATCTTCTCCTGTACCAGAATAAGCGAAAAGTTCCTGAAAATCCACTTCAACTGCGGTTTTTAAAGGTTCCAAGCAGCGGCTGCATTCACCCTCGGCGGTGGCATGTACTTCTCCGGTGGCCAAAATTCCCTCGTGAACGCTCTCCAAGCGCACATCAATCTCAACGGTGGAGTTCACTGGAACCGCCATTGCACCCTCGCCCATCGGTTCGGTCAACACCACATCGATGGTTGCTTCGCGCATATTTCCCGGGCGGTGCATTAGGTCGTGCACCTGAATCTCAAAAGGCGGAGTCTTACTCATGTTTAGTTCAGCTTTCGGGTTTTTACATCTGAGGCGAGCGCGTTGGCAACCGGTTCGGTCACGTATTTTTCCACCGCTCCGCCCAGGTCTGCCACCTGCTTCACCAGGGAACTGGAAATGTGTCCGTGGGTTGGATCGGCCGGAATGAACACGGTCTCAACGCCTGCAAGGTCGCGGTTTACCTGAGCCATTGGAAGTTCGTAGTCCAGATCAACGGTAGTGCGAACTCCCTTTACAAGGGCCTTGGCACCAATCATTCGGCAGTAGTCAACCAGCAGTCCACCATCGAGCGTGTCCACGGTGACCTTGGAGGTTTTTGGAAGGTCTAGTTCCGCCAGGCTGGCGCGAATCAGCTCAACGCGCTGCTCGCTACTGAACCTAGGGTTCTTGGCCGGGTTGTGCACCACCACAATGTGCAACTCGCTGAACAGCGAGGCCGCGCGCACGGCAATGTCAAGGTGGCCGCGGGTAACCGGATCAAACGAGCCGGGGTAAACGGCAATGGTGGACATGGTTCAAGGTTACCAAAGGGTTGCCGCCCTGAACAGGGCGGGTGTGCGCCTATGCCTTGGACAGGTTGGCCTGCGCGGCCTCATCAATGCGAGCAAGCGATTCAGCGAGAACGGGGTGGCGTTCCAGCGTTGGGTCGGCATTGAACACCTGTTCAACCGCCGCGCGCATACGTTGGATTAGGTCAACGTCTTTGACCACACGCAGCAACTTGAGGCTGGAACGCCCGCCCGATTGACGACCTCCCAGCACATCGCCCTCGCGCCGCAGTTCGAGGTCAATCTGGCTCAGCTCAAACCCGTCGGTGGTGCCTGCAACTGCCTGCACTCGGTCCAACGCCGGGGTGAAATCCTCGGCGGTAGTAAGCAGCAGGCAGAGCCCTGGGTGGGCGCCGCGACCCACGCGACCACGCAGCTGGTGCAACTGCGCAACGCCAAAGCGGTCTGCGTCCAAAACGACCATCACGGTGGCATTGGGCACGTTCACGCCAACCTCAATCACCGTGGTGCTCACCAATACATCGATGTTCCCTGCAGCAAACTCCCCCATCACGGAAGCCTTTTCATCCGAGCTCATTCGCCCGTGAAGGGTCTCGATGCGCAGGCCGGCGAGCGCCGGATTCTTTCGCAATGCTTCGGTCATGCCAATCGCCGAGGCAATCGGTGCCTTGGGCTTTCCGCCTGCTTCGCCTTCTTCAGATTCTTCGAGCGAACCACCGGCGTTGATGAGCTCTTCGGCCGGGTCGCTTTCATCGATGCGCGGACAAACCACAAAAGCCTGCCGCCCAGCGGCAACCTCCTCGGAAATGCGAGTCCAGGTGCGGGCCACCAGTCCCGGTTTGGTGAACTGCACCACGTGGCTGGTTATGCCTTGACGGCCACCAGGTAACTCGGTGAGGGTGCTCACCTCTAGGTCGCCAAACACGGTAACTGCCAGCGTGCGTGGAATCGGCGTTGCCGTCATGGTGAGCATGTGAGGGCTGGTCTTGCCCTTGAGACGCAGAGCCTCGCGCTGCTCCACGCCAAAGCGGTGCTGTTCGTCCACCACAACCAGACCCAGGTCAAAGAACTCCACCTTGTTGGCAATCAGGGCGTGAGTGCCAACCACGAGTTGCGCCTTGCCACTCACCAACTGCAGGAGTGCGCGCTTGCGATCCGCGGTGTTCATTTGGCCAGTGAGCAATGTCAGCCCAACCTTGGCGGCCAAGTCCGAACCCAGAGAGTCCATGATGCTGTTGTAATGCTGACTAGCCAGCACCTCGGTTGGCGCAAGCAGCGCGGCCTGTCCCCCGCTGTCGGCAACAGCCAACATGGCTCGAAGTGCCACCAGAGTCTTACCGCTACCAACCTCACCCTGCAGAAGGCGGTTCATGGGGTGGGAGCGAGCCAGGTCGTCCAAGATTTCCACACCCACCTGCTGCTGACCCTTGGTGAGTTCAAAAGGCAAACGCGAATCAAACTCGGCAAGCGAACCATTGGCAGCCGGCACGCGCGCCGTGCTCTCCAAGTGTGCGTTCTCGGCGCGACGCTTGAGCAGTGTGGCCTGCAACAAAAACGCTTCGTGAGCCTTCAAAGTGTCGCGCGCAGCCACGTGATCCGCATGACTCTGCGGCTGATGAATCAACCGAATGGCTTGGTCAAGGCTCAACAGGCTCTCGGCGGCAACAACCTCGGGGGTGAGTTCGTCATCAATGTTCGGAAGCGTGTCTAACACCACCGCCAACGCCCGTTGCAGCGCCCAGGTGGTAACCGAACTGGCGGCCGGGTAAATGGGAATGGGAATCTCCGCCCACACCTTGGCTTGAGTTGGATCCAGTTCCTCATTGAAAAGTTCGTACTCGGGATGAGTCAGCTGCAACTTGCCGTTGTACTCGCCAATCTTGCCCGCAAATAGTCCGCGCGCGCCCGGTCGCAAATCTTTGAGACGCCAAGACTGATTGAAAAAGGTGAGGCTCAGTTGACCCTCTCCATCTGTGATTCGAATCTCCAGAATAGACCCGCTCTTGCCCTTCATTCGGCGCTCGGTGGCGTCCACAATCTGCGCCACCACGGTAACGGTCTCGCCAACGGGAATCTGCTTGATGGGAGTGAGTTCGCCGCGCGTGTAGTAACGCCGCGGGTAGTGCTGCAGCAGGTCGGCAATGGTGCGCAACCCCAGGTGCCGAGCAAACGCCTTGGCGGTGCGGTCTCCCAGCACGCGGTCCAGCGGAGTCAGCGGCAAAAGCATGGTTCAATCTTGCCTCACGCGGAGCCCGCCGAGCCGCAGGTGGGTAGGCTTGACCACTATGACACGCATCATCGGTGGCACCGCAGGCAGCCTCAAACTGGGCTCCCCCGCAAAGGTCACCCGCCCCACCTCCGACCGCATTCGCGAAAGCATTTTCAACCGGTTGGAGTCGCAGGGTATCATCGATGGTTGCCGCGTACTAGATCTTTATGCCGGAACCGGAGCCCTGGCCCTGGAGGCCCTGAGCCGTGGCGCAACCGCAGCCGTGATGGTGGACTCGCACAAGCAGGCCGCCGCTATTTGCGAGAACAACGCTTGGGCGGTGGCCCGCTCGCTGGAAAAGGCCGGACAGGAAGGCGAATGGGATGTTTCGCGCCTCAGCGTGAAGCAGTTCCTAGCAGCGGCCGCCGGCAAGTACGATGGCGGAACCGACACAGGATTCGACCTAGTATTCATCGATCCGCCTTACGAGATCACCTCCGCCGAGGTTGCCGAAAACCTCGAGGCACTACTTCCATTGCTCAACAAGAACGCAACAGTTGTGGTGGAACGCAGCAGTCGCAGCGAGACATTCACGCTGCCCGCACAGCTCACGCTCGACCTGCGCAAAGACTACGGCGACACCAGCGTTTTCTGGCTGGAACTTACCGAATAGGGCCTGCTCGGCTGGCAAACTCAAGTCTCCTCCAACGCAAAACCCGCCGCCCCAAACGAGGCAGCGGGTTTTGAAGTTTTTGGCTACAGCGAGCGCAACGGGCTTCCGGTGTACACCTGCTGTGGGCGACCAATCTTGGTTACCGGGTCGGTGATCATTTCGCGCCAGTGGGCGATCCAGCCAGGCAGTCGGCCCATTGCAAACAGTGCGGTGTACATGTGCGGTGGGAAACCCATGGCCTTGTAGATCACGCCGGTGTAGAAGTCCACGTTTGGGTAAAGCTTGCGGGCCACAAAGTACTCGTCGGCGAGCGCCGCCGCCTCCAGCTCCTTGGCAATGTTGAGCAGCGGGTCGTTCACGCCCAGCGAGTCAAGAACTTCGTCGGCAATCTGCTTCACAATACGGGCACGTGGGTCAAAGCTCTTGTAAACGCGGTGACCGAATCCCATCAAACGGATTCCGTCTTCCTTATTCTTCACGCGCTCAACGTAGCGCTGAACGCTCTCGCCACTGTCCTTGATGTAGTTCAGCATCTCTAGCACGGCCTCGTTGGCTCCACCATGCAGCGGGCCACTGAGCGCGTTCACGCCGGCCGAAACGGAAGCAAACAAGTTTGCGTTACTGGAACCAACCAGGCGCACCGTTGAAGTGCTGCAGTTCTGCTCGTGGTCTGCGTGCAACACCAGCAAGGTGTCTAACGCTCGGGTAACCACTGGGTTCTGAACGTAATCCTCGGCCATGTTGCCAAAGGTCAAACGCAAGAAGTTTTCCACCATGCCCAGGCTGTTGTCCGGGTACATGAACGCCTGGCCCACCGAGTTCTTGTAGGTGTAGGCCGCCAGAACCGGAAGCTTGGCCAGCAAACGAATGGTGCTGAGCTCAACCTGCTCAGGGTCGTGTGGGTTCAGCGAGTCCTGATAGAAGGTGCTGAGCAGCGAAACACCCGCGGTTAGCACCGACATTGGGTGACCGCTCTGTGGGAACGAGTGGTAGAACTGCTTCAAGTCTTCGTGCAGCAGGGTGTGGCGGCGAATTCGAGTATCAAAGGCTTCGAGTTCCGAAGCGGTTGGTAGCTCGCCGTAAATCAAGAGGTAGGCAACCTCAACAAAGCTCTTCTGCCCAGCCAACTGCTCAATTGGGTAGCCGCGGTAACGCAGCACGCCCTGCTCGCCATCGATGAAGGTAATGGCACTCTTGGTGCTTGCCGTGTTCACAAAGCCCTGGTCATACGCGGTGAGACCGGTGGTTGCCAGAAGCTTGGAAACATCAATAGCGTTTGGACCGGCTGCGGAATGCAAAACCGGGAGTTCCACGGTCTTTTCGCCGTAGCTAAGAACAACGTTGTCGTTGGCGGTCAAAGGGGCTCCTTGTGGGATTTTGAGGCTTATCTAAGAGTAACGGCTGCACGCAAGCGGTTGGCGGCCTCGGCAATATTCGCGTTGGTTGCCGTAATGGAGAAACGCACGTGATTTGGGCTGGTTTCGCCGTAGAAGGTTCCAGGCACAACCACAATTCCCAGGTTGGCCATTCGCTCAACGGTGGTCCAGCAATCCTCGCCCAGGGTGGCCCAGAGATACAGGCCGGCTTCGCTATCGCTGACCTCAAAACCGTATTCACGCACGGCCGGCAGCAGCACATCGCGGCGAGCACGGTAGAGCGCCTTTTCTTGGGCCACGTGCTGGTCGTCGTTTAGCGCAACGGTCATGGCGCGCTGCACGGGCATCGGTGTGATCATTCCGCTGTGCATGCGCAGGTTCACAATGGCTTTCACCAGGTCCTCGGCGCCAACCGCAAACGCTGCCCGGTAGCCGGCCAAGTTGCTCTGCTTGCTGAGCGAGTAAACCGCAATCACACCCGAGGGGTTGCCATCAATCACGCGCGGGTCGAGAATGCTTGGGATAACCTGCGAATCCCAAGGTGCATCCCAACCCAGTTCGGCGTAGCATTCGTCGCTGGCCAGGAGAGCACCAAGTTCGCGCGCGCGCTTCACGGCCTTTCGCAAAAACTCAACATCAAGCACCTTGCCGTTTGGGTTGCCAGGCGAGTTGAGCCAAATCAACTTGGCGTTGGCCGGCCAAAGCTCTGGATCGTCTTGCGAAACAATCTCGGCGCCAACCAGGGCCGCACCAACCGCATATGCCGTGTAGGCCTCTTCTGGCTGAACCACTGCATCGCCAGGACCAAGACCCAAATACATTGGCAAGAAGCTGATGAACTCCTTGGAACCAATGGTTGGTAGTACCTGCTCGGCGTTCAGCCCCGGAACAGCACGTCGGCGGGCGAACCAATCAACCACAGCCTGGCGGAACTCCAGCGAGCCTGCGGTCATAGGGTAACCGGGTGCGTTGGAACCGGCAATCAGTGCGTCTTGAATGATTTTTGGAGTGGCATCGATGGGCGATCCCACAGAAAGGTCAATCGCGCCATCCGGGTGCTTGGCCGCCAGGGCTGAAAAAGGCTTCAGCTGCTGCCAGGGATACTCGGGGAGGCGATTGAACACGAAACTATTCGCCCTGCGGAGACAGCGCGGTAATAACCGCGTGATCGAGGTTTAGTTTGCCAACCTTGGCGGCACCGCCAGGCGACCCGATGGTCTCAAAAAACTCAACGTTGGCCTTGTAGTACTCGCTCCACTGGCTTGGCAGGTCGTCCTCGTAGTAGATGGCCTCAACCGGGCAAACCGGTTCGCAGGCACCACAGTCCACACACTCATCTGGGTGAATGTAAAGCATGCGGTCGCCCTCATAGATGCAGTCCACAGGGCACTCTTCAATGCAAGCCTTGTCCTTAACATCCACGCAAGGCAGTGCAATTACATAAGTCACGGTTGGGTCCCTTCAAAACTGGTTCTATTTTAGCCACGCCACGGCTGCTCAACCGCGCACAGAGCCGTTCTGACGCGGATTTCAGGTATCGAACCCGGTGGGGTTCAAGCTGGTAACGGCCTATTTAGCGGTGCCCCGAGGCGCTCTTACTCCAGGTGGCTTTGCGCAAACGCGGAAAGATCACAATCAGTGCGAGCAGACCAATTGAGCCGTAAACCCAGTAGGTGCTCAGCTCGGAGTTGGTTACGTACTGAGATCCGTTCTCCTGTTTCTGAGCCATTTGCAACACGGTGGCAATAAACGCCAGCGACATTAGGTAGAGCGCGCCGCGGCTACGACGCAACACACGGAGCGCCAAAGCCATGGAACCAAGCATTACAAAGGCAATCACAATGCCAATGGGCCAACCGTCTTGCGTCTTGGTTAGGTGCAGCAGCGTTCCAGCAACACCAATCAAGAAACCGAGTGGAAGCGCCCACAGGGAACGCAACCAAGGGCGCAGAGAATTCCAACTGGTCACCGATGCTCGCTTGAGTCGCTCCGGCTTGTCGTAACGCATTTCCTTGCCGGCAACCAGTGCATAGGTGTCTTGGTTCACCAACACCTGGCTGGCGTGTGCCGAGAGCGCGGCCTTCTTCACCTGTCCGGTTTTGGCGTTGCCAACTGTCACATCGCCGCGCTCGCCAGGTTCGGCGATGGTGTAAAACTGAGGCTTCTTGTGGCTTTTGGCATACTTGCGCACAGCCATGGTGGTGGCGTCGTAGGCCTTTTTGTGGTCGGGGTGACCAAAACCACCCTTGCGGTTGTACGTGATCACAGCATCGGGTCGCAGCTGGTTCATTACCTTGAGAATGTCATCGGCAACCACGGGAGTGGCAACCGCAACCAGGCTCATCTCGTCAAGAATGCGCTTGCGGGTTGGGCGACCAAAGCGGCTGATCCGCATGCCGCTATCGAGGTAGGAGCGGGTTCCGGCAAACGAGTGTTGCACAGAACGGTCATCGATGGAGTATGCGTCCAGCGCGTTCATCAACTCCGCGGTGCGGAAGGCGCCCATTTCTGCGGTTCGTCCCTCGAGGCTCTTGAGGTCGGCCAACTTAACCTTGCCGCGCTCTCCGCGCGTAAGAGTGAGAACGTAAACCTCGGCACCGGCAGCCATGCGGTCGGCAATCACGTGACCCGTGAACAAACTCTCGTCGTCTGGGTGGGCGTGCACCAAAAGCACTCTGCGTGGGTTGAAGCTCTGCTTTGCCATGAGAACAACTTTACTTGAGGCCCACAAAACCCACACTTGTTAGGTAAGGCTAACCTAACTAAACTGGAGTTGTTCCAGAAAGGTTTTTTAGTTGTTAGCAAACTACCTAATCGGTCTCCGCGAAGGCATAGAGGCGGCCTTGATCATCAGCATTCTGGTGACCTACCTGGTGAAGCTCAACGAACAAAAGCACGTGGGCAAAATCTTTGCCGGTGTGATTGCTGCAATCTTGGTGTCGTTGGGCGTTGGCATTGCGCTCACCGAACTTGCCGCCACGGCCCCCGCAACTTTGGAACCTGCAATTTCCGGAATCACATCGATTATTGCCGCGGGCTTTGTGACCTGGATGATCTTCTGGATGGCAAAGCAGTCGCGCGCAATGGCGGGAAACCTTCGCGGGCAGATTGACGCGGCAGTGCGTAAAAGCGAATGGTCATTGGCTCTGGTTGGCTTTTTGGCTGTGGTACGCGAAGGCGTTGAGACCAGCGTTTTGCTTTGGAGCACCACCAAGTCGGATGCCCTTAAGGATTGGCCGGTTTGGGGTGCAACACTCGGCCTACTCACAGCAGGCATTCTTGGATTCTTTATGTACAAAGGCGCTCTGCGAATCAACCTTGGGCTGTTTTTTAAGATCACCGGCGCATTCTTGATTGTTGTGGCAGCGGGCATCCTGGCCTATGGGATTGGCGAACTTCAGGAAATTGGCTGGCTGCCACTGCTGCAGGGTCAAAGCTACGACCTAACCGCTTTGGCTCCAACCGATTCGGTTTTGGAGACCATCCTGCACTCCACTATCGCGTTCAACAACGCTCCAACGTGGTTCCAAACGCTTGGATGGTTGCTATACGCAGCGCCAACCGCTTGGCTATTTTCGCGGGCACAGCGAGGCCACTAGTTTCTAAGCCGAGGGCTTTTTGGCAACTAGCCTCGCAATACCTCGAGTGCGTGCTGGAGGTCGGCAGGGTAACTGCTCTGAAACTCAACCAGGTTGCCGGTGATTGGATGATTAAAACTCAAACACATGGCGTGCAGCCACTGCCTGTCTAGCCCCAACTTGCCAGCTAAAACGGGGTCCGCCCCATACATGGTGTCCCCCACCAACGGGTGACGGAACGCGCTGAAGTGCACGCGGATCTGGTGGGTTCTGCCAGTCTCCAGAACAATTTCCACCAGAGAAGCAGCCGGGAACGCCTCAATGGTTTCGTAGTGGGTCACCGAAGGTTTGCCATTGTCCATAACCGCAAACTTGAACTCGTGTTTTGGGTGGCGACCAATCGGGGCATCAAAGGTTCCAGCCAGGGGATCTGCCAAGCCCTGAATAATCGCGTGATAGACCTTGTGCACTTCGCGGTCGCGGAAGCTCTGCTTGAGCACGCTATAGGCATGCTCACTCTTGGCCAAGACCATCAGTCCGCTGGTTCCAACATCGAGGCGCTGAACAATTCCCTGTCTTTCCTGTGCGCCACTGGTGGCGATTGGAATGCCCAGCGCCAAAAGCGCTCCGCCCACGGTTGGACCTTCCCAGCCCACCGATGGATGTGAAGCAACACCAGCCGGCTTGTCCACCACAACAATGTCGGCGTCCTGAAAAATCACTTTGAAGCCGGGAACGTCAACGGGAACCACTTCGAGGTGGTTTTTAGGTGCAGGAATAGTGACTTCTAGTTGGGCATCTTCAACTAGTCGGTCGGACTTGGCTAGAACCTCACCGTTTTGCGCCACCAGCCCCTGGGAGAGCATGTCGGCAACGGCGGAACGAGAAAGGCCCATGAGTTTAGCAACTCCGGCATCGGCGCGTTCGCCCGCAACTCCAGGTGGCACCAGGAGGTGCTTAGTTTGAAGCGGTTGGCTATTGGTCACTGCTTACCGCCGCCAATCTTGTGGCCGCGTGCGGTGAGAATCACCACAATCCCAGCAACCACGCAAATCACCGAATCGGCAATGTTGAAAATTGGAAAGTTAAACGGAATAGAAATGAAGTCAACCACTTGACCAATACCAAAACCAGGAGCTCGCGTGAGTCGATCAATGAGGTTTCCGTTAACGCCACCCAACAGGCAACCAGCCAACACCGCCCAGAGTTTGGTGTTCATTCGTGGCCCAAACCAAAGTAATGCCAAGGTGGCCAACGCGCCAATGATGGTGAATATCCAGGTTTGCCCAAAGCCAATGCTGAAAGCGGCGGAATCGTTGTAGGTGAGGAACCAGTTGAGAACGCCGGGAATCACCAAAACGTACTGGTTTGGTTGCAAGGTGGCAATCGCAAGGTTCTTGGTGAACTGATCCACCAGTATCACCGCAACAGCGGCGGTAAAAAACCACAGCGTGGTTTTAGAGAGCAAGGCTTTCAACGAAAGGCCTGCAACTAGAGCTGTGGAGCGTTGAACTGTCCGGTGAAGCCGTTGGCAATTGCCTGCGGAGCCGAGGTTGGGCGCTCAAAGTTTGGTTCCTCAAGATCCTTCAACTGGCTCTCAATGAATGCCTTGATCTTCAAACGGTACTCACGCTCAAAGCTCTTGAGTTCCTGAATGGCATGCTCAACAAGAGCCTTTTCGCGCTCAAAGCGACTGAGCTCGGCGCGCTGAGCGGCCTCGGCTTCACGAACCAAACGAGCCGCAGTGGCGTGGCCTTCCGCAATGAGGGCATCGCGCTTTGCCATACCTTCTGCAACGTGCTCGTCGTGAAGCTTTCGGGCCAACTGAAGCAGGTTGTTGGTGTTGCTTGCATCAAGAGTGGTTGGGTCAGCAACCGGCTCAGGGAATGCGCTTGGCATAATGCTCTGAGCAACGCTTGGCTGCTCTGGAGCGCCGGTGAGCTGTGCGGCCAAACCGGCACCGCTGCGCTGAAGTTCTGCAATTCGGGCTTCCGAAGCCAGGAGGCGCTGACGAAGGTCCTCGTTGTCTTGGGTGAGACGACGAAGCTCCACCACGATCTCATCTAGAAAGTCGTCGACCTCGTCTTGGTCGTAACCCTCACGGAACTTGGTGGGTTGGAACCGCTTATTAACTACATCTTCTGGAGTCAATGGCATGCCAATACCTCATTTGTTGAACGGAAAAGCTTTGCTCAAGGTTATCAAAGCCCGACTTAATAGCCTAACTCACCTTGAGGGTAGCCCGCCAGCGGTCCCGAGCGAATGAGGTGGGATCCCCTAGCGAATGTAGCCCCAGCCCCTAGCGAATGTAGTAGGTAGCTTGCTGCGCCATGCTAAGCAGCAGAATCAGAACGGTCCAGGCCAGGTCCAGCTGAATAGCCCCTAAACGCACTGGTTTGAGGAATCTGCGCAAAAACTTGAGCGGCGGATCGGTGATGGTCATTAGCAACTCGGCCAAAACCAGAAACAGGCCTTTTGGTCTGTAGTTTGAGTTGAGGCTCAGCGCCAGTTCAAGAAAGAAACGACCAAAATAGGCCCACATCAAAACCGTGAGTGCCCAATTAAGAGCGAACGCCAGAACGGTCATTAATGTTTGTATCCCGCCGAACTACGGGCGGATTACTAGATCGTCGTCGTGCGAACCTGCAGCAGGTGCGTCGTCTTCGTCTTCGTCGGATACCCAAACACTGGCAGGACCAAGTAGAAATACCTCGGAGGTAACACGCTTGATGGTTCCTTCAAGCCCTTCCTTGAGTCCAAACAAGAAGTGCAGCATTGGGTTGCGGTCTCCCTGTGGCAGGTCCGCAAAGTTGATGATTACCGGAATGCCCATACGGAAGTACTCGGCAATTTCCTTGGCTTCGGCGTAGCTGCGTGGCTGGAAGGTCTGGATTTCGGTTACCGAGCTGGCGCCGCGGCTCGACGAGCGCGAAGGAATCAAACGGGTAACGTTCTGTGCACGCGGAGCTGCTGCAGGTGCGGCAGCAGGGTATGCCGCTGCCTCGTTACTGTTCAGACCCAACCAGCTAGTTGCTGCGTTCCACTTTGACATTTTTGCTCCTTCAAGCCCATGCCGAATAAAAACTTATGCAAGAGCCGCGTGTGGCGTCAACTCGCTGCTTTCAGGGTATTAGTTATACGCCCGTTGTCCTGTGATTGCGGTGCCAATGCGCAGGTGTGTCGCGCCGTGTTGAAGGGCTACTTCAAAGTCTCCGCTCATGCCCGCCGAAATGAACTTTGCCTCCGCCGAAACGGTTTGCAGCAGTTGGCTCGCGGCGGCAATGCTGGCAAAGTCCCGCTCGGCTTGGCCATCTAGAGCCGCTACACCCATAACACCCGCAAGTTTTACACCCGGAACTTGCAACACGCTGGTTGCAAACTCTTCCAGTTTGGCGGGTTGGATGCCGCCTCTAGCCGGATCTTGAGTGAGGTTTAACTCAATAAAAACCTGGATTGGATTTGGCGCTGGTAGCTGCTCCAGCGCGTTTTGCTCGCGAAGTTTTGCGGTTTCTTTGGCCAAGGCTTGCAGGAGTGAATCACGGTCAAGGGAGTGAATCGAATCTGCGTATTTGAGCACAGACTTTACCTTGTTGCTCTGCAGTTGACCCACAAAGTGCCATCGATGGTCCGCTGCCTTGCCTGAGTTTTCTAGAGCCAGGGCAACTTGCTGTGCTTTAGGACCCGCTTCCTGGTCCTTGTTTTCGCCAAAGTCGCGTGCACCAAGATCAATCAAATCCAAAACCAGTTGGGCAGGGTGAAACTTGGTGACCACAACCAGAGTTACTTCGCTTGGGCTGCGGCCGGCCGCCTTTGCAGCTTCATCAATCCGAGCGGTTACCTCGCGGTATCGTTCCGCAAGTGCCGGCACGGGTTATCGCAGGAAGTCGGGAATGTCGAGGTCGTCGCCCCAGAGCGAGCTGCTCGGCTTTGACTCCGCCGCAGCCACCACTGGAATTGCGGTGGTACTGGTTGGGAGTTCGGGCTCCTCCTCCGACTCGGCCAACACGCTGTCAACTACTGGTGCCCCAGCCGCGCTGGTAGCAAAGCCAGAATAGGCAGGCGCTGCTGGAGCGGCTGGCTCAGGAGTTGCCGCAGGAGCTGCCGGAGCAGCTGCGCGACCAAACAACGGACGTTCGGAGCGGCTGGCGCTAGAACCGTTGTTGTCAAAACCGGCAGCGATAACGGTGATGCGAACCTCGTCGCCAAGGGTGTCATCGATGGTTGATCCAAAGATGATGTTTGCGTCCTTGCTAACTACCTCGGAAACCAGTCGAGCGGCTTCGTCAATCTCGTGCAGACCCAGGTCGGACGCACCGGCAATTTGAAGCAGCACGCCGTGGGCGCCTTCGATGCTGGCCTCCAGAAGTGGGTTGCTAACGGCCAGCTCGGCGGCGCGAATGGCGCGCTGCTCACCCTTAGCGGTACCAATACCCATCAGGGCGCTACCGGCGTTTTGCATAACGCTCTTCACGTCGTTGAAGTCAACGTTGATCAGGCCTGGGGTGGTGATGAGGTCGGTGATGCCCTGAACACCAGCACGCAGGACGTCGTCGGCGGTGCGGAAGGCTTCAACCACGGAAACATTCTTGTTGCTCATGTCGAGCAAACGCTGGTTTGGAACCACAATCAGAGTGTCCACTTCGCCGCGCAGAGTTTCTATACCGTTTTCGGCCTGCTCGCCGCGGCGCTTGCCTTCAAAGTTGAACGGGCGGGTAACAACACCAACGGTAAGCGCGCCAACCTTCTTGGCAATACGCGCCACAACCGGGGCGGCTCCAGTTCCGGTGCCACCACCTTCACCGGCGGCAACAAATACCATGTCGGCGCCCTTGATGGCTGCCTCAATCTCGTCTTCGTGCTCCTCTGCAGCACGGCGACCAATCTCAGGATCGGCACCGGCACCAAGCCCGCGAGTTAGGTCGCGACCAATGTCCAGCTTCACGTGGGCCTCGCTCATGAGCAGCTGCTGGGCATCGGTGTTGATGGCAACAAACTCCACGCCGCGCAAGTCGGAGTCAATCATTCGGTTAAGCGCGTTCACGCCACCGCCGCCAACGCCAACAACTTTGATAACAGCCAGGTAGTTGCCGTTCAAACCGCTCATGATTTCCTCCGTTTTATCACCACAAAAGCCTCAAGTTAAGCCTGAAAGTTAGAGTTTCTGTGGTTTTTTCACTTGCGCCAGAAAGGTAATCCGCGGCGGCAATCATTCGGTGGATGCTGCTGGGCGTGTCGCAAGTTTAGGCCCAGATTAATGGCCGAATCGGTGGAAAAAACGCCGGATTATTACCAGCGACCGTAACGCACCGTGGGAGCGTTAGGCGATGACACGTCATAGGTCACCGACACGCTCTTCTTGGTGTTAGTCATAAGGGCGGCCAAAACCTTGCTTTTCAGCAACGAAGCACTTGAGTCTCCCCAAAGAATCTGCTGGTTTGCTGCACCACGCAAACTCAAACGCACGTCATCCTTGCTAGTGGCCTGAATGCGCTGAACCTTTGGGTAGAGCTCGGCTGGAAGCGCCAACAGCACATCGATGGCGGCTCGGTAATTGGTGCTATGGCGCGGGTCTCCACTCACCACAACCGTGGGGTACTTCCAGGTTGCTCTGGTTTCACCAATCAGCACTCCGGCAGGGTCGTAAAGGTAGTAGCCCGCAGTGGTCTGCACAATGGCAAACGGTTGGCGTTCCACAATGTTGATCTGCAGAGTGTGTGGCGGGAGGCTCAGGGTTGTGAAGCTCTGAATCAGGCTGAAAGTACTTAAACGCTTGGCAATGTCGTTTTCATTCACCATTGTCAGCGGAGTGTCCATCAAGCTGGCTACAGCGGACTTGATGGTTGCCGACTTAAGGCGATGCGTACCCATAATCTGAATATCTTTTATGGCCATAAGCGGCGTAAACATGGTGGCCAAAACCACTGCTACCAAAGCACCAATAGCCGAAACAGCGCTGATGACTGCAATGCGCTTGGTGCGACTGCCGCCGGTAAACCGACTGATCTCAAGGCGCTGCGAACGATTGCGTTCGCGACTAGTTTTGCGGTCGGCGCGAGCAAGGTTCTTGAGCCTCTGCTGCTCGGCGCGAAGGCTGCCTCCGGCCGGCCTAGCTGCTCTCTGGCTTGGCGCACTAGCAGGCTGTGTTGCCGCCGGTTTGGAACGCACTGGTTTAGGTTTTGCTCCAAAAGATAACTTGGGCAAACCGGGAAGTGCCCGCGGTTTTCCGCCCTTCGGTGCAGACTTGGGCTGGGCCGCGGTTGCAGGCTTAGGTTGGGTTTCGGTGGCAGGTTTGGTTGGTCTCGGGTTGTCGCTCGGGCGCGTTGGACGAACCCCATTGCTGGCGGTTCTTGGCGCGGAGTTGGGGCGACGCAAACTCCACCTAGGCCTTGAGCGCGTCTAGAAGTTGTGGAACCATGCGATACACATCGCCACAACCCATGGTGATGATGAAGTCGCCTGCGTTTGCCAGCTTGGCCGCAACCGCGGGTGCATCATCCCAGAGCGGAACGTAGTGAACCTTAGCCTGATCGGCAAAGCTCTCGGAAATCATGGCGCCGGTTACGCCGGGTTCGGGATCCTCGCGAGCGGCGTACACGTCGAGCACAACCACTTCATCGCTGGCCGCCAGTTGTTCGGCAAACTCTTTACGCATGAGTCGAGTCCGGCTGTATAAGTGGGGCTGGAAAACCGTGATGAGTTTGCCTTCTCCAACCACGGCACGAGCAGCCTTGAGCGCGGCGGCCACCTCGGTTGGGTGATGGGCGAAGTCGTCGTAAACCTTCACGCCGCGAACCTCGCCGTGAAGTTCAAAGCGGCGTTCGGTGCCACCAAACTTGGCTATTTCTGCTAGAGCCTCGGCGGCCGGGTAACCCAATCCAACCAAAACGGCTAGGGCACCAGCCGCATTCACGGCATTGTGTTCGCCCGGCACTCGCAATGTGGCCGCCAGTTGCTGGCCGTTGTACTCGGCGGTGAAACTAACCTCCGGGCCGGAGGCATCGATGCTGGTCAAACGCACCGAAGAACCTGCGGCTTTGCCAAAGGTGTAAATCTTCTTACCGGTAAGGAGGCCGGTTACGCGAACCGCTCCGGGATCGTCGGAACTGATGGCAACAAAGTCGCTGGCACCTTGGGCAAACTTGGCAAACTCGGCCTCAAACGCCTCTAGCGAACCGTAGTGATCCAGGTGGTCTGGGTCAACATTGGTAATGAGTGCAATGGCTGTTTTGTAGTGCAGGAACGAGCCATCCGACTCGTCGGCCTCAATAACAAAAAGCTCGCCCTTGCCGGCCGCACTGCTTGCGCCAATCGATGCAATCACGCCTCCGTTTACAAAGCTGGGGTCGGCGCCCAACGCCTGGAGAGCAGTGATTACCATGCCCGTGCTGGTGGTCTTTCCATGGGCTCCGGCCACGGCAATCAAACGCTTTTTGGTGGTGAGGTAGGCCAGTGCTTGGGAACGGTGAATCACAGGGATTCCACGCTGTTTAGCCAGAAGGTACTCGGGGTTGGTTGGCCACAGCGCGCTGGTCACCACAACGGTGTCAGGGTTGCCAAGGTGCGATTCATCGTGGCCGATGAAAATCTCGGCTCCAAGTTCACGAAGCGCTGCAACGTTAGAGGTGTCGCGCAGATCGCTGCCGGTCACTTTGTGACCCTCGCCAATCATCATTGCGGCAATGCCGCTCATGCCGCTGCCGCCAATTCCTACAAAGTGGATGGTCCCCAGGTCTTGCGGCACGGGCTGCGAGTAATCGGGTTTAATCATTGGAGTCCTTAGCGGGCAAATGGTTGCGTAAAAAGCCTAGGCGTTTTTAGCCAGAACGCCGCCGGGCAACACGTTTTTCACTAGTTCGTGGAGTTGTTCACTTCCATTTGACACTCCACAGGCTTTGGCCATTTCGGCCATCGTGTTTCTAACTCGGGTGTTGCTGACCAATGGAATGAGTGAGTGTTGCACGAAATCCACTGTGAAGTTTTCATCGAGGCAGAGCACTCCTCCGCCGGCTTCAACCACATCGGAAACGTTGAACTTCTGCTCTCCGTTGCCAACCGGATAGGGAACGTATACCGCCGGCAGACCAATAGCCGAGAACTCACTCACGGTTGCAGCTCCGGCTCGGGCAACAGCAAAGTCTGCGGCTGCAATAGCCAAATCCATGCGGTCGCAATACTTTAGGCGAACAAAATCCTTGGAAGTTTCGGCCTGCATGTCACTGCGATCGCCCACTATGTGAAGAACCTGAATGCCGGCGGCCGATAGAGCACCACGAGCAGCCTCGATGGAGTCGTTGATTCGTTTAGCGCCTAGTGACCCGCCTGTGACCAACAGGGTTGGCGTGCTCGAATCCAACCCAAAATGGGCTCTGGCGGCCACGCGATCCGCCGGAGTAAGTGTTTTGGCAAGCCTGGCAATCTCAGCGCGTAGCGGCATTCCAACGAACCAGGCGTTTTTCATTTTGGAGCTATGAAATGCCACTCCAATTGCCGCGGCGCTTCCAGCAGCCCAGCGATTGGCCATACCAGCTAAGGCGTTGGCTTCGTGAATAACATAGGGAACCCTAAGCCGCTTAGCCGCCGTGTAGGCCGGTGCACTTGCGTAACCGCCAAAACCAACAACCACATCAATGTTGTTTTGCCGCAAATAGTTTTCAACCTGCTTCACCATGGCCAGGTAGCGGCGGGGAAAACCTAGCGCAGCCTTGCTCAGTTTGCGCGGAAATGGCAAGCGAGGAATTGTTAGCAACTGCAATCCGGCAGCGGGAACCAAACGGCTCTCCAGCCCCTCCGCTGTTCCAAGAGCCCAAATCTGACTATCTGGTTCGGTACGCCGAATTTCGGTCGCTAACGCCAATAACGGGTTCACGTGACCGGCCGTGCCACCACCAGCAAGCAGGTAATTGGTCATCGGCGGGGACCCAAACGCTTGTGGTTGTCGCGCTCAAAGGAGAGCACCACTCCAATAGCCACAATTCCCGAAATCACCGATGAGCCGCCGTAGGAAACCAGTGGAAGAGGCACACCGAGCACCGGCAGCATGGTCAGCACCACAGCAATGTTGATGAACGCCTGGAGTGTGATCCAAAGTGCCACGCCCATGGTGATAGAACGCGCAAAAAGTGTGTCACAGCGCTGGTAAATGCGAAACAGGTGAACCGAGAGCAGTACAAACAGTCCAATGGTGAGCAGGGCTCCAAGCATGCCCAACTCTTCGCCAATCACGGCAAAGATGTAGTCGTTCTGAACTTCGGGAATCCAACTCCACTTGAGCTTTGAGTTGCCCAGCCCGGCTCCAAACAAACCGCCGCCGGCCAAAGCCCAAAGGCCGTGCTGTGATTGCCACGAATAGATGGCGCCGGCTGGTGAATCGGGAAAGAGCCAGGCCTGAATTCGCGCAATACGGTTGGTTCCAAGCAGTAGTCCACCGGCAATACCCAACACCGTGACCACAAGCGGCATGCGGAACTCAAAGCTGGGTAGGTTTTGCAAGTAACCCAGCAGCAGAACAATGAACAGCATGACCATTGCCGTTCCCATGTCCTTACCGCCAATAACTGGAATGATGGCCAAAATCGCCACGGCAAAGTACAGCCACATGGGCAGCACCTCAATGGTGCTGAATGGCACGCGAGCCGTTTCTCTACCTTCATTCTCTGCCATGAGTTTGGCAATAAAAATGATCATGAAGAGCTTCATGAACTCACTCGGCTGAATGGTGAAAAAGCCCAGGTTGATCCATGCCGTGTTGCCGTTCACGCTCTTACCAATTCCAGGTATAAACGGAATGAACTCGGTGATGAACGAAACCACAAAGGCTAGGTTGGCCACTTTCCAATAGCCATTTACTGGCACCGATGAAGCCACGCCCAAAAGGATCAAGCCAATCGCAGTGAAGAAGAGTTGCTTCCAGAAGTAGTAATAGGCGTTGTTGTTGTCCCGCAGGCCAACAATGGCACCCGAAGACATCACCATGATTAGGCCACCAACCAGAATCACAAGCGTGATGCCTAGCACCCAATAGAACTCATCGGACTGCCCGCGGAAAAGTGAGTAGTACCAGCGGGTGCGGTCTTGAACTTTTTTTACCGCCGCTTTAGCGGTGGCATTTTGCCCACTGCGAAGTTGGGTCACGGTTGCACCATTCGAGCGCCTTGCCGATCCAGGCCTTCCTGCGGCAGCTCGGGCCCGAGCACTAGGCGCAGAACTGCCCGAAGGTTGTGAAGCGCGTGGCGAAGGCCGGGTAGTGCGTTGAGGGCCGCGCGGGTTACTCATTAGCCGCACCTTCCTGGTCCGCTAGCCAAAGCCTTACTGCACCTGCGAATTGCTCGCCGCGGTCGGCATAGTCCTTGAACTGATCCATACTGGCGGCGGAGGGAGCAAGTAACACAGTGCTGCCCGGCTTGGCTACTCGGCCCGCAAACTCAATTGCTTTAGGCATTACTCGCTGTTTGTCGGTTTCGGAAACTTCGAAAACCGGTACGCCGGCAGCCTTTGCTTTTAGGGCATCCAGCACTGGTTGGCGGTCAATGCCAATCACAATGGCCGCTGCAAGCTTGCCCGCAAATTGTTCAATCAGGGGTTCCAGGTTAACGCCCTTGAGCAAACCGCCAACAATCCAAACCACCGAGTCGAACGAAGCCAACGATGCCGCGGTTGCATGCGGATTGGTGGCCTTGGAGTCATCAAACCAGCGAACCCCGTTGCGCTCCCCCACTAACTCAATTCGGTGAGAATCCAGCTTGAAGTTGCGAATGGCTTCTCGGATTTCGTCCGGTTGCACACCCACCGAGCGAGCCAGCGCGGTTGCTGCTGCCACATTTGCCAGCAGGTGCGGCGTAATGACGCCAATCTGTTCAATGTCTTCCAACTGTGCAATTTCTAACGCCTGCGATGCACGCTCCTCAAGGAACGCCCGATCAACCAGGAGGTTCTCAACGTATCCAACCTGGCTGCGGGTTGGGGCTCCCAGCGTGAAGCCAATAGCCCTTGCTCCTTCAACAACATCGGCGTTCTCAACCAGAGCCTCGGTAGCCGAATCTTGAACGTTGTAAACACAGGCGAGTTTGGTTTGCTCGTATACCTTGCCCTTGGTTGCCGAATAGGCCGCAAAGCCTCCGTGCCAGTCCAGGTGGTCATCTGCAAGATTTAGTACCGCGCTTGCCAGCGGTGAAATTTCGCCTAGATAGTGCAGCTGGAAACTACTCAGCTCAACCACAAGGGCATCGAGTCCATCCGGCAGACGAATCGCATCCAAAATTGGAGTGCCTATGTTGCCGCAAGCCATAGCCCTTAGTCCACCGGAGAGCAGCATGGCCTCGGTGAGTTGTGTGGTTGTGGTTTTGCCGTTGGTTCCGGTGATGCAAATCCATTGCGCAGGGATTCCCTTCTTATCACGCAGTCTCCAAGCCAGATCAATGTCTACCCAAACATCAATGCCCGCCGATTCAGCCCACTGAATCACGGCTGCATCGGGCCTTACGCCCGGCGAGGTAATCAAAACATCCGGAGCAAAGTCCACCAGACGCTGAGGCACTCCTCCGTTTTCCAACGCGGCCTGGCCGGTGATGTGTTCAACTTGCAGCACGTTGAGAATGTCCAGCAGATCGGCTTCGGCCTTCTCTGCAACCACCAGTTGCTGTGCGCCCAGCTCGGCTAGGGTGTCGGCCACGCTAAAACCGGTTACGCCCAAACCAATCACTCCAACTCGCAAATCGCGCCAGTTGGAGTGCCAGGAGTTATACGAATCTAGGTTTGTCATTTGTTAGCGGTTGAGCCATTCCAAATAGAACACACCAATGCCAGCCATCACAGCAAGACCTTGAATAATCCAGAAGCGCACCACAATAGTGATCTCGGCCCAGCCTTTGAGTTCGTAGTGGTGATGAAGTGGACTCATTAGGAAGATTCGCTTGCCACCGGTGGCCTTGAAGTACAGGCGTTGAATGATTACCGAGCCGGTAACAATCACAAACAGGCCACCAATTAGCACCAGGAGCAGCTCGGCGCGGGTGAGAACGGCAAGCGCGGAAAGCGCACCGCCAAGACCCAGCGAACCGGTGTCTCCCATAAAGATCTGAGCAGGCGAGGTGTTGAACCAGAGGAACCCAACCAAAGCTCCAACAATGGCGGCGGCCACAACAGCAAGGTCTAGAGGGTCGCGGGTGTAATAGCAGTTGGTGGTGTCAAGCGCCTTCACGCCGCCACAGGCCTGGTTGAACTTCCAAAACGCAATTACCGCATAGGCGCCGATGGCCATGATTGACGCACCGGTTGCAAGGCCGTCGAGTCCGTCGGCAATGTTCACACCGTTTGAAGTGCTAGTGACCAAAACAATGATCCAAATCACGAACAACGAAACACCAACCACCTTGGCAACCTGCGTGGTGTTCACCACAAAGTTGGTGCGGTAAATGTCGCGCACAATGCTGAAGTGCGTTGTTGCCGGGGTCTCGCCCGCAGCGTTTGGAAACTGCAAAGACAGCAAAGCAAACGTTCCAGCAACCAGGGTTTGACCGGCAATCTTGGCCCATCCGCCCAGCCCAAGGCTGCGTTTTTTGTGCGTCTTCAAGAAGTCGTCAACAAAACCAACAAGTCCAAGGCCAACCATCATGAACAACACCAAAAGGGCACTGATGGTTGGAGTCTCATTGTTCACCCATTTGCCCACAAAGTAGCCGGCAATTGAGCCAACAATAATCACGATGCCGCCCATGGTTGGGGTTCCGTGCTTGGTGTGGTGGCTCTGCGGTCCGTCAACTCTAATGAACTGGCCCCACTGCCAGCGTTTAAAGAGCGAAATGAAAGCTGGAGTTAGGAACAGCGAGAATGCCAACGCAACGGCTCCCGCAATTAGCAGCGCTCTCAAGCGTTCACCTCCACCAGCTGGTCCCCCAAGTGACGCAGGTTGGCGCTCTTGGATGACTTAACCAAAACAATGTCTCCGCCTCTAAGCATTCCACGAACCTGCTCCAAAGCCCCGTTTAGACTCTCGAGATACTGCGATTCGCCGTTATAAGAGCCTTCAAGATTGGCACCCATGTAAATCAGTTTTGCGTTTGGACCAATGGCAATCACTAGGTCAATGTTTAGCCGCACCGCGGTGCGACCAACCGAGTCGTGTTCCTGGTTGGCAAACTCGCCCAGCTCAGCCATCTCGCCAAGTATGGCCACGGTACGCCTACCGGTCTGACGACCTAGCTGCGCCAGAGTTTGCAAAGCAGCCTTGGTGCTGTCGGGGCTGGCGTTGTAGGCATCGTTAATGATGCTGATTCCGTTTGCACAGTTGGTGAGCTCCATGCGCCAGCGTTCGGCTAGCGGCATGGCTTCAAGCGCAGCAACAATCATCGATGGTTCCACACCCAGCTGATGCGCCACGGCGGCACTTGCCAGGGCGTTCATCACGTGGTGTTCGCCAAGAATCTGCAACCGCACCGGAGTGGTGTTTCCACCGGGCCAGTGGAGGTCAAAACTGGTTCCCTCCAGGCTAAGGCGATAGTTTGACGCGCTGTAGTCGCACCCCTCTGAGGTGCCAAACCAAATGGCTTTGCCCTTTACGTCAATGGTCATCTGACGCACGTGGCTGTCGTCTGCGTTGAGAACGGCAACCGAGTTGGCGCCGAGTTCTTTGAGCAGTTCGGCCTTGATCTGGGCGGTGGTTTCAATGCCGCCAAACTCACCCGCGTGAGCCATGCCAACCTTGAGTTCAACCGCAATGTCGGGGCGAATCATTTTGGCCAAATAGCCAATGCTGCCAGGGCCACCGGCACCGAGTTCGGCAACCAAGAACTGGGTTTGGTGATCAATCTTGAGCACCGAGATTGGGGCGCCTACCTCGTTGTTGTAACTCTCGATTGGTGCAACGGTTGGTCCAACCTGACTCAAAATTGCACGCAACATGTTCTTGGTGGTGGTCTTGCCGTTGCTGCCTGTGATGCCAACAACTTTCAAACGCCCGCCCGCACGAACCTCTTGCAGCACGCTTGCAGCCAAACGCCCCAGCGCCAAAACCGAATCGTCCACCACAATCTGCGGAATGGTAATCCCGGAAACCTCGCGCTCCACCACGGCGGCAACGGCCCCCGAGTCTTGAGCGGCCGCAACAAAGTTGTGCCCATCGGTTACTTCGCCTGGTTTAGCAAAAAATAGCGAACCCGCGGTAACTAAGCGAGAATCCGTTTCCACCGAACCGGTCACAAAAATCCCGGTTGCATCAACCGATTGCGAGTTGAGGATTTGCCCTTCAACCGCCGCAGCCACCTGGGCCAGCGAAAGTTGTATCACAGCCAACCCTGCTCTCGCAGCGCGGCGCGCGCTTCTTCACGCGCCGAATACACGGTGCGCTTGCCTTGAATGTCGCGATAGTCCTGATGACCGGGACCCGCCCACAAAATGCTGTCGCCGGGCTGTGCCAGAGCAACGGCCTTGCGAATCGCTTGTTCGGGCGGACTAACTTCGTAAAGCTCCAAGTCCGGACGAGCGGCTCGCGCGCGGTTAAACAGCACCTCGCGAATGGTAACCGGATTCTCAAATCTCGGGTGATGATCCGTGATAACCAGAACGTCGCTGTTCTCTGCTGCTATCCGTGCCATGTCCGGTCGCTTCGAAGCATCGCGGTCGCCGTCGGCACCAAACACCATGAACAAACGACCATCGGTGACCTCGCGAAGCGAACGCAGAGTGTGCAGGAATGCGTCGGGGCTGTGGCCAAAATCAACGTAAACGCTTGGGCCGGTAGGGCCCGAAACCAGCTCGGTTCTGCCCGGCAAATATGCATTGATCCCGCCGGCAATTCGCCCACCAATGAGGCGCCAATCAAAACCAGCCAGCACCGCCATAACCACTGCCATGGCTCCGTTTGCAGCCATGTGCGCACCAATCAATGGAACGCTGCTGACCACCAGTTCGCCGTTAGGACCGCGCAACTCAAAGCCCGTGCTTGCCGGCGTTTGGTGCGTGATGGTCACGTTCCAATCGGCGGGTACCTCTGGGTTGCTGCTAATGGTGACCACAGGAATCTGGCTTGCCGCAACAAAATCGACGCCAAACTTGGAGTCCAGCGAAACCACGCCCTGGCTTGCCCTTTGCGGAGTGAACAGCTCCGCCTTGGCTTTCAGGTAAGTTGCAAAGTCCGGGTAGTCATCAAAGTGATCGTGGCTCAGGTTGGTGAAACCAACAACATCAAAACGAATGCCGTCCACACGCAATTGACTAAGCGCCTGTGCCGAAACTTCAATGGCCACGCTCGAAACTCCGCGCTCTCGCATGCGGGCAATTAGCGCCTGCATTTCGGTGCTCTCCGGAGTGGTCAAGCGGCTCACAATAACTTCACCGGCAATGTGGCGTTCAGCAGTTGAAGTGAGTCCGGTCACTTCGCCCAACTGGCGCAGCAAACCCTCCAACAAGTAACTGGTTGAAGTCTTTCCGTTGGTGCCGGTGGTGCCAAAAATCTTGGGCAGGTTACCAGCCACATTGCCGTATACAAAAGCCGCCAACTCCCCCAGGCGGGTGCGCGGATTTTCAAGCAACATCACGGGCAACGCTTGGTCTGGCAACAATTCATCGATGAATGCTTTGCCCGCAGCATCCGTAATAACGGCAACCGCACCGTTTTGCATCGCTTTGGCAATGAACTGTGCGCCATGGGTTTTGAGCCCGGGCATTGCCACAAACAAATCGCCAGGGCGAAGGTCGTTGGTGTTCATGGAAATGCCGGTGAGATTCACGGCAAGTGCATTCCGCACATTGTCTGCAAGGAGAATTTCCAAACCAAAGTGTTTGGCAAAAGCGGGTAACGCCACCGGAATCGCATGTTCCGGGCGAAGAATAGGCGGGATGGACTCTTTCATACTATTTCCACTCAGTTGCGATGTTAGCCGACTTGGTGGTGCTTGGCGGGATTCGGTAAGTGCGCAGAACCTGCTGCATGATCGCCTTGAACACCGGGGTGGCTCCAATGGAGTTGCTCACGGTGCGGGGTCTGTAAATGGTCACTGCGAGCACGTAACGAGGGTCGTCCGCAGGCGCCATTCCAATGAACGAAATGGCGTGAAGGTAGCCGTAGCCATTACCTTCTTTGAGCTGTGCGGTACCGCTCTTACCGGCAATCCGGTAGCCGGGAACTGCCGCGGTCTTACCAATCGGCCCCTGTTCAACCACCTTCTCCAGCATGTCAACTGTGGAACGAGCGGTTGCGGCACTCAACACACGCGTTGGCGCAATGGTTTTTTCAAGGGGTGTGGTCTTGCCATCCGCACCGGTACAGCCAAGCAGCAACTTAGGCGAAAGTCGCACGCCGTTGTTGGCAATGGTTTGGTACAAGAAAGCGGTTTGGATTGGAGTAACGCTCATACCCTGACCAAACATCGATGTGTAGTTGGTCAGGCCGTCGGTATCTGCGGGTTTGTGAATGATGCCGGATCCCTCGCCTGGGAAGTTAACCGCAGTGCGAGTTCCCAGACCAAACTTGAGCCAGTATTCGTAGCGGGTTTGCAGCGGCACCTTGATGCCAATTTGAATGATTCCGGTGTTGCTCGAATCACGCAGAACACCGGTGAGCGTGAGGTTCTGAGCTGGGTGGTCGTGGCTGTCGGCAATCAGCAAATGTTCTTTCGTCACGTAGGTGCGCTGAGTTGCAACCACGCGCGATTCCGGAGTGGCTTTACCAACATCGATGGCTGTTGCGGCGGTAACCGTTTTGAGCGTGGAACCCGGCTCAAACAGGGCTTGGAAAATGCGCGAGCGGCGGTCCACGTTGTTGGTTGCCAATGGGTTATTTGGGTCAACGCTTGGGTATTCGGCGGCGGCAAGCAGCTTGCCAGTTTTGGCCTCAACCACTACCGCACTACCCCAGTCGGCACGCTCCTTGCGAACGTATTTGGCCATGATTTGCTGGGCATAAAACTGTAGGTCGCTGCTAATGCTCAATCGAACCGTGGCACCCTGTTTTGGTTCAACAGTTACCTCGCGACTGCTTGGAATCTTGATGCCGTCTTCGCCCGCATCAAACGACTCCTGGCCATTCTTGCCGGCCAGACAGGAGTTTTCGCTTAGCTCCAGGCCTTCCAGCGGGTTGCCGTCGGCTCCCATAAAGCCAAGCAGGTTTCCGGCAAGGGCCCCATTTGGGTAAACCCGGTGTGGAGTTGATTCAAAGAAAACCCAAGGAATGTTTAAACGCACCAGCCTGCGATATGTGATTCCATCAACCTGCTTAACCAGGTTTGCGTAACGGCTGGTCCCAATGAGTTTCTGCGAGATTTGGGCCTCGTCGGCACCGGTTACAAAGGCAATTTCGTGTGCGGCCTGCGCCACCGAAATTGTGGTGGTAACGCCATTTACCACTCGGTCAAAAGGTTGAACCAGGGTTGGATCCACGTTCACGTCGTAACTCAAAACGGAGGTTGCAAGAATCTTGCCCTGAGCGTCAACAATGTCGCCGCGCAACGCGGGAATCACCGCATTCACTTTCATTTTTGCGGCCGCAAGCTGATTCAATGAGTCACGATGAATCACCTGAAAGTTGACCAAATACCCCACAAAGAGAATCACTACTAGCGCCATGGCGCGGCGAACATTTACTAGCCGTTTGTGTGAGATCAAATTGGCGCCGCGAGGATAAAGGGGTCCGCGAATTCTCATTGGGCCTCCTTACCGCCTGTGGTGCAATAAAACCATCGATGCTTGCCGGCTTAGCCGAACTGCAACCCGCGTGCTCTAGTGGGTTGGCGACGCCGGAATCTCTGCCAAACCTACCTCTGAAGTTGCCGAATTTGCGGCACCAACATACCCCGACTTGGCAGCCGTAACGCGGTTTGAGGTGGTTGCCGGAGACTTGACTGGGGCGCCCAAAACGGAGACGGTGGCCTTGCGATTTTGGGCGGCAAGCGCAGCCTTCAAAACCTTTGCTCTGGTGGTTGTGGTCATTACCGAGTTGGCCACCAGGTTGCCAGACACGCTCTCGTTGTTACCCGACAAAGCTGCGGCAGGTTTGCCGTATACCTTTTGGGCGTTTACATCGAGGAACACCGGGTTCACGTTGCTCACCATGCCAAGCACGCGAGCCGCGTTGCTGAGGTTTTGGTCGCTACTAAGTGAATCAACCTGCTGTCCCAGAATCTGAGTGTTCAACGCCAATTGCTTTTGCTGTGCTTTGAGAGCAGAAACCTCGTAAACACCGGCCGAAGTGGCGTTGGACATAATCACGTTCAATACCGGAATGGCAAAAAAGCCAATCACAAAGGTGAGGGCAACGGTAACCAGCGGATTGCGCTGGTGGCGGGGCACCGAACGAATGCCCTGCACCAAGCTGAGGCCTGGAATATTGGAACGCGGTGTTGAATTCAATAGTGCGCTCATGCGGCTCTCCGAATCTTCTCGGCAGCACGCAAACGCACGGATGCACTTCTTGGGTTTTCTGTAATCTCCGAATCACTCGCGAGTTCGGCACCCTTTACAACGAGCTTCAGAATCGGCGCGTGTTCGGGAAGTTCAATTGGCAGGTCAACCGGGGCCGAGCTGGTGCTAGCGGCCGCCAGACTCTGCTTCACAATCCGGTCTTCCAGCGAGTGGTAAGCCAGTACCAAAATGCGGCCGCCAACGTTGAGGCTTTCAATGGCGGCTGGCATGGTGCGGGTAAGCACTTCAAGTTCGCCGTTCACTTCAATGCGCAGCGCCTGGAACACACGCTTTGCGGGGTGTCCGGTGCTCTTGCCAGGAATAAAAGGAATCACCTTGGCAATCAAGCCGGTGAGTGCGGCACTGTTTTCAAACTTTGCGCTGGTTCGCTGGGCAACAATCGCTGCCGCCACCTGCTTGGCGTAACGCTCTTCGCCGTATTCCTTAAAGATGCGTGCCAGGTCTTTTTCCTCGTAGGTGTTCACAACTTCGGCTGCGGTGATTCCGCGGCTGGTGTCCATTCGCATGTCCAACGGCGCGTCATAGCTGTAGGCAAATCCGCGGTCGGCCTGATCAAGTTGCATCGATGAAACACCAAGGTCCAGCAGGATTGCGTCAACGCCCTGGTAACCCAGCTCTTCAATGACCTCGGCAATTTCTTCGTAAACCGCGTGCACAAGGTGAGTGCGGTCTGCAAAGCGAGCCAAACGCTCGCCCGCCAATGCCAAAGCGTTGGTGTCGCGGTCAATGCCAATGAGTGTTAGCTCAGGGAAACGCTCCAGGAAAGCCTCGCTGTGACCGCCAAGCCCAAGCGTGCCGTCAACCATAACGGCCGGTTTGCCCTCAAGAGCAACGCCAAGCACCTCAAGGCAGCGGGCGAGCATGACCGGGGCGTGTAGCTGATCAATCTGCTTGTTCATATGTGTCCTAGCCGGATCCCCCACCGTTTGGGTCTTGCAAAGGGGAAGGATGCAAGTGCCAAACGGTGGGAGACCAGACCACAGCTCTAGAAGAGCCCCGGAATCACCTCCTCAGCAATCTCGCTGAATGAGGAGTCACGTTCTGCTTGGGAGTCGTTCCAGGCCTTGGCGTCCCAAATTTCGGCACGGTTTCCCATACCAATCACTGCCAGGTCGCGACCTAGCGAAGCGTATTCACGAAGCATGGCTGGAATAGTCACACGGCCCTGCTTGTCGGGCACTTCATCGGTGGCACCACTCAACAGGCTGCGCAAGAAGTCACGGGCAACCTTGCTGCTGATTGGCGCCTGGGCAATCTTTTCGTTAAGAGCCTCAAACTCGCGAACGCTAAACACGTAAAGACAGCGGTCCTGGCCACGAGTGATAACTAAGCCGCCGGAAAATTCGTCGCGGAATTTGGCGGGAAGAATGATGCGGCCTTTTTCGTCGAGCTTGGGTGAGTGCGTGCCAAGAAGCATGTGCGTCAACCCCTTTCGCTCCACAAAGAACCTATTGCTCCACTTTATTCCACTTTCCACCACTAAATCGGGAATATCAACATATATTTCATATAACTTTCCCTCTTGCCCTTTTATTTATTGGGGTTTAGAAGTGGAGGGAAATTTCACCAATTTGGCAAATATTGAGCAAATTCATCCCCAAAACACAACATCTAGTGATTTGCGGGCAGATTAAACGCCAAACCGCCGGCCGTTTGGCCGACGGTGGTTGAAAGTGGAGGTTTACGCTTTTCGGCGTTTTCCGGTGGAGGCTACTGCCCGTTTATGCGTTTGTCCCAGCGATCCTCAAAGAATGAACTGGGCTTGAGCTTGCTGGCGGCTCTAGGTCCGGCCTTTGGCGTGGCGGCTTTTCCGCTCCTACCAGGCATACCTGGCTTACCACTGGTGGCAATGACCACACCGGCCAGAGTCATTGCAAAACCGGCAATGCCGATTGCCGTGTAGTGAATAATCACGCCAACCAGAATCACCATTACTCCGCCAAGGGCGACCATGGCGCCGGCAATCATCTTGGTGGCTGGTGTGCGGTAAGCATCGCGAGGCTGGGGGCCTTTGGCGCTAATGCGCTCGGCAAACTTGGCGTCCTCGGCATACAGCCCACGCTCCAGTTCTTCAAGAACCTTGCGCTCGTTCTCCGAGAGTCCCATTTTTCTACCTCCGCTAACTCCGATATTAACCGCGTTGGGCAAAATAAACTATCCCCATGAGCGAATCCGAGAATCTGCTAGAGCTGATCCAGCAGCACCTCGACGAATTCTGCGCGTCGCAGTTGAACGACTTCAATGTGATTTCGCCGGATCTGGCACCGATTGTTGACTACAGCAAGAGCCTGCTCAAGGGCGGAAAACGCCTTCGCGCTCTATTTACCTACTGGGCCTGGGCCGGCGCACTGCCAGTTTCCGGTACAAACCAAACCCCTGAACAGCTGGCCCGCAGCAGCGAGTCAATGGTGGGCATTACTGCCGCCCTCGAAATGTTCCACGCGGCGGCGCTAGTACACGACGACATCCTGGACCAGAGCGATACTCGCCGAGGTCAGCCATCGGTGCACAAAAAGTTTGAGACCCTGCACCAGCAGAACTCCTGGGCCGGTTCGCCGGAGCGATTTGGCGTTGGTGCCGGTGTTCTGGTTGGCGACCTGCTGCTCAGTTGGAGTTCCGAAATGTTCGGGCGGGCTCTGCAGGGAGCTCCAAGCTCGGCAATTGAGGCTGCTTGTCGCGACGAGTTTGCCAAGATGCGCATTGAGGTCATGGCTGGGCAGTACCTAGACGTGTTGGAAGAGAACGCAGCAACCAGCCGCGCTGTGAGCGAGGCCGTGGGTCGCGCCAACCGCGTGATGCTTTACAAGACGGCCAAGTACACCATTGAGGCGCCCATGTTGATTGGTGCAGCCTTTGCCGGTGCCGACCCCGCGTTGCTTCGCGGTTTCTCCGCTTTTGGAGTGCCGCTGGGCATGGCGTTCCAGTTGCGCGATGACGTGCTTGGGGTTTTTGGTGACCCTTCGGTTACCGGCAAGCCCGCCGGCGATGACCTGCGCGAGGGCAAGCGCACAGTGATGGTTGGCCTCACACGAGAATCGCTCAACTCATCGGTGGGTCGCGTGTTTGATGAAATGCTTTCCAGTCGCAACCTCAACAACGAGCAGATCACTTTCTTGCAGCAGACGATTGTTGGCTGTGGAGCCCTGGCCAAGGTTGAGGCCATGATCGAGGACCTGGCCAACCAGGCACTAGAAGCCTTGAGCTCCTTGGAAATCACCGATGCTGCCCGCGACAACCTTCGTCAGCTGGCGTTCAAGGTTATTCGTCG
>Ga0228703_1000144_pt1 | contig 58587 bp, 61 predicted proteins | sample McNCre217_Aug_MG_3_FD_178020 | JGI IMG/M metagenome (GOLD analysis project Ga0228703, IMG submission 178020) | Freshwater microbial communities from McNutts Creek, Athens, Georgia, United States - 29-17_Aug_MG | ecosystem: Environmental > Aquatic > Freshwater > Creek | place: USA: Georgia...
CCCAGCTGCCGTTTATCGACAGCGCGGTGCGCCCCCACTACCGGAACTACTTGGATTGGCTCAAGCGCCAAGACCCACAGACCATGCGCGACAGGCGCGAAGAAGCCGAGATGATTTTCCGTCGTGTCGGCATCACCTTTGCGGTGTACGGCGACAAGGACGAAGACGGTGCCGGCACCGAACGCCTGATTCCGTTTGATTTGATTCCCCGCATCATTCCCGCCCACGAGTGGACGAGCATGCAGCAAGGCTTGGTGCAACGCGTGAATGCGTTGAACATGTTCATCCACGACGTGTACCACGAGCAAAACATTCTTAAAGCTGGCCTCATTCCGAGTGAGCAGATTTTGAACAACGCGCAGTACCGCCCCGAGATGCATGGGGTGGATGTGCCGCATCAGGTGTATTCGCAAATCAGCGGCATCGACATCGTGCGTGCGCCTGATGCTCAAGGCAACGGCGAGTACTACGTGCTCGAAGACAACTTGCGTGTGCCCAGCGGCGTGAGCTATATGCTGGAAGACCGCAAGATGATGATGCGCCTCTTCCCCGAGTTGTTCAGCCAACACCGCGTGGCCCCGGTGGCGCATTACCCAGACTTGTTGCTAGAAACTTTGCGTGCCAGCAGTCCATCCACCACCGATAACCCGACCGTGGTGGTGCTCACGCCTGGCATGTACAACAGCGCGTACTTTGAGCACGCCTTCTTGGCGCAACAAATGGGTGTGGAGTTGGTCGAAGGCCAAGACCTGTTTGTGAAAGACAACTTTGTTTACATGCGCACCACACGCGGCCCCAAACGCGTGGACGTGATTTACCGCCGAGTGGACGATGACTTCCTAGACTCCAGTGTGTTCCGTTCCACATCGACGCTGGGCTGTGCCGGTTTGATGGAGGTTTACAAAGCAGGCCATGTGAACATTTGCAATGCGGTGGGCACCGGCATTGCCGATGACAAATCCATCTACCCCTACGTGCCGCAAATGATCGAGTTCTATTTGGGCGAGAAGCCTATCCTGAACAACGTACCGACTTTTCAATGCCGCAAGAAAGACGACTTGGCCTACACGCTGGCCAACCTCGACAAGCTCGTGGTGAAAGAAGTGCACGGCGCTGGCGGCTACGGCATGTTGGTCGGGCCTGCGGCGACCAAGGCTGAGATTGAAGCGTTCCGCCAAGTGTTGTTGGCCAAGCCTGACGGCTACATCTCGCAACCCACGCTGAGCTTGTCGAGCTGCCCCACGTATGTGGAGCGTGGCATCGCGCCGCGCCACATTGATTTGCGACCCTTCGTGTTGAGCGGCAAGACCGTGCAAATGGTGCCCGGCGGCTTGACCCGTGTGGCGCTGAAAGAAGGCTCACTGGTGGTGAACTCGTCCCAAGGTGGCGGCACCAAAGACACATGGATTCTTGAGGTTTAACAATGCTGAGCCGTACTGCTGACCACCTGTTTTGGATGTCCCGCTATACCGAGCGGGCCGAGAACACCGCACGCCTTCTGGACGTGAACTACCAAACCTCTTTGCTGCCACAGTCTGCCGAAGTGGCGCTGCTGGGTTGGGAAGGCTTGCTGTCCATCAGCGAGTTGTTGCCGGCCTACCAAGCGCGTCACGGTGACATCACGCCGCAACGTGTGATGGAGTTCATGGTGAAGGATGAGAACAACCCGTCATCCATCATCTCGTGCTTGCGCGCTGCGCGTGAGAACGCACGTGCTGTGCGCGGTAGCCTCACGACCGAAGTGTGGGAGACGCAAAACCAAACTTGGTTGGAGCTCAATCGCATCTTGAAGAGCGGTTTGTTAGAGAGCGACCCCGGTGAGTTTTTTGAATGGGTCAAGTTCCGCTCGCACCTGTCACGCGGCGTGACCGTGGGCACCATGCTGATGGACGAAGCTTTGCACTTCATGCGCTTAGGCACGTTCCTTGAACGAGCAGACAACACCGCACGTTTGGTGGATGTGAAGTTCCATGCCGTGCACGGCGACTTGTTTGCCGATGGCACAGAGAAAACCGAGCAGCACGACTTCTATCACTGGAGCGCAATTTTGCGCAGCGTGTCGGGCTTTGAGATTTACCGCAAGGTCTACCGCGATGTGATTCACCCCGAACGCGTGGCCGAATTGTTGATATTGCGTGCCGACATGCCACGTTCGTTGCATGCGTGCTTGAACGAGGTGGTGAACAACATCTCGATGGTGTCGGACGACCGTTCTTTAGAGAGCTATCGCCGTGCAGGCAAGCTGTGTGCCGAGATGGAGTTCAGCCGCATTGAAGAAATCTTGACCAATGGTCTGCATGCCTACCTCACGCAGTTTTTGGACCGCGTGAATGAAATTGGCGCGAGTATCAGTCGGGAGTTTTTGGTGCCAAATTGAGTTTGAGTCAATACACCGAGTCGTGATCACCCACATTGATGAGGATGATCTGCTGGTCCTGAATGATCAGCTCTAGGGTGATGCGATAGGACAGGTTGATCGACACCGAATGCAAACCATTGAGCCTTCCAGACAGAGCGTGCAAACGCAACGATGGGTGATGTGGATTGAGCTCTAGAAGACTCAAGGTTTTTGCATAAGGGTGACGAAGTTCGGGGTGACGTTTGAGAAAGCGCACCGCACGCCGCATGTAGCTGTCAGTGATAACCAGCGTGTAGGCCATCTTCAGTGTGCGGCTGTGTCGTTGAGCAATGCGTCTAGGCGTGCCATGTGATCTTGTGCGCTTTCATGCAACGCACGACCTGCGGCAAGGTCAGCCTTGCCTTGCATCAGTGCAGCTTCTAACTCGCATTCACGGAGGTAGTGGTACTGCGCCATATCCATCACTACAAAGCGATCTTTGCCACGCACTGAAATGGTGGCTTCGGTGTGATCGGTCAGCACAGATTCAATGGCAGCGATGCCGCGTACTTTGAGGTCATTGGCAGTGAGTTGTGTCATGGCTGGATTCTGTGAGTTCTGATGCATGCGATTTTCAGTGTTATTTGTCGTAATGTCAATCGTACGATTTGCGGTTTGCCAACAAAAAAGGCGTCAGCGTTTGCTGACGCCTTTTGGCATCGTGCGGTAGCGAAAGCGGATTAACCGCCGCGACGCATCATGTCGAAGAACTCGACGTTGGACTTGGTCGCTTTCATGCTCTTCAAGACCATTTCCATGGACTCAATTTCGTCCATGTTGTACATGAACTGGCGCAGGATGCGGGTCTTGGACAAGATCTCGGGTGGCAACAACAGCTCTTCGCGACGTGTGCCGCTGCGGTTGAGTTGAATGGCGGGGAACACGCGCTTTTCGTACAAGCGGCGGTCGAGGTGAATTTCGCAGTTACCTGTGCCTTTGAATTCTTCAAAGATCACTTCGTCCATGCGGCTGCCGGTGTCGACCAAAGCCGTGGCGATGATGGTGAGTGAGCCACCTTCTTCCACTTTGCGGGCCGCGCCAAAGAAGCGCTTGGGGCGCTGCAAGGCATTGGAGTCCACACCGCCGGACAACACTTTGCCCGACGAGGGCACGACGTTGTTGTAAGCGCGGGCTAGGCGGGTGATGGAGTCAAGCAAGATGACCACATCTTTTTTCAGTTCCACCAAACGCTTGGCGCGTTCGATCACCATTTCGGCCACGTGCACGTGGCGTGCGGCGGGTTCGTCAAAGGTGGAGGCAATCACTTCGGCTTTGACCGAGCGCTGCATTTCTGTTACTTCTTCTGGGCGCTCGTCGACCAGCAACACCATCATGTGGGCGTCGGGGTAGTTGGCCGAGATGGCGTGGGCGATGTGCTGCATCATCACGGTCTTGCCGCTCTTGGGCGGTGCCACGACCAAGGCACGCTGGCCTTTGCCGATGGGCGCAATGATGTCGATGATGCGGCCAGTGATGTTTTCTTCGCCTTTGATTTCGCGTTCCAACTTCATCTGCTCGCGGGGGAACAGGGGGGTCAAGTTCTCGAACATGACCTTGTGCTTGTTGTTCTCAGGCAGGTCGTCGTTGACTTTGTCGAGCTTGGTCAATGCGAAGTAGCGCTCGCCGTCTTTGGGGATGCGGACTTCGCCTTCGATCATGTCGCCGGTGTGCAGGTTAAAGCGGCGCACTTGGCTAGGGCTGATGTAGATGTCGTCGGTCGACGCGGTGTAGCTGGTGTCGGGGCTACGCAAGAAGCCAAAGCCGTCGGGCAAGATTTCGAGCACGCCATCGGCAAACACTTGTTCGCCCGCTTTGGCGCGTTTTTTGATGATGGCGAACATCAGCTCTTGCTTGCGCATGCGGCCTGTGTTTTCGATTTCGAGGGCTTCAGCTTGTTTCAGCACTTCAGACACGTGCAGTGCCTTGAGTTCGTTCAGATGCATCTTGGGACTCCAGAGGGGAGTTCGTTAAAAAATAAGGGGGGGAGGTCGGAGCGAGGAGAGAAATACCTCTGGACCGGAATTCAAGCCCTGATGGGGAGCCGAGTGGCCTCATGGGCCGCAAGGTGAATTCGAAACGGATTATGGCAGGAAAAAAGCCCGCAGACTGAACAATCTGCGGGCTTTCTAGAACGAGTCGTTTGGCGCTATGAATTAGGCCAATCCTTCGAATCAGGCCAATTGCTGGTTGATGAAGTCGGTCAATTGGGCTTTGCTCATGGCGCCCACTTTGGTGGCTGCCAATTGGCCGCCTTTGAACACCATCAGGGTAGGGATGCCACGGATGCCCAATTTACCGGGGATGTCGCGGTTTTCGTCCACGTTCATTTTGGCAATTTGCAGCTTGCCTTCAAAGGCAGTGGCCACTTCATCCAAGATGGGGGCAATCATTTTGCAAGGACCGCACCATTCGGCCCAGTAGTCCACCAACACGGGTTTGTCAGCTTGCAGAACGTCTGCTTCAAAGCTGGAGTCGGTGATGTGTTTGATCAAATCGCTGGCCATGGTCTTATTTCCTCTTTCAATTGGCGATAGAGCTACAGTTGGGGCATTGTGGCAGAAAGCAAGTACCCCCATGAAAACTCTCACCATTGATGTTGTCTCTGATGTCGTGTGCCCTTGGTGCTATGTGGGCAAACGCCGCTTAGAACGTGCATTGGCACTTTTGGCAGTTCAGCACCCCGAGGTGGATCCTGAGGTGCGTTGGCACACCTTTCAGCTCAACCCCGACATGGCGCCCGAAGGCATGGCCCGCGCAGATTACGTGAGTCGGAAATTTGGTGACGAGGCCACCGCCATTTACGACCGAGTGGCAGGTGTTGGCAAAGAGGTGGGCATTGGGTTTGCGTTCGACAAAATCAGTCGTCAACCCAACACCGTGGTGGCCCACAGCCTGATTGCGGTGTCTGAGCCTGGCCTGCAGCAAGACGCCATGGTGGAAGCCTTCTTTAAAGCGTATTTCTTAGAAGGTAAAGACTTGACCGAGGCTGCCGTGCTGATGGACATTGCCGAATCCGCAGGCATGGACCGCGCGGTGGCTGAGGCGCATTTGCAAAACTCGAATCTGCACAGCCAAACCATTGACAGCGACAAGGCGGCGCGTGAAATGGGCATCACGGGTGTGCCGTTTTTCATCTTCAATCGCCAAGTGGGCTTGTCGGGTGCGCACGAAGCCGAAACCTTGCTGCAAGGCATGGTAGAGGCGATGAACGCCGCCACCAACGATTAATTCTTCTCGATCAGCGGCGGAGTGGCTGGCTGCGCGGCGGCTGCCACGCGGTAGATGAGGTGGTAGACCAAACCCACAAACACGCTGCCGCCTACGAGGTTGCCCAAAATAACGGGTAGCAAGTTGCCCAACATGCCAGGCACGCTGAGGGCGCTGCTTGCCACGCCAAGGGCGTGACTGGCAGTCACTGGCTCAAAGTATTGAATGATGAGCGCGAGCTGCATGAAATACATGTTGGCAATGCTGTGCTCAAACCCCGCCGCCACAAAAGCCGTGATGGGGAAGACGATGGCAATCACCTTGTCCATCACGCTGCGACCGGCCATGGCCATCCACACCGCCATGCACACCAGCACATTGCACAGCACACCACGGAAGAAGGCTTCGTGCCAAACCAAGTTTTGTTTGTTGAGCGCAATCTTCAAAACCGTTGCGCCAATCGCACCGCCATTGCCGTGCGTGTGGCCGCTCAGGTAGACCAGCAGCGCAAGACCCGTGGTGCCCACAAAGTTGGCCGCGCACACCCACAGCCAGTTGCGCAGCACTTCGCGGGTGGTGATTTGCCCATCCGCCCAAGCCATGGCCAGCAGGTTGTTGCCTGTGAACAGTTCTGCTCCAGCAACTACCACCAAGATGAGACCGAGGCAAAACACAAACCCACCCAAGAGCTGACTGACGGCAAAGCTCAGGCTGGCATCCGACTTGACGATGACAAAGAACAAGCCGCCCAAACCAATGAAGGCACCGGCCAGTAAACCCAGCATGACCAAGGGCAGTGTGGCCATGTGTGCTTTGGCCACGCCCACTGTTTCGACTTTGAGGGCAATGTCTTTGGGGGCGTAGGCATCAGAGCCAAACAGTTCAGGCATAGGTGTCATGGTGAGTGTTGATTGGTCGAATTTACTACTTCAACTGGCAGAATTGCTGCACTCTTTGTTTTTTGGAGCCTCTGTATGTCTCAATCATCTTCCAACATGGTTCGCGCCTTGGTTTTGCGAGAACTAGAGGCGGGTCAACGTGACGATGGGCTCTGGTTGCAAGCCATGTCCGAATCGAAGATGGACAACGCCAAAGCGCAAGTGCGCTATGTCGCGCTGCGCACGCAAGCCATGCAGGATGATGTGAAGGGCTTGCTGATCAAGCAAATCCGCGGCGCGGTGGCGAAAGATAGCGGCAGCAGTGGTGTTCGCTTGGGCAACGCGAGCTTGGCTGAGTACCTCTCAGCGAAAACGCTTAAAAAGTAATGCCGCGTAGCTTGCGCGGAAGATCGATCGCGGGGTAACGCTTGGCAGTTTTGACCTGTGAGTGTTGAATCGACTGCATCAGCGCAGTCTGCGCAGAAGGATCGGGCAGTTTGAAGACGTTTCCCAAACCAATTTGAACTGCCGCTGCTTTGCGTTGCAGCAATTGCGCCGTCATCATGTGGGTGTAAGTGTCTTTGGCACTGTCTGACCAAGATTCCCACTCTTCACGGAACGTCTTGATGTGCGCGCGTAAAAACTTGTTCAGTTCTTTGGCATCCAGCTCATCTTGAACGGTGGCATGTGCTTTGTCGATGAAAGGCTGAAGCGCATCGGGCTCCGATGGAGTTTCGACCACAGGCGCTGCGGTCTCTGGTGCTTTCGTGGCAGCAGGTGGCGGTGTGGGCTCGCGCGCGGCTTCAACAGGCGCGACAACGCCCTCGGGCACTTCGGGCGTGCTTGAGGTTGCGTCGGGTGTTGCTTCTGAAGTTTCTTCGGCCATCACACCTGTATCGGCAGGAGTTGAGGATTTCTTTAGCGGGTAAAGAAAAAAAGATGAAGGTGACGGGCCCGACCCTCAGCACTGGCTCCACAGTTAGGGCTGCTCGGTTCCCCGCCTGACCCAGTTGGCCGCTTCACCATGTGAGGAGGCCCGTCGAACTCAATTGTAGGACACAAGCGAGTTTTTCAAGCCCCAGACGCATCAAGCTTCTTGCTTTTTTGTTGTCTTGACTTCTTTGAGCGCGTTGTGATGGTTCGATGCCGAGCTCCACGATTGATTGGCCAATTCGACGGTGCGTTTGGATGCCACTTGGGCGGAGTCGATCACATGGTTGCTCATTTCGAGTGCCGATTTGAACGCGGTGAGCATCAACGCTGAGCTGGCCAAAGACCCGTTGGGGATGTGGTCAATGGATGAACTCAATGATTCGCTGCTTTCAATCAGTTGCTTTTGAAGTCCATTCATGAAGGCCAAGTGTTCTTGGTAACCCATGGAATTTGTTTTCAACGCAAACTCAATCCAATCGTTGGCAATCGCGGCCATGTGGTCGGATGCCATCTGCATGGCGGCGGCGGAGTTTTTGGCTTGAAAAATATCTAAATAACGCGTTTGGGCTTTTTCCATGATCTTGGCATTTTCTTTGACAGCCAACTCCATGAATTTCTTCATGTAGTGGGAAAAAGAATTGCTGTAGAGCGAGCTGGATTGCGTGAATAAGTTGAGATTGGACATGGATTGATCTTTCATATAGCTACCCTGTTGGTAAGGTCGAAAACCGGTTGAATGGAATGAGTCATGCATCGACTCAGTGCCAGTGTCAGGGTTTGCATTTAAAAAATTCGTTCGCTAAAACACATAGATCGATGGACTCAGTCGTTGTATCGCACAAAGACGTAAGTGCCTGGGGCTTTGGCGATGGGATCGATGGCTTCGCGCTGGTTCGCAGGGACAGTGCCACTGCTGTGTGCCATAAGCCATGCATGCCATGTGGGCCACCATGAACCGTCGATGGACTGAGCCAGATGCTGCCACGATTGCGGCGATTCGATGCTTAAATCCAACGGCATGGTGAGTTGTTGGTAGCTGCGATCGGTGGCATTGGGGGGCGAAAGAACACCTGCATTGTGTCCACCGCTGGCCAAAATGAAGGTCACTTCGGATTGCGTGAGGCGGCTGACTTCATAAGCCGACTGCCAAGGGGTGACATGGTCTTTGACCGTGCCCACCGCAAAGACAGGCAAACGAATGTCTGAGAGTGAAATTGACACACCGTCCACTTCGTATTCACCCAATGCGAGTGCGTTGTGCAAGTAGAACTTGTGCAGGTACTCGCTGTGCATGGACGCAGGCATACGGGTCACATCGGCATTCCAAAACATCAAGTCATTCATGACGTCCGGTTGCCCCAACCAATATTCGCGGATACGGGCAGACCAAAACAAATCACGCGCCTTCAGGAACTGAAAACAAGCAGCCATTTGTCGCCCTGTTAAGAAACCTTGCTCGGCCATGATGTCTTCCAGTAAAGCGACTTGAGGCTCATCAATGAACACGCCCAACTCGCCAGGATGGCTGAAGTCAAGCTGTGCAGCGAGCGAGGTCATGGATGCCAAGGGTGCAATTTTTTCTGCACCTTTGATGGTGCCCGGTCTTGAGAGTGCGGCAACGGCTAGCCCCAGCAATGTCCCGCCTAAGCAATAGCCCACGGTATGAATCGGCACACCTTGTGTGCGTTCGGTCACCACCGCCAAATTATTCAAAACACCAAGCTCCAGATAGTCGCGCATGTCGAGCAAGGCATCGGACGCATCGGGGTTGCGCCAAGAAAGGATGAAAACGGTGTGGCCTTGTTCGACCAAATACCTGACCATTGAGTTGGTCGGAGAGAGGTCAAGGATGTAGTACTTCATGATCCACGAGGGCACGATGAAAATCGGTTCACGCTGGACCTGTGATGTGCTGGGGGTGTACTGAATCAGTTCAGCCAAGTGGTTGCGATGAATCACATGCCCTGGCGTGCACGCCACATCAGTACCAATGCGGAATTGCGTTTCTTTCTTCAAGCGCGGCAAACCTTGGCTGTCGCGCCAATCATCCATGGCATGTGCCATGCCGCGTGTCACGCTGGCTCCATGCGTGTCATACATGGTTTTCAAGATGGTCGGATTCAACCAAGGTGAATTGGTTGGCGACAACATGTCTAGCCATTGACGGATGAAAAAATGCATCACATCTTGGTGATGGTGCTCCATGCCCCTGAGTTGGGTGACTTTGCTCCACCAAGACTCCACCATGTGGTGCAAATCTTTAGCGCCTGAGAAAGGCCACATTTGCCAATTGACATCGGCATAGCGAGGGTCACCGAATGTGAGGTCTTTCTTTGTGGCGTGGGCTTCAAGGGTTTGGTGCCAAGTCTCTAAGGTATGACACGTCAATACGCTTGGCGATGTGCTCAAGTGATAAGCCCAATCCGTGCTTGCGAGTGCCAGCGAAATAGGCGAGAGTCCGCCAGTCAGAGCAGCCAAAGAGACCTGCAGTTGGCGATCAAGCGCGAAGGCCAAATCCGAAGAGGATCGATCAGGCGAGTCACAAATTTGGTGTCTGTTGATCACATGTGCATTTCATAAAGAAGGGGGTGAGAAAAGTCTAGCGAGAGAGCATCTAACTTTTTGTGCGATGCCTCACCTAAAGGATGAGCACGTTTGTCGGTTTTACGTGTGATGACGCACAGTGAGATTGCGCTGCCGTTCGTACATTGCATCTGTATTCGTTTTATGTGATTCGGTATGCACAAAACATTTGATTCATCTATCCAGCAGATGCCAAGTTGTCGCAATTGCCATAACTTGTTGATGTCTGATGGTTCACAAACTGGGTTCCGGTGCGGGCTGGTGTATTTCAGCCTTCCTCCGCGGGAGCGCAAGCCCATTCAGTACAGGCATTACCCAGAGGTGCTCGCTGAATCTATTTGTTCGCAGTGGCGCCTCAAACCCTGACGGGTCGAACTACAGGCGAATCAGCACCTTAGCTGAGCGCTTCTTTTGAGACGGTCTCACTTTTTGAATTGAGTCAATAGCGCATGTCCTCTCTCCACAACTTGGGCAACAAGTCGTACAGAGGGGTGGGTTCACGCTTTAGCAGCTTGATGGCCGATTGGCTGTTGAAGTGCGGCGTTTTTCCCGTGACATCGGCATCGCTTAATTGCCGCATCCACACCATGTCAACTTGACCATCTGGTTGGGTACCCGCAAAGATCAAGTTCAGCATGCGTTTGGCCTCGATGCTTCCCAAACGTTCGGCCATTTTGTAAAGCCGCACAGCCTCGTTGTAATTGGCAGGAATGCCTTCCCCACGGTGATATTTTTGTGCTTCTTTGAACAGGGTTTCAGCATCGGTGCGTGTGACTGGTTTTGACGGATTCGTTTGAACCGCCGCCCGTTGCTGTGCTTGCTTGTCTCGTAAGAGCTTTGCGTTTGCTGCCGCGATGAATGAACGTGTCGAGGCACGGTCAAAGTAGGCCAAAGCTTTGTCTGTCTTGTTGAGTGCCGCGCTTTCAATGCCTAACTCAATCAGCGCATGTATATCCCCTGCATTTGCTGCGGCCACCAACAAGTTTCGATTTGGCAAGGTTCCATTTTTTCCGTTGATCGGCGAGAGCAGTGTTTTAGAAACCCAAGTTAAGTAATTGGCACGCGGTGTATCAAATCTTTCCAAGATCCGAATCCACTTTTGGGCTTGAGTCGGATCAGGAAAATGGCCGCAACCTTGCAATTCGCACCATGCCAATCCAGCGCTGGCCATGGTTTCACCTTTGTCGTACCCAATTTCAAACCAATGGCGTGCCTGTGCCGCATCGGCACGAACACCTGTGCCGTGCAAATACAGCAGACCTAAGATCCAAGCCGCACGTGCCACAGCTGGTTCGTCATGTCCTGCTGAGCGCGTGGTTTGTTCTGCCATGGTGCGCAGTTGTTCTAGCTCTTGCGTCTGCGCAGGCGAGAGGGATTTGAAGTTGCGGGTCGGTAACTCTGGGCTACCGCTTTCTTGTGTGGGTTCTAACAAAGGGGCGACATCTGGCCGCGACTGGCTGAGCAGTTGCCCACCTTGGCTGGGCGGTTGCGCTTGGCTTGCGGTTGCGACTACCAGCGCACTTAAGAGGTAAAAACGAATGCGCATGTGCGGTTAGATGCCAAGTTTTGTTGTGCCTTGCGTTACGCCAACAACCACGAGCTGCGACAGCAAAGCAAACCATGTTTTTTGATGCGTGAACCAGCGCCAAGGACGGCTTGCTGTCAAGGCCGCGCCTGCGATGATGGCTAATCCGAGCATCCAGACGGGGTGTTGACGTGTGTATGTTTTCACGAGTTCTGTTGCATCTTGCATGCTAGGAAATTTCGATGTTGATATGGGTAACTTCGCCGAGTGTTTGAGAACGCTTTCTGCAATGGCAAGCAAGAGCAGTCCCACCAGCACATGGGTACTCGTTTGCCCAACGGTCGGATTGTTTGCGGCATCGATCGGTGGTGGTGCAGGGTGAGCTTTTAGCCACTGCGCAATTGCTTCTCTTGAGTGTGCGAGTTGTGCGCTGGGAGCCGTTGTGCGATCAGTTGGCATGGGTGCTCAACAAGGCCATGTCGGCCGCAATTTGCGCATGCAACACATCCCACAAGGGCTGTGGAGGTGATCGGTTCAAAGCGATCCACGTCACGAAAAGGCCTGTCAGTGGGATGACTGGAACCAAAAGAAAAACCCAGATATGGACTAGCGAGGCATCGGGTGTTGTGGCCCACAGCATCACTGCTGTGCCAAGCAAACCGAGAAATACCATCGCACAGATGACCCATGCCACCCACAAACAGAAGCGGTAGCGCAGGTAGGCCACCGCCAATTCAGTTTCGTCGCGCATCAGCGCGGCATAGCCACTCATGTGATCGGCCAGCAGTTGCGGACGCGCCAAAAGCAGGTTCCAGATCGTTGTGATGAAGTCAGCAGCATTCATGTTGATGTGTGTCTCCTCCAGCCGAATTCAGCATTCAGCGTTTGCCACGGTGACCGATCCAGTTGCCTAAAAAAGCAACCGCTGCGCCAACGCCTGCTGCAATCAACAAGGCTTTGACAGGTTCGTGCTGCACATAGTTCAGTGTTGATTCACGTGCCTTGATCGCTTGTGCCCGAAGTTGCTCGGACTGCTGATGTAAGGCCTGTGAACTGCGCTGAATCAGCTCTGCCGCTTCGGTTTTTAATTCCTCAAGCGCGAGAGGGGTGGGGGAGGTCATAAATGGAGTCCTTTGTAAAAATGAATCGACCTTGGAATGCGTCTAAGCATCCAAGGTCGATTATTTTTAGTCATGGCCTTTCATTAATTAGTTCGCCAACACACATATAAAGGGTAGTCGTGACTACCAGTTCTTTGTTGTCAATTTAATGGTTTAAAAGAATTACAAAGGCATACCGATTTCGTTATCTTTTCTTCCCTTTTTGTTTGATTGCCTTGAATTGTTCAAGGCATGAACAGAGATTGAGAGATAAAAATGACCATTAACCTTGTTCTTGCAGACCCTCACCCCGTGGTACTAGATGGATTGGTTCATCTATTTAAAAATACGGATGAATTTTCCATCAAATCTTGTGTACATGATGCAGACGGAGCTTTGGAGTCAGTTTTGAGATTCAAACCAGATATATTGATTACAGAATTAATTTTTAAAAATAAAACAGGATTGGCATTGATTGAGGAAATGCAGAGACATGGTGTTCAAACGCATCCTGTCGTATTCACAGGGGCTTGCACACGAGATGTGGGATTGGCGATTGATATGGGGGTGCAGGGCTTGGTCTCTAAGTGTCAACCACAGCAAACGCTGACGCAATGCATTCAAAGTGTTTATGCTGGAAAACGTTGGCTAGACAAGGACTTAGCCATCCGCATGGTGTCGCATCTGTTGGATAAAAATGCCATTCATGCCTCCTTGCCCGAGGTGCTGACGGTCCGTGAAATGGTGGTTGCCAAAATGGTCAGTCAGGGTCTTCCAAATAAAAAAATTGCACAAAAATTGCTAATTACAGAAGGCACCACCAAGTTGCATCTGCACCATATCTATCAAAAACTCAACTGTCCAGGGCGTGTGGCGTTGGCGTTGCATATGCAAGAGAATGGTTTGAGGTAATCCGTTCGATATACCTCTATTTGTGTGCTGGCACGCATTTTATTTTGATGTGTGAATCTATATTCTTTCACTTAACGGCTTGGTGTTAACTGTTTGAATGTGGAAGTGTATATATGTCAATTCGTGTTTTCATTGCGCATAACCAAAAGGTCATCGCAGAAGGTGTTGCCGCCATGTTGAGGACGCACGGCGAAATTGAGGTGGTTGGCCTGTGTGATAGCCAGGATGTTGATTTTGAAAAAATTGAAAATCTAACACCTGATGTGATTGTGATCGGCGATAGTGAGTTTCATAGAAACGAAAACTATTTATATGAATTGATTGCATCACACTCAGAAAAAAATCATTTTGTTGTTATTTCAAGTGATGCTTCGCGTCTGTCTATCAGTGATGCATTAAAAGCAGGTGCAAAAGCACATATTTCACTGAACAGCGAGATGGACGATTTGATCGTCGCCATTCGGCGGGCTGCCGTTGGGTCGTGTTACTTGTGCGAAAACTCGGTGCATGAACTCACCCGTGATGTTGGGATACGCCGCATAAGCCCTCATTTCCTATTTGTGCAAATTCGGCAGAAGTGCCGTCTTGAAAGTCATATTGGAGTGAAATGATGCAATTAACGGGGAAGTAAATATGATTTATATTTGCTCCCGTTTCATTAATAACATGGTCAATTTTTAAATTAACCATTTCAAAATTATTTTGCCATCTTTCCCATTCCGGCGATGATAGGGCTGCAAGTAGTCGGTTGCTGGCTTTGATTGGATACATGACATGTGAATACACAAAATCCGCCTTTTCAATTGATCGTTTTGAATCGAATGAAAAAATTGTAGACTTGCTAAGTGTTTAATTTTGTGCGTTTGCGAACACTGCTGAGAGATTACTTATTCTTAGAAACCCTCTGTAGCTATATGTTGCTACATTCTAAATATTTCCCTTTATTTGCTTAATAAAAACGATTGGTTTTAACGTGTGAAATTTACGAGATTGCCTAAAAATCTGATTCAGTTATATGGCGATATTTGTGCGTTCGCACACAGAGTTACAACGCGTTAGATGGTTAATGCTTCTTCCATTCGCTTTTAATTGATTAAATTGTTGATTTTGTGCTCTATCGAACAGAATATATTTATATGAATATTTAAATTCTACGAGTTAGGTTTATTTTTTCTTTAATCCACTCAGGTGGGGGAGGTTAATTTCATGTGTTCAAAAAATGTGTACATCAATTACTTAATTCAAAGCAAATCCAACCCAATGGATGCCATGCTTTCACATGCCTCGCCCGCATGCCTCCCGCTTTTGAGTGCAATAGCTGTGGCGGACTTTCAGGACCAACCTCTCACCATTTCCCAAATCATGGCGATGACTCACTTGGCAAGTCCGGGCACGATTCACCGACGTGTGGAATCGCTGCGTCAAAAGGGATTGATTGAGTTGATCTACAAAGATGGCAATCGACGTACCAAATACATCGTCCCGACCGAGGCGGCCAACGCTTATTTTGAAAAAATGGGTGATTTGCTGATCAGCACCTTGGCGGCCGAGCCTCAGCGCCAAACGTCTTCACAACACATCAGCCATGAGCTGGCCTGCGCGGTATAGCACTTGTTCATCATTCGGTTGAGTGATTAAAAGGGGAGAGTAAAGGGGGCGAGCTGACTGTTTTTGAGGCAAGGGCGCACGCTTTAGAATGGGCGGCTCATGTCCTACCTCGTGCTCGCCCGCAAATATCGCCCAAAAACCTTCACGGAGATGGTGGGGCAAGAGCACGTCGTGCAGGCGCTGACCAATGCGCTAACCACCCAGCGCTTGCACCACGCCTATTTGTTCACCGGCACGCGCGGCGTGGGTAAAACCACCGTGTCACGCGTACTGGCCAAGTCACTCAATTGCCAAGGCGTAGACGGCATAGGCGGCATCACCGCCAATCCCTGTGGTGTGTGCCAAGCTTGTACCGACATTGATGCAGGCCGCTTTGTGGACTACACCGAGTTGGACGCCGCCTCTAACCGTGGCGTGGACGAAGTGCAAAGCTTGTTGGAGCAAGCCGTTTACAAGCCTGTGCAAGGCCGCTTCAAAGTCTTCATGATTGACGAAGTGCACATGCTCACCAACACCGCGTTCAACGCGATGTTGAAGACGCTGGAAGAGCCACCTGAATATTTGAAGTTCGTGCTCGCCACGACGGATCCGCAAAAAGTGCCAGTCACTGTTTTGTCGCGCTGCTTGCAGTTCAACCTGCGCCCCATGGCGCCCGAAACTGTGCTCGAGCACTTGGGCCATGTGTTGGGCCAAGAAAACATTGCCTCTGAACCACAAGCCCTGCGCCTGTTGGCCCGTGCCGCGCGCGGCTCCATGCGTGATGCACTGAGCCTGACCGACCAAGCCATTGCCTATGGCGGCGGCCAGTTGCAAGAAGCCGCTGTGCGCCAAATGTTGGGCAGTGCCGACCGCTCGCATGTGTTCCGTTTGATTGAGGCCTTGGCTCACGGAGACGGTAAGTCAGTGGTGGAAACCTCAGAAGCTTTGCGCCTCAATGGCCTCAGCGCTGCCGCGACGCTGGAGGACATGTCGATGGTCTTGCAACGCATGGCCGTGTTGCAAGCTGTGCCCGACATGGCAGAAGCCGATGCCTCAGACCCTGAGGCGACTGAAATGGCGCGCTTGGCTGGCGTGATGCCGCCCGACGAAACCCAGCTGCTCTACAGCTTGAGTTTGCATGGCCGTCAAGAGTTGGGCTTGGCGCCCGATGAATACGCAGCACTGACGATGGTGCTGTTGCGCTTGCTGGCATTCAAACCACAAGCCTCGAATTCTGCTTCGGCCTCGGCTGAAAAAAAAACTCTAATTAATCCACAGCGCGTCGCTTCTGCACCTGCAGCTGTTGCCTCTGCACCAGCGGCTCCCGTGCAACCCGCACCAGTGCAAACGCCGCCGGTGGTTCAACCGCAAGTGCCGTCTACATCGACTGTGGTGGTGCCACGCCAACCCGAGCCGCAACCCGCAGCTCCTGTGCAAGCTTTGCCCGTGCGCGACATGCAACCACGCGAAGTCGCACCTTGGGAAGATGACCCAAGCTACGACCCCGATGGCACTGACAGCCCCAGCTACGACCACGACTCAGACGCCGCTGTGGTGGCCATGCCTGTGCGCCAGCAAGCCGAGCCCAGCGCTGCGCTTGAACAGCAGATGCCCACCACCGAAGTGCCGCATATTGAGGCCACACCCGAAGGTGAGTTTTGGCACAAGTTGGTGATGGACATGTCTGCCGCCGAAACCATCAACGCCTTGGTGCGTGAGTTGGGTTTGCAGTCACAACTGGTGGCACGCGACACCGACACTTGGATGTTGCGCGTCGAGCGTGAATCGCTCAACAGCACCACCAGCCGCGAACGGTTGCAAAAAGCACTTGAAACCGCTGGTTATCCTGTGCGTTTAACCGTGGAAGTGGGGCGCGTGCAAGACAGTCCCGCCAAGCGCAATGCCGCCGCCGCTGCGCAGCGCCAAGCGGGGGCTGAGGCCATCATCCTCAATGACCCGTATGTTCAAAGTTTGATGCGAGACTACGGCGCCAAAATTGTGCCGGGCAGCATCAAGCCGCTTTAAGTCCAACCGCTTTATTTTTTAGTTTGTAAAAGGGAAACACATGTTCAACAAAGGACAACTCTCGGGCCTGATGAAGCAAGCCCAAGCCATGCAAGAAAACCTGAAAAAGGCCCAAGAAGAGCTGGCCTTCGTGGAGGTCACAGGCGAATCAGGTTCTGGCTTGGTCAAGGTTTTGATGACTTGCAAGCACGATGTCAAACGCATCACCATCGACCCAAGCCTCTTGGCCGACGACAAAGACATGCTGGAAGACTTGGTGGCTGCCGCCTTCAACGACGCGGTGCGCAAAGCCGCTGAAACCAGCGAAGCCAAGATGAGCAAGCTCACTGCGGGTTTGCCACCTGGCCTGAAACTGCCGTTCTAAATGAGTGACACGTCTGTGCTCGAAGGCCTGATTCAGGCCCTGCGCCGTTTGCCCGGCGTGGGGGTGAAGTCGGCCTCGCGCATGGCGTACCACCTGCTGCAACACGACCGCGAGGGGGCCGAGATGATTTCTCAAGCCCTGCACCAAGCGGCAAGCCTTGTGCAGCACTGCGAGCGCTGCCACACCTTCACCACCCAGCCTGTGTGCGACACCTGCTTGGACGAAGGGCGCGACACCACCCGCTTGTGCGTGGTGGAAACCCCCGCAGACCAATCGGCGGTCGAACGCACCGCCGCCTACAAAGGTTTGTACTTTGTGTTGATGGGCCGCATCAGCCCCTTGGATGGCTTTGGCCCCAAAGACATTGGCCTGCAAAAACTCATGGAGCGTGCCAGCGATGGGGTGGTCAAAGAAGTCATCTTGGCCACGAACTTCACCGCAGAAGGTGAAGCCACCGCCCATGTGTTGGGCGAGGCCTTGAAAAAGCGCGGCGTGCAAGTCACACGCCTAGCCCGTGGCGTGCCCGTGGGCAGCGAGCTGGAGTATGTGGACTTGGGCACCATTGCCCACGCGTTGGTGGACAGGCGCGACGCTTGACGCATGGAAGGCGCAAAGCCTTCCGTTTTGCGCAGCTTTATTTCTTGGCGACCTTGGTGTCGCCTTTTTTATCGCCTTTGGCTGACGCTTGCTTTTTGCCAGAGCCCTTGCTCTCTTTGGCGGAAGCCAGCTTTGAACCCTTGGCGTGCTTGCCACCTTTGGCCGCGGCTTTGCGTTTGGCCACGGCTTCGGGTGACAAATCGAGTTTGCCGTTATCGGCCACTTGCGCTGTCACATCACCCAGCATGTTGGCGTTGCGAGGCACCAACAAGGCGGAGCCTGCTTTGATGAGCATGCGTGGCGGGATGTTGTTGACTGCACGGAAATCTGCTTCGCTCATGTTCACGCGCTTGGCGGCATCTGCCACTTTCATGGTGGTGGGGGCTACCCATGCGGTCCATGTGGCCATGCGGCCCAAGGTCGAGGCTTCGTAGTTGCGTTGGAAGACTTCAGCGTTGTCCCAAGGCAGCAAGATATTGGGCGAGCCCGCAGCCAGCAACACAGGGCGGTGTGCCGATGGGTTCAGCGCCTTGAAGTCTTGTTCAGAGATGTCAGCCAGCTTGGCCGCCACGCTCACGTCCATGTCACGCGGCAAAGGCACGCTCTGGAAGTAGGGGTGGTTCGCAATGCTGGGCAGCACCACACCGTATTGGGGTGGGTTGCCCACAATGTTCTTCATGGCCTGCAGCTTGGGCACGTACATGCGTGTTTCCATGGGCATGTTCAGGTCGGTGTAGCCAGTGGGCAAACCCGCGCGTTTGTTGCGGGCAATGGCTTTGCCCACATTGCCTTCACCCCAGTTGTAAGCGGCCAAGGCCAAATGCCAGTCGCCAAACATTTTGTGCAGGCGCTCAAGGTAGTCGAGCGCAGCGCGGGTGGAGGCTTGCACATCGCGGCGGTCGTCACGAAACGCGTTTTGTTTGAGGTCAAAGCTTTTCCCTGTGGCGGGCATGAACTGCCACATGCCACTGGCGCGTGCGCTAGACACCGCTTGTGGGTTGAATGCGCTTTCGATGAAGGGCAACAAAGCCAACTCGGTGGGCATCTTGCGCGCTTCGAGTTCTTCAACGATGTGATACAGGTATTTGTTCGAGCGCTCGGTCATGCGCTGCAAATAATCGGGTTTAGAGGCGTACCACTGGGTGCGGTCATTGGCCAGGTCACTCTCTAAGTTGGGCATTTGATAACCCTTGCGGATGCGCTCCCACAGGTCATTAGGCAAGTTCAGTTGCGCCACGCCATCACGCTTGGCATTGCCTTTGGCAATGGGGCTCAAACCACCAGGGCTTGTGGCGCCTTGTTCTGAGAGGTTGGCGCAACCCGTGAGCAAGACGAGGCTAAGGCTGAATACGGTGAGTAGAAATCTCATTTGAAATCGTTCTTCCATTCACGAAGGGCTGCAAACACAGCCACATCGTCGGTTTGTTCGAGCGCTGAGAGTCCAGCGTGTTGTGCAACAGCGTGTCGCACATGGGGGTGTCGAGCCCGTAAAAACGGGTTGATTTGCAATTCAAGGCCAAGCTGGGCGGGCAGGGTCGGTATGCCTTCGGCTCTGAGCTGTTGGCACTGCGCCATGTAGGTTTGCAAATCGGTGTTGCTAGGTTCTACGGCGAGGGCGAATCGCAAGTTGGAGAGAGTGTACTCGTGGGCGCAGCACACCCTTGTGGTGGCTGGGAGTGAGGCCAAAAGATCTAATGAGGCCAGCATTTGTGCAGGCGTGCCTTCAAAAATGCGTCCGCAGCCGCCTGAAAACAAGGTGTCGCCGCAAAACAGCACGGGGTTAGGTTGGGCCTCTGGGATAAAGTAAGCCACATGGCCTGCGGTGTGGCCCGGCACATCCAGCACTTGCACGGTTTGGCCCAGCAGTTCGAGCACCTCACCGTGCATGACGGGTGTGAAGGGCGCAGGCACATCTTCGCGTGCGGGGCCAAAGACCTGAGCGCCGGTGGCAAGCTGCAGTTCGCGCACGCCGCCCACATGATCTGCATGGTGGTGGGTGACTAGAATCGCGGCAAGTTTCAGACCTCCTTGGGCCAGCGCTTGCAACACAGGTGCCGCATCACCGGGGTCGACCACCACGGCCATCAGGTCTTGTTGCCACAACCACAGGTAGTTGTCAGAGAACGCGGGCAGTGCAATCAGCTTCATGTCATCCACACCTTTAAAAAACGATAGTTTGCCTGACTGGCTGGCGTCACCCGCTGGGCAGTATTTGTGCGCGTGGGAACAAACCTATTTAGACCGCGCCGTGGCCGATGTGTTTGGCTTTCACGCCTTGCAACTCGGATTTCCAGCGCTCGATGCCTTGCAGGCCAACCGCATGCCCTATCGCTGGCTGGCCTGCGACACACACCCAGAACCTTGGCCTTTGGGACGCGATGTGGTGCTGACCAATTACGAAGCCTTGCCTTTTCCCAATGCCAGTTTGGACTTGCTTGTGCTGCCACACACGCTGGAGCTGAGCTACGACCCGCACGCCACCTTACGTGAGGTCGAGCGCGTCTTGGTGCCTGAGGGGCGCGTGGTCATTTGTGGCTTCAACCCCAATAGCTTGTGGGGTTTGAACAAAAGCTGCAAGCGAGGTTTTTCGCAAGTGGGTGACTTCATTGGTCAACGTCGCTTGCGCGATTGGCTGCAACTGCTGAGTTTTGAAGTGGAGTCCACCAGCTTTGGTTGCTACCGCCCAGCGGTGAAAACTGAGCGTTGGCTCAAGCGCTGGGATTGGATGGACGAGGCGGGCGTGCGTTGGTGGCCCATCTTGGGCGCGGTCTACGGCATGGTGGCGGTCAAGCGCGTGCAAGGCATGCGCTTGATGTCGCCCGTATGGAAAAAATCAGTGCCGCGTGCGGCCACGGTGGTGACGACAGCCTCCAACACAGCATCCAAAGGAATGGAATGAACACGGTAGAGATTTACACAGACGGTGCCTGCAAGGGCAACCCAGGCCCAGGTGGCTGGGGGGCTTTGCTGCGCTCGCCGTCGGGTCAAGAAAAAGAGCTGTTTGGTGGCGAGCTAGACACCACCAACAACCGCATGGAGTTGATGGCTGTGATCGAAGCCCTGCGCGCCTTGAAACGTCCCTGCGTTGTGGCTTTGTATTTGGACAGCGAATACGTGCGCAAAGGCATCACCGAGTGGATTCACGGCTGGAAAGCCCGCAGCTGGCGTACTGCTGCCAAGCAGCCTGTGAAGAATGCGGATTTGTGGCAGCAGCTGGATGCGCTGACCCACCAAGGTGACCACGACATCGTGTGGCATTGGGTCAAGGGGCATGCTGGCCATGTGGACAACGAGCGAGCCGATGGCTTGGCTAACCGAGGTGTGGAATTGGCCTTGTCTGCTAGGTGACAGATTGTGTGAAGTCTTGGTAAATTTTGCATTTTTGAAACCAGCCACTGGTACATTGCACAGCTGATTTAAATAAAACTTAAAAGAATCTCACTCATGGCCTCCAAAAAGATGTATTCCGTTGTGGCGGTCGTTGGCATTGTGGTTGCCTCGACTTTGGCTTGGTGGCTACAAACACCCAAGTCCGATGCCGGATCCGCTGCTGGCGTACGTCCAAGTGGCGTTGAAATCACCCAGGTCAAAAAACAAACCTTGCGTGACGATGCCGAGGCCGTCGGTACTTTGCGCTCGTCACAAAACGTGATGTTGCGCCCCGAAGTGGCGGGCCGTGTCCTGTCGCTGGGTTTTGCCGATGGTGCGCGCGTGCGTGCTGGTCAAGTGTTGGTGCAAATGGACGACACCTTGCAACGCGCTGAGGTGCAGCAGTCGCTGGCTCAGATGTCGATTGCCAAGGCCAACCACAAACGCAACCAAGAACTGGTGGCGCAAAACTTCATCGCCCAACGCTCACTGGACGAAAGTGCTGCCGCTTTGCAAGTGGCAGACGCTCAACTGGGTTTGTCGTGTGCGCGTTTGGACCGCATGCGTTTGATTGCGCCGTTCAATGGCGTGGTCGGTATTCGCAACGTCAACGTGGGTGACTACGTGAAAGACGGCGCGGATCTGATCAACCTTGAAAACATCGGCAGCTTGTATGTGGACTACCGCTTGCCCGAGCGCTACCAAACCAAGGTGATGCCAGGCCAAACGATTGAGGTCAAACTCGATGCGTTCAGTGGCCGTTTGTTCAAAGCCAAGGTCGAAGCAGTGGATCCTTTGATTGACGCCAACGGCCGCTCCATCGGTGTGCGTGCGGTGTTGGCCAATACCGCAGGCGAGCCCATCGCTGCTGCGGGTGGCAAAGGTCCAGCGGCTCAGACTGCCAGTGCACCCGTTTCATCGGCTTCAGCCCCTGCCGTCGCTGCCAAACCGGCGGCATCTGCGCCCGTGGTTGCCTCTCATGCTCACCGTGGTGCTGCTTTGCCGTCGCCTCAGAGTTTGGGCTGTCCCAGCAACGCGTTTGATCGCACGCGCTTGAATGCGGGCGGTGAACAAAACGGCCCCTTGCGTCCGGGCATGTTTGCACGTGTGACGGCGGTTTTCTCTGTGAAACCCAATGCGTTGATCGTGCCGGAAGAGGCCATCGTGCCGCAAGGCGGCAAACAATTTGTCATCAAGGCCGTTGCACCTTCTGAATTGCCTGCGCCTGCCATGAGTGGTGTGGCCAGCGCTGCGGCAAGCGCACCTGTTTTGCCGCCCGATACCAAACTGGTGTCTCAGCGCGTGGAGGTGAAATTGGGGCTGCGCCGTGGTGGCCAAGTGGAGATCACAGAGGGTTTGGCTGAAGGTGACACCATCGTGGTTGCTGGCCAGCAGCGTTTGCAAAAAGATGGCTCTCCCTTGCGTGTGGTCGAGCTGGGCCGTGGTCCAGCCAGCCCCGCATCGGCGCCTGCATCCGCCTCTGCATCAGGTGCAGCTTCTGGCGCATCGGGGGCTGATGCCGCCAATGCCGCCTCTCAAGCCGCCAGCCGCTAACCCGAACGCAAAGAGCTCACATGCAGTTGCCTGAGATATCCATTCGCCGCCCGGTGTTCGCCACCGTGCTGTCGTTGCTCATCGTGTTGGTAGGCGTGGTGTCGTTCACCCGTTTGAACGTGCGCGAGTACCCCAAGATTGACAACCCCGTGGTGACGGTGGAGACCAAATACACCGGTGCGTCCAGCGCGGTGGTGGAGTCGCAAGTGACCAAGGTGCTGGAGGACTCGCTCTCTGGCATTGAAGGCGTGGACGTCATCACCTCGTTGAGTCGCCAAGAGCAAAGTCAAATCACTATTAACTTCGTGTTGTCGCGTGACGCCGACTCAGCCGCTGCCGATGTGCGCGACAAAGTTAGCCGTGTACGCCAACGTTTGCCGCAAGGCATTGACGAGCCCGTGATTGCCAAGGTCGAGGCCGATGCCTTCCCCGTCATTTGGTTGTCGTTCAGCGCTGACACATTGAATGTGTTGCAGCTCACCGACTACGCCAACCGCATTGCCAAACCCATGCTGCAAACCGCGCCGGGTGCGTCGGATGTGCGTGTGTATGGCGAGCGCAAATACGCCATGCGCATTTGGCTAGACCCAGACCGTTTGGCCGCCTACAAACTCACCACGCAAGATGTGGAAGATGCACTGCGTCGCTCCAACGTGGAAGTGCCTGCTGGCCGCATTGAAAGCAAGCTGCGTGAGTTCAACGTCACGGCCGCCACCGATTTGCAAACCCCGCCAGAGTTCAGTAATGTGGTGGTCAAGTCCGTCAATGGCATTCAGGTGCGCATTGGCGATGTGGCGCGTGTGGAACAAGGCCCGCAAGCCGAGCGCACAGCGACCCGCTTGAACGGCAAAGAGGCCATCACCTTGGGCGTGATTCGCAACGCCACGGCCAACCCGCTGGACCTGAGTGCGGCGGTGCGCAACATGATCCCGAAGATCAAAGAAAACTTGCCACCAGGCGTAGAGATTGAAGTCGCCAACGACAACTCGGTGTTCATTGATCGCTCTATCAAAGCGGTGTACCAAACCATTTTGGAAGCTGCCATTTTGGTGGCTTTGGTGATCTTTGTGTTCTTGCGCACCTTGCGTGCGTCCATCATTCCGCTGGTCACCATCCCTGTGTGTTTGATTGGCACGTTTGCATTGATGGCCATGTTTGGCTTCACCGTGAACACACTCACCATGCTGGCGCTCGTGTTGGCGATTGGTTTGGTGGTGGATGACGCCATCGTGGTGCTAGAAAACATTTACCGGCACATTGAAGAAGGCATGTCACCGTTTCATGCCGCCATCAAAGGTGCCAAAGAAGTGGGCTTTGCGGTGGTGGCCATGACCATGACCTTGGCCGCGGTTTACGCGCCATTGGCGTTCACACCAGGGCGCACGGGCAAGTTGTTCACTGAGTTTGCGCTGGCCTTGGCCGGCTCGGTGGTGGTGTCCGGTTTTGTGGCGTTGACGCTCACACCCATGATGTGTTCCATCATGCTCAAGCACAACCACAACCCCAGTTGGTTTGACCGCACGATGGAGCATCAGTTGCAACGCCTCTCCAACGCGTATGGTCGTTTGCTGCAATGGACCTTGTCGCATGGCGTTGTCTTTGGTCGCGAGATGTCGCGCCGTTGGTTGGTTGTCGGTGTGATGGTGTTGGCGGGCATTGGCACGTGGACCTTGCTCAAAACCACCAAGAGCGAATTGGCGCCCATGGAAGACCGTGGCGTGATCTTGACCGTGATCAACGGCCCCGATGGCGCGACGATGGACTACACCACGCGCTACACCATGGCCCTTGAAAAGATGGCCGACAAATACACCGAGTTCGACCGCATCTTCACCGTGGTGGGCAACCCCACGGTGGCGCAAGGCAACGTGTTTTACCGTGCCAGACCTTGGGAAGATCGCAAAAAAACCACCTTGGAAATTGCCCGCGACATGACACCGGCTGTGGCTGGTTTGCCCGGCGTGACGGCGTTCCCCATCACACCGCCTTCGCTGGGGCAACCGTTTCGTGAGCGTCCTTTGAACTTCGTGATCTTGACGTCGGACAGTTACCAAAACCTCGCACAAGTGGTGCGCAGCTTTCAAGAAGAAATTGCCAAGAATCCAGGCATCGTCAGCGTGGATACCGACCTGCGTTTGAACAAACCCGAAATCAGCATGGAAGTGGACCGCGAGCGCGCCGCTGACATGGGCGTGCCGGTGGACCAAATTGCCCGTGCGGTAGAAACCATGATGGGTGGCCGACAAGTCACGCGCTACAAGCGCGAGGGCGATCAATACGATGTGATTGTTCAAACCGACTCTGCAGGACGTGATACCCCAGACGACATTGACCGTGTGTTTGTGCGCGGCAAAGGCGATGCCATGATCCCACTGTCGGCTTTGGTCAAAACCAAAGAGGTGGTGGTGCCGCGCGAGTTGAACCACTTCAGCCAACGCCGCAGTGCATCCATCAGTGCCAACTTGGCGCCTACGTACTCCTTGGGTGAGGCGATCACCTTCATGAATGCCACAGCGCAAAAGGTGCTCAAGCCCGGTTACTCCACCGACCTCAACGGCACCTCGCGTGAGTTCGTCAAATCATCCGGCTCGTTGGTGATTGTGTTTGTGCTGGCCTTGCTGTTCATCTTCTTGGTCTTGGCCGCGCAGTTTGAAAGCTTTGTGGACCCACTGGTCATCATGTTGTCGGTGCCGCTGTCGATGGTGGGCGCTTTGTTGGCGCTGCAGTTCAGTGGCGGCACGCTCAATGTGTTCAGCCAAATTGGATTGATCACCTTGGTGGGCCTCATCACCAAACACGGCATTTTGATTGTGGAGTTTGCCAATCAGTTGCGCGAAGAGGGCATGGAATTGTTTGCTGCTGTCACGCAATCAGCCACCTTGCGTTTGCGCCCAATTTTGATGACCACCGGAGCGATGGTGTTGGGTGCGATTCCATTGGCGCTGGCCAGTGGTGCAGGTGCTGAAAGTCGCAAACAAATTGGTTGGGTCATTGTGGGTGGCATGAGCTTGGGTACCTTGCTCACCATCTTTGTGGTGCCCACCATGTACACCTTGTTGGCGCGCAACACTGTGCCGGGCGCTATCACCATCCGTCATGAAGACGAGGATGTGGGCGCGTAATTTAAATCGCGCCCTCAAACATCAACACATCCACCTCGTCGCCCACGGCGACGTTGCTCTGACTGTGATGCAACACGATGAGGCCGTTGCCTTGCACCATCGAACTCAGTACGCCTGAGCCTTGGTTGCCGGTGGTGCGCACTTGCAGCGTCCCGTCGGGCGCGTTGCTGACAAACCCACGTTGGTATTCGGTGCGGCCCGCTTTTTTACGCAGGGACTCTAAGCATTTGGCGCGCAACAGTGGCGCAGCTTGTGCGGTGCTGCCCATCATGCGCAAGAGGGCTGGGCGCACAAAGGCGAGGAAGGTGACCATCACCGCCACGGGGTTGCCGGGCAGGCCAAACAACACCGACTTGCCAATGCGGCCCACGGCCATGGGGCGGCCTGGGCGCATGGCGATTTTCCAAAACGCCACGTCACCCAACTTTTTCATCATGGCTTTGGTGAAGTCGGCTTCGCCTACGCTCACGCCGCCGCTGGTGATGATGGCATCGGCCTCTTGTGAGGCTTTGACAAATGCTGCTTCTAAGAGGGCAGGATCGTCACGTACCACGCCCAGGTCGATGACGTCACAGCCCAAGCGTGTGAGCAGGCCAAACACGGTGTAGCGGTTGCTGTCGTACACCGCGCCTTCGCGTGGGGCTTCGCCCAAGCTCAGCACCTCGTCGCCGGTGGAAAAATACGCCACACGCAAACGGCGGTGCACGCGCACATCGGGCAGGCCCAAGCTGGCGATGAGGCCCAATGCAGCGGGTGTGAGGTGTTGGCCTGCTTTGAGTGCAGGCTCGCCTTGCATCAGGTCTTCGCCGAGCAGACGACGGTTGTCGCCTGCTTTCAAAATATTGGGCGGGATGGTGACGGTGGTCACATCGTGCGCGTTGTCGATGTGACAGAACTCTTGCGGCACCACGGTGTCTAAGCCGTCGGGCAGAACAGCGCCGGTCATGATCTTCAGGCATTCGCCTGCGTTGACCTTGCCTTGCCACGCTTTGCCCGCCAGAGCGGTACCCACCACGCGCAGCGTGAGAGGCTGGTCGACTTGCAGCTGCGATGCATCAAACGCAAAGCCATCCATGGCTGAGTTGTTGTGTGCGGGCACGCTGATGGGGGAGATGATGTCTTGCGCCAGCACACGACCCAGTGCGTCAAACAAATACACGTCTTGCGATTCGTCGGCAGACACGGGTTGCACCAATTCGCGCAAAAACGCGTTGACCTGGTCCACGCTCAAGGCTTGTGGGTCGTAGCCTTGCAGGGCGGCGGCGATGTCGTCGATGCTTTTCATGGCGCAGCGTTTTCTAGGGCTTGCAGTTCGTTCAGGGTGTTGACGTTGGCAAATGCCAGCGGGTCGTCGCTAGGGGCGTCAAAGGGGACGACCACAGTCTTGTGTTGCGCGGTCCATGCGTCGATCTTGCGGCCACCGGCATGGGTGAACTTGACCAAGCTTTCGGACAACTCTATCTTCATCAAACAAAACACAGGTTGCGTGCGGATGTGGGTTTGGCCGTGGTCATCGGTTTCGGGCGCTGCAGCCATGGCGATGTCGGCGTCTTCGCGTACCAAGGCTTCGGCCAAACGCTTGGCCAAATCCAGCGGTAGGCGTGGGGTGTCGCAGGGCACGGTCAGTACATAGGGCGTTTCTGCGCGCTCTAGGCCCACCAAAAAACCAGACAAAGGGCCAGCAAAGTCGGCGGAGGCATCGGGCCACACGGCTGCACCAAACGACTCATAGGCTGAGAGATTACGGTTGGCGTTGACCATCACGCTTTCGACTTGGGGTCCAAGTCGCATGAGGGTGTGCAAGGCCAAGGGAATGCCATTGAAGTTTTGCAAACCTTTGTCCACACCGCCCATGCGGCTGCCTCGGCCTCCAGCCAGGATGAGACCGGTGATGTCTTGGGGTTCAATGCTGTGTGTCATGTGAGGTGTTTGGGTAGGGACTTAGCCACCGATGTAGCTCATCTCGACGCGGCTCGCCGAAGATGAACCGTCAGATGCGCTGTCGGCAGGCATAGACGCGCGGAGTTCTGAATAGCGGTCGTCGCGACCGTGCCATATGTGGCCGATGGCAGACGCAATGTCGGCATCGCTGGCTTGGTCGTCATGCGAATGAGCGTTGCGCAATAGGCTGCGCAAGTCATAGCCCTGTGTGGCAAACAAACAGAGGTAGAGCTTGCCTTCGGTGGAGAGACGGGCGCGGTTGCAGTCGCGGCAAAACGCCTGAGTGACGCTGCTGATGACCCCCACTTCACCCAAGGTGGGGTCGAACACGCCTGCGGCGTTGGCATAGCCCCAACGTTGCGCGGTTTCACCGGGAGCGCTGGCCTCTAAAGGCACGAGTGGAAATTCTTGTTGGATGTGTTGGATGACATCAGCAGAGGGCAGCACATCGTCCATGCACCAGCCATTGGTCGCGCCCACATCCATGTATTCGATGAAGCGCAGCGTGATGCCGCTGCCTCGGAAGTGGCGAGCCATCGGCAAAATTTGGTCGACGTTGGTGCGGCGCTTGACCACCATGTTGACTTTGAGGCCGGTCAACTGGCCGTTGGCATCCAGTCCCAAGCCCGCGTCTTTGGCGGCGGCAATGCCGTCGAGTACATCGGACACGGGAAAGTCCACATCGTTCATGGCGCGGAACACGGCATCGTCCAAGCCGTCCAAGCTGACGGTTACGCGGTTCAGGCCCGCGTCTTTGAGTGACTTGGCTTTGCGGGCCAAGAGCGATCCATTGGTGGTGAGGGTGAGGTCGAGTGGCGTGCCATCGGGTGTGGGGATGTTGGCGAGCTGCTCTACCAAGATTTCAAGGTTCTTGCGCAACAGAGGTTCACCACCGGTGAGGCGAATTTTGCGCACGCCGTGGGCCACAAATACTTTGGCAAGCCGCGTGATTTCTTCAAAGTTCAGCAAGTCGCTGTGGGGCAGGTAGGCATAGTCTTTGTTGAACACCTCTTTGGGCATGCAGTAGTTGCAGCGAAAGTTGCAACGGTCGGTCACGCTGATGCGCAAGTCGTGCAGTGGACGGCCCAAGCTGTCGCTGAGTAAACCATTGGCGGCAATGGGTTGCAGGGGGACAGTGGCCGCTAAGGCGAGGAGCCGTTGATCGACCAAGGGAATAACGCGTTCAGACATAGCTTTGATTTTGCCTGAGCCACGAATCCCCTAAGCCTTGATGTAGATCAGTGCGACAAGCGTTGAGACGGTGCAAAGTAGGGGCATTGCAATTGATAGGAGTAACCCCATGAAAGCTTGGATTGACCTTTTTTCCACTGACTACGGCCTGATGAGCGTGGCTGTGATTGCCTTTGTGTTGGTGATGGCGGTCTACTTTTTGCGTGTTTTCTTAGGCCTGATGGACGAAACGGGTAAAAGTACCCACGAATAAAGGTTTCGCAGACAACGCAATGACGCAAGCCCCGTGAAAGTAAAATCGGGGCTAATCCTCTGTGTTTCTTTTTTAACTTTTATAACAAGACACCATGTCCCTGAATCAAGTCACCCCCGGTAGCAAAGTTCCTGAAGCCTTCAACGTGATCATCGAAATCCCGATGAACTCTGATCCTGTGAAGTACGAAGTCGACAAAGAGTCTGGCGCTCTGTTTGTGGACCGCTTCATGGGGACGGCCATGCATTACCCCACCAACTATGGCTATGTGCCACAAACCATCGCGGGTGACGGCGACCCTGTGGACGTGTTGGTGATGACACCTTTTCCATTGCCACCCGGCGTGGTGGTGCCTTGCCGTGCGTTGGGCATCTTGTTGATGGAAGACGAAGGCGGCGTGGACGGCAAAGTGTTGGCTGTGCCTACCGAAAAAATCTTGGCCCGTTACAGCAACATCAAGTCATTGGCTGACATCCATGAGTTGCAGTTGCAACAAATCGCCCACTTCTTTGAACACTACAAAGACCTCGAAAAAGGCAAGTGGGTCAAAGTCAAAGGCTGGGAAGGCATTGAGTCGGCCCATAAAGAAATCTTGGACGGCATTGCCAACTACAAGAAGTAATTCTTGGTTGTGCCTCTCAAAAGCCCGCTGCGCAGCGGGCTTTTTTGTGTCTGCTTCGTTTTATTGCGGTTCGTGGCGCTTGAAAGGGCTGCGCTCAGCGAGGTGGTCAAGGTAGTTGTCCACGCCAGCGGTCTCGCGCTCTAGAAATCGCTCCACCGCATCAGCAAATGCGGGGTGGGCCAACCAGTGCGCGCTGTAGGTTGCAATTGGCATGAGGGCGCGGGCCATTTTGTGTTCGCCTTGCGCACCGCCTTCAAAGCGTTGCACGCTGTTGGCAATGCACCAGCTCAGCGGCTGGTAGTAGCAGGCTTCAAAGTGCAGACAGTCCACACGCTCTAACGCGCCCCAGTAGCGGCCGTAAGCTACGGCATTTGGCGTGCCAAGATTCTGCAGGGCGATCAAGCTGCTGGCGATGGGGCGGTTGTCTCGCTCTGCCACAAACAGCACCCAGTTGTGCGGCATGTCGTGTTGCATGTGCTCAAAGAAAGCACGGCTGAGGTAGGGGGCATTGCCGTGTTCAAGGTAGGTGCGCTCGTAGCATTGGTAGAAAAAATCCCAGTCTTCTGTGCACATGGCGTTGCCGACAGATGTGCGAAACGTTACCCCTGCATCGGCCACACGGCGGCGTTCTTGTTTGATTTTTTTGCGTTTCTCTTGGGAGAGGCAGGCCAAGAAAGCATCGAAGTTGTCAAAGCGATGGCCTTGCGAGTCGGCGTTGTGCCAATGGAATTGCACGGTTTGTCGCTGCATCAGGCCAAGGGCATCACAGGCGATGCGGTCGTCGGGACTGGTGAACAGCAAATGCAACGAGGACAGTTGGTGCTGTTGAGTCACGTCCAACATGGCTTGAAGCAAAGCTTGGCGCGCTTTGGCATCTACAGCCAGCAAGCGTGAGCCGGGCACGGGCGTGAAGGGCACGGCGCAAGTGGCTTTGGGGAAGTAGTTCAGGCCGTGGTCGGCATAGGCGTTGGCCCATGCCCAGTCAAACACGTATTCGCCATAGGAGTGCTCTTTGAGGTAGAGGGCACTTGCAGCGACCAAGGATTCGTCTAACCAAAGCGTGACAAATTGCGGCGTCCAGCCCGTGTTGGGCGAGGCACTGCCGCTGGTGTGCAAGGCCGCTAGATAAGCGTGCTGCATGAAGGGTGAGGGCGCGTCTTGCTTGGAAAGCAGCGTATCCCACGCATGCGCTGAGATATCCAGCGGGTTCGCGTGGATGCGGATGACATAATCCATTTGCTTTTTAGACCTGTTTTACTTTGGACACGTGCCTGCTGCCATGACTCTCAAAATTTGTGTTGCTCAATTGAATTTCGTGGTGGGTGACATGGCGGGTAACGCCCAGAAAATCATCGATTGCGCCACGGCTGTGTATCAAGACGGTGCGCGCTTGGTGCTTACGCCTGAGCTGTCGCTGTGCGGCTACGCCGCCGAAGATTTATTCCTGCGCCCCTCATTCATTCAAGCTTGTGATGATGCCTTGAAAACGGTGTCCGCTGCCTTGAGCGGGTTAAAAGGCTTGCATGTGGTGGTGGGGCATCCTTCAGGTGGCGACGAACGCACGCGCTCGGTGTCGGTGCAACGCCGTTTCAATAGGGCGAGCGTGGTGAGCGAAGGGCAAGTGGTTGCGTCCTACGCCAAACGTGAATTGCCTAACTACCAAGTGTTTGATGAACGTCGTTATTTCGTGGCGGGCAACCAGCCTTGTGTGTTTGACGTGGCTGGCACCAAAGTCGGCTTGCTGATTTGTGAAGACGCTTGGTTTGATGCGCCTGCTGCGGAGTCCAAAGCGGCAGGGGCTGAGCTGTTGGCGGTCATCAACGCGTCACCCTTTCATGTGGGTAAGGGGGACGAGCGCGAGCAAGCCATGCGACACCGTGTGCAAGCCACGGGCTTACCTTTGATTTATGCGCATTTGGTAGGCGGCCAAGATGAAGTGGTGTTTGAAGGTCGCTCATTTGCGCTCCATGCCGATGGCGCGTTGGCAGGGCGTGCGCCTAGCTTTGACGTGGCCACGTTCACGGTCGATGTGACGCGAGGCAATTCAGGGGCGCATGCTGGCCTCCACTTGTCGGCTCCTGTGGCTGAAGATGGTTCGCTCGAAGCTGATTTGTGGCACGCCTTGGTACTGGGTGTGCGTGACTACATTGGTAAAAACGGTTTTCCTGGCGCCTTGTTGGGTTTGTCGGGCGGCATTGATTCGGCCCTCGTGTTAGCGATTGCCGTCGATGCCTTGGGTGCAGACAAAGTGCGTACGGTGATGATGCCGTCGCCGTACACCGCAGAAATCAGCTGGGTCGATGCACGCGACATGGCCAAACGCTTGGGCGTGCGCTACGACGAGGTGTCCATCGTGCCAGAGTTTGAAGCGTTCCTAGGCTCGCTCAAGGCTGACTTTGAAGGCACGTCACTCGATACCACCGAAGAAAACATCCAAGCCCGCATTCGCGGCACGTTGCTGATGGCCTTGTCCAACAAGTTTGGTTCCATCGTCCTGACCACGGGCAACAAGAGCGAAATGGCAACGGGCTATTGCACGCTCTACGGTGACATGGCGGGTGGATTTGCGGTGTTGAAAGACGTGGCCAAGACCTTGGTGTTCAAGTTGGCGCGTTGGCGCAATGCCCACGACCCGTACGGTACCGGAACCGATCCAATTCCAGAGCGCATCATCACGCGTCCACCCAGTGCTGAGCTTCGCCCCGATCAAACTGACCAAGACAGCTTGCCACCGTATGAGGTGTTGGACGAGATCATTGCGCGCTTCATGGAGAACGACCAAAGTTCGGACGACATCATGGCTGCAGGCTTTGCGCGTGCCGATGTGGAGAAGGTGACCCGTTTGATTCGCATCAACGAGTACAAACGTCGCCAATCACCAGTGGGAATTCGTGTGACCCACCGCAGTTTTGGCAAGGATTGGCGTTATCCTATTACCAATAAATTTCGTGCCTGACCACAGGCCTTTCATTAAAACCCAAGGACTCGACCCATGAAGCAAATCACCGCCGTTATCAAACCATTCAAACTCGAAGAAGTGCGCGAAGCATTGGCTGAGTGTGGTGTGACGGGTTTGACCGTGACCGAGGTCAAAGGCTTTGGTCGTCAAAAAGGCCATACCGAGTTGTACCGTGGTGCTGAGTACGTGGTCGATTTTTTGCCTAAAGTGAAAATTGAAGTGACGGTGAAAGCCGCAGATGTGGACAATTGCGTGGACGCCATCGTGCGAGCAGCGCGCACAGGCAAGATTGGTGACGGGAAAATTTTCATCACGCCTGTGGAGCGTGTGGTGCGTATTCGTACAGGTGAGTTGGACGAAACCGCTATCTGATTGCCTAATTCAATCTTCGCAGATCAAATTTAAAAGCCGCAGCCTGTTAAGGCTTGCGGCTTTTTTTATGCGTGTGAAATTTAAAGACTCGCCAGTTTGGATTCTGGCGAAAAACCAGCGGCTTGTACCAGCTCTTGGAGCAGCGCTATAGGTTCTGTGCCGCTGCGAATGAGGTCCATTTGCCAATCGCTCAGAAAGCCTTGTTCCACGCTGTTTTTCGCAAATTGCAATAAACCGTCGTAATAGCCTTGGGTGTTGAGCAAGCCAATGGGTTTGTCGTGGTAGCCCAGCTGGCGCCAGGTCCACACCTCAAAGAACTCTTCAAAGGTGCCGATGCCGCCTGGCAGGGCCAAGAACACATCGGCGCGCTCAGCCATCATGTGTTTGCGTTCGTGCATGGTGTCGACCACATGCAGCTCGGTGCAGGCTGTGCGCGTGTTTTCTTTGGTTTGCAAGGCTTTGGGAATGATGCCCACCACGCGCCCGCCCGCATCAGATGTGGCTTGAGCGACCAAACCCATCAAGCCGTTGTTACCTCCGCCATACACCAACTGACCGTTGTGTTGACCAATCCAGGTGCCGACTTGACGTGCCACATCGGCGTATTCGGGCTGGATGCCATTGCGTGAACCGCAATAGACACAAACAGAAAAAGCAGGGGTGTTCATGAACGCTCTCAAACGAAAAAGTGTGCGCGGATGGCGGCTGCCCAAACAGCGATGCACAACAGCAAGCTCAAGAGCACTGCAGCACTGCCCGTATCTTTGGCGCGTTTAGCCAGTTCATGCCATTCAGGGCCAATGCGATCAATGGCAGACTCAATGCCAGTGTTGAGCAGTTCAACGACCATCACCAGTACGACAGTACCAGTCAGCAAGGCTATTTCAAGCCAAGTTTGGCCCACATAAAAAGCCAAAGGAATAAGAACAAATGAACCTACGGCTTCTTGGCGAAAAGCTTTCTCATACCAGCCAGCTTTAAGGCCGCTCAGCGAGTAACCGAAAGCATGCCAAACGCGTGTGAGGCCTGTTCTGTGTTTTTGTGGATTTGCACTCATGCGCTGAACTGTAACGCTTAGATTTTTGGCTTGGCTGGCTCAAGGAGCGCTGCATTGACCAAGCGCGTACCAGCGAAAACGTCATGCCAAAACTGGCGTTGTGGATGAAAGCGGCTGAGCAGGGCCCAAACGGCAACCCAGCCTAGGAACAACACCGCGGTCTCTGCGCCAGTGAGTGCGTAAGGGGCGAGGATGGCCAAAGGAGGGAGGAACCAAATCCAACTCAGTATGTAGCGGATGAAGGCACGTTTTTGGGTGAGTGCTTTGCCGTGGGTGTCGACCACACGGATATGCCACGTTTTCATGGCCAAGGTTTGGCCTTTGTAACCAAACCAAGTGAAGTAAATGCCGATGATCAGAAATAAAAAGGCTTGTAGGCCATGGCGGTTGTTCAGCGCATGACGTGATTGGCTGAGGGTGCTGAACAAATAGCCAGAAATGAACAACACACCAAACAAAAGCAGGCCCTCATAGAGCCAGCAAGCCATGCGACGCAGCAGGCTAGGTGCTGTCAAAACCGATGTCATTGGGGCGTTGTCGTGCTTTCAGTCGTGGCGCTGGCAGGCGCTGAACTGGTGAGAGGCGTGGGCAACAAGGTGGCTGGTGCGGCTTGGTCTGTTGCGATGCGCGGCAGAGCTTTATTCGCACTCGCTGCAGGCGGTGGGGTTAACTTCGCCGGTGAAATTGGTTTGACCGCAGGTGCCGCTCCCTTGACCGGTGGGGTGGACTGTTGTGCTGCCAACTTTTTCTTGGCTTCTGGTGGAAGGGCTTGATACGCTTCCCACTTGCCTTTTTTATCGTCTTGCAGCAGTTGCTTGGCATCAGCGTAGTTCAAGCGTGCGGCAGTGCGTTGCTGTGGGCTCAGTGCCGCCCATTCACGCATACGGCCTTGTACGGTCGTTTGCTCATCGGTCGTGAGTTGGCCAAAGTTTTGCGAGATGGCCAGCCATTTGCGCTTGTGTGGCTCTGTCATGGTGGGCCACAGTTGGGACAAGGGGGCAAGAGCTTGTTGCTGCGACTCGGTCAAATCCATCCACAAAGGACGGCCAGGCAGGCTAGGTGCCGTTTTGGTTGTAACAACGCTAGACGTTGTTTGTGCGCAGATTCGCTCGCTAGCAAGCAACACAATACCACTCAAGAAGAGTTGGGCGGCGAGTGTTGCGCTGATCGAGCGGTTGAATGTCATGGCTTCTTTATTCTTTAGATTCGCTGGCGGAGATGGGATTTTTCAAGAACTGAAGAAAACCGGGGTCAGCGTAGGCAGCAGGTGGCAAGTCGTCGACGAGCAAGGCAGAGTCAATTTCTGCTAATTCATTGGCGCGGTCATCGTCCATGATGTTTTGAATCAGGGCTAAGCCTGCGATCAAGGCAATCAGTGGCAGCAAGGAGGCCAAACGACTCCAAATGTTCAAACCTTCATCACCGCCAAAGCTCAACAGGGCTGCACCATTTTGGTGAATCACAGCCGTGCTGGTTTGTAGGCGGGTTTGAGGCTTCAAGCGAGCGGCAACGGCACGGGTGCGTGCGGCGCGCAAACGCTCGGAGATCTCGTGCGGCAGGTCAAGGCTGGCTGAATTCAGGCGGGCAGCAATGCGCAAGCCAAACTCATCTTGGGTATTTGCGGTATGTGTCATGGTTGAATTCCTTTATCTTTGAGCGCTTTGCTGAGTGCCAGAACAGCCCGAGAGCAATGTGTTTTGACGCTTCCTTCCGAACAGCCCATAGCAGCAGCAGTCTCAGAAACATCAAGATCCTCCCAGTAACGCAGCAAGAAGGCTTCTCGTTGACGTGCTGGTAAATTTTGTATTTCTTTCTCAATATCGTGGACGTTGGCGATACTGGCGAAATTATCTTCGGCGCTTTGCGTGGTTTGGCTTTCGTTATCGACAGCCAAGGCCTCTAGCAGGTTGAATTCGCCGTCCTCTTTGTCAGAGTCGAAGTCGCTGAAGTTGCTAAACAGCGCCTTTCGGGTCTTGTTGCGTCTGAACCAGTCTAGTGTGGTGTTCGACAAAATGCGGTGAAACAGCATGGGCAGCTCTTCGGCGGGCTTGTCACCGTAATGCTCGGCGAGCTTCATCATGCTGTCTTGCACGATGTCCAAGGCGGCTTCTTCATCGCGAACGTGATAGACCGAGCGTTTGAAGGCTCGCTTCTCCACGCTTTTTAGGAAGTCTGACAGTTCTTGTTCGGTGGCCACTGACGAATGAGGTTCAAGTTTGAATCGGGCGCGATTATGGCACTCACCCATGGTTTTGCGTGCTTAAGACTGAATTTCGCTCAGGAAAGTGCCATAATCCAAAGTTGCAATTCGACAAAAAAGGCAAACGGGTCTGGGTCCGGCGCGAACCATGCGTCTATGGCTGAAGGTCCAAAGTTTCGATGCTGCCCCATAAGGGTTCGCCAAGAAGCACCCAAGGTTTTTCGTTGACGAAATTCACTCAGGTTAAAAGGTACAAAAATGGATAACACGAAGTCGGAATCGCATTCCGCAGCCGCCGCTGGCGGTCAAGCACAAGAATTGATGGGCGCCGAGATTCTCGTCAAGGCCCTGCAAGCTGAAAACGTCAAGCACATCTGGGGCTATCCAGGCGGTTCAGTTCTCTACATCTACGACGCGCTGTACAACCAAGACACGATTCAACACGTGTTGGTTCGTCACGAGCAAGCTGCGGTTCATGCGGCTGATGGCTATGCCCGAGCCACAGGTGATGTGGGCGTTGCTCTTGTCACTTCAGGCCCCGGCGCCACCAACGCGGTGACCGGTATTGCGACGGCCTACATGGACAGCATTCCCATGGTGATTATTACTGGTCAAGTGCCCACGCACGCGATTGGTTTGGATGCATTCCAAGAGTGCGACACCATTGGCATCACGCGTCCGATCGTCAAACACAATTTCTTGGTCAAGGACGTTCGCGACTTGGCCTTGACGCTGAAAAAAGCGTTCCACATTGCACGCAGCGGCCGCCCTGGCCCTGTGGTGGTAGACATTCCAAAAGACGTGTCATTCAAGAAGACCACGTACGAAGGCTACCCAGCCGAAGTGCAAATGCGCTCCTACAACCCCGTGCGCAAAGGCCACGGCGGTCAAATTCGTAAAGCTTTGCAACTGTTGATGTCGGCCAAGCGACCCTACATCTACACCGGTGGCGGTGTGTTGTTGGGTAACGCTTCACAAGAATTGCGTACCTTGGTGGATATGTTGGGCTACCCTGTGACCAACACACTGATGGGCTTGGGTGCCTATCCAGCTAGCGCGCCTAGGTTCTTGGGCATGTTGGGTATGCACGGCACGATGGAAGCCAACAACGCCATGCAAAATTGTGATGTGTTGCTGGCTGTCGGCGCTCGCTTTGATGATCGCGTGATTGGTAATCCCAAACACTTTGCGCAAAACGAACGCAAGATCATCCACATTGACATCGATCCTTCCAGTATCTCTAAGCGCGTTAAGGTCGACATTCCAATCGTGGGCGACGTGAAAGATGTGTTGGTTGAGATGATCGACATGATCAAAGAATCTGGTTTGAAGCCGGATGCAGCAGCGTTGGCTGGCTGGTGGGAAACCATCGAAGCTTGGCGCAAACGTGATTGCTTGAAATACGACCGTGGCAACACGGAAGTGATCAAGCCACAGTACGTCATTGAAACGCTGCACAACATGACCAAGGGCACAGACACCTACATCACTTCTGACGTGGGCCAACACCAGATGTGGGCGGCGCAGTATTACGGTTTCGATGAGCCACGCCGTTGGATCAACTCAGGTGGCTTGGGTACCATGGGTGTGGGTATTCCTTATGCCATGGGTATCAAACTGGCCAAGCCAGACAGCGAGGTGTTCTGCGTTACAGGTGAGGGCTCGGTACAAATGTGTATCCAAGAGCTTTCAACTTGCTTCCAATACAACACACCCATCAAAGTGTTGGCACTGAATAATCGATTCCTCGGTATGGTGCGTCAATGGCAAGAGATTGAATATGAAGGCCGCTACAGCAGCAGCTACATGGACGCGTTGCCTGACTTCGTCAAGTTGGCTGAAGCCTACGGTCACGTGGGCATGTTGATTGAGCGCCCAGAAGACGTTGAGCCAGCTTTGCGCGAAGCTCGCCGACTCAAAGATCGCACGGTGTTCATCGACTTCCGTACTGACCCCACCGAGAACGTGTTCCCGATGGTCAAGGCCGGTAAGGGCATCACCGAAATGCTGCTCGGCAGCGAAGACCTGTGAACGGGAAGGATGACACCATGAAACACATCATTTCCCTGATGCTTGAAAACGAACCCGGTGCTTTGTCACGCGTGGTGGGCTTGTTCTCTGCCCGTGGCTACAACATTGAATCTCTGACCGTGGCGCCAACCGAAGACGCCAGCTTGTCACGCATGACCATTCAAACACATGGTTCAGATGAAGTGATTGAACAAATCACCAAACACTTGAACCGTTTGATTGAAGTGGTCAAAGTGGTCGACCTGACCGAGGGCGCTTACACCGAACGCGAGCTGATGCTTGTGAAAGTGCGTGCCGTTGGCAAAGAGCGTGAAGAGATGAAACGCATGGCCGATATCTTCCGCGGTCGCATCATTGATGTGACTGAGAAGAGCTACACCATTGAGTTGACGGGCGACCTGTCTAAGAACGATGCGTTCTTAGAGGCGATTGACCGCAGCGCAATTCTCGAAACCGTTCGCACGGGCGCTTGTGGCATTGGCCGTGGCGAACGTATCTTGCGCGTTTAAATTCCAACCCTTTTCAAAGTATTTTTTAGGAGAACCCCGTGAAAGTTTTTTACGACAAAGATTGTGATCTGTCCCTGATCAAAGGCAAAACTGTGGCCATCATCGGCTACGGTTCACAAGGCCACGCACACGCCCAAAACTTGAACGACAGCGGCGTCAAAGTCGTGGTTGGTCTGCGCAAAGGTGGCGCATCTTGGGACAAAGTCGGCAAAGCTGGCTTGACTGTCATGGAAGTGAACGACGCAGTGAAGGCCGCTGACGTGGTCATGATCTTGTTGCCCGACGAAATGATCGCCGAGGTGTACAACAACAATGTGGCGCCTCACATCAAGCAAGGCGCTTCGTTGGCATTTGCCCACGGTTTCAATGTGCACTACAACCAAGTTGTGCCACGCGCTGACTTGGACGTGTGGATGGTGGCGCCAAAGGCCCCAGGTCACACCGTGCGTAACACCTACACCCAAGGTGGCGGTGTGCCTCACCTCGTGGCTGTGCATCAAGACAAGAGCGGCAAAGCGCGCGACTTGGCTTTGAGCTATGCCATGGCCAACGGTGGCGGCAAGGCCGGCATCATCGAAACCAACTTCAAAGAAGAAACTGAAACCGACTTGTTCGGCGAGCAAGCTGTTTTGTGCGGTGGCGCGGTTGAGCTGATCAAGATGGGTTACGAGACTCTGGTGGAAGCCGGTTACGCCCCTGAAATGGCTTACTTTGAGTGCTTGCACGAGTTGAAGCTGATCGTTGACTTGATCTATGAAGGCGGCATTGCCAACATGAACTACTCGATCTCGAACAACGCCGAATACGGCGAGTACGTGACCGGTCCTGAAGTGATCAACGCACAAAGCCGTGAAGCCATGCGCAACGCTTTGAAACGCATTCAAGATGGTGAATACGCCAAGATGTTCATTCAAGAAGGTCGTTTGAACTACCCAAGCATGACCGCACGTCGTCGCAACACGGCCGATCACCAGATCGAAGTGGTGGGCGGCCAATTGCGCGCCATGATGCCTTGGATTGCGAAGAACAAGCTGGTTGACCAAACCCGCAACTAAGCATCTGCTTCTTGCATCGACAAAGGTCACTTCGGTGGCCTTTGTCATTTTTGTGCCTGCTTGACGCAACGCTTACACTCTAGGTCTAATTTTCGGAGCTACACGAATGACAGAACAACAAGATCAAACAGAAGAATTTGTGCCACGCAAGCCCAGCAAGGGCGTTTATGTGTTGCCCAACCTGTTTACCTTGGCCGCATTGTTTGGCGGTTTTTATGCCATTGTGATGGCCATGAATGACCGTTTTGAGTTGGCTGCGATTGGCGTTTTTTGCGCCATGGTTCTGGACAGCTTGGACGGTCGCGTGGCTCGCATGACCAATACGCAAAGTGCGTTTGGCGAGCAAATGGACTCTTTGGCTGATATGGTGTCCTTTGGTGCTGCGCCGGCCTTGATCTCTTACGAGTGGGCGCTTAAAGGCTTGGGGCGTTGGGGCTGGGTGGCTGCATTCGTCTATATCTCCTGCGCCGCACTGCGTTTGGCGCGTTTCAATGTGAATACGGCCGTTGTTGATAAGCGCTTCTTCCAAGGCTTGCCTTCGCCCGCCGCTGCAGCTTTGGTGATGGGTTTTATGTGGCTGATGACCGAGATGGGGGTTTCTGGTCCTGAGGTGGCTTGGCCCATGTTTGCGTGGTGCTTGTATTCCGGCTTGACGATGGTGACGAATGTGCCGTTTTACAGCTTCAAAGATGTGCGGATGAAGAAAAGTGTGCCCTTCGTTGTGATTGTGCTGTTGGCCTTGACCATCGCCGTCATCACCATTCATCCACCGATTGTGTTGTTTGCTTTGTTCATGATTTATGGTTTGAGTGGCTATGGCTTGTACGCATGGCGTCGTGCCAAAGGCATGCAAACCAGCCTGATCAGCACCTCCACCGATGAGCCTGATGAAGCGGGCTTGCACAAATGAGACACCCTGCGCCTCAAAGGGTTTGGCTTTGTGCTAAATTCGGTGCATGACAAATTTTTCGCTGGCTCTACTGCTTCTATCCCCCAACGGGCGGAGTTGGTAGCGCACGCGCAAACCCCACAAGGCCCGTATGCACTCGCAGCGGGCCTTTTGCTTTGGGGCTAAACCAAACGTTGCAAGTTTTTTAGGAATCTAGGAGTCCTGACCATGACCGACAAGCTCATCATTTTTGACACTACCTTGCGTGACGGCGAACAGTCGCCCGGCGCCTCAATGACGCGCGACGAAAAACTGCGTATTGCCCGTCAGCTCGAGCGATTGAAGGTCGACGTGATTGAGGCCGGTTTTGCTGCCAGCTCGAACGGTGACTTCGAGGCCGTGCAGGGCATTGCCAATGCCATCAAAGACTCCACCATTTGCTCGTTGTCACGTGCGAATGATCGTGACATCAGCCGCGCAGCCGAAGCGCTCAAAGGCGCGAACAGTGCGCGCATTCACACCTTCATTGCCACGTCACCGCTGCACATGGAGAAGAAATTGCGCATGTCACCTGAGCAAGTGCTTGAACAAGCCAAGCAGTCGGTGCGCTTCGCCCGAAACTTGGTGGGCGACATTGAGTTCAGCGCGGAAGACGGCTATCGCAGCGAAATGGACTTCTTGTGCCGTGTTGTTGAAGCGGTGATTGCAGAAGGCGCCACCACCATCAACATTCCAGACACCGTGGGTTATGCCATTCCCGAGCTCTATGGCAATTTCATCAAGACTTTGCGCGAGCGTGTGCCGAACTCTGACAAAGCGATTTGGTCAGTGCACTGCCACAACGACTTGGGTATGGCTGTGGCCAACTCCTTGGCAGGTGTGAAGATTGGCGGTGCACGTCAGGTGGAGTGCACGATCAACGGTTTGGGTGAGCGGGCAGGTAACTGCTCACTGGAAGAGGTGGTGATGGCCATCAAGACCCGTCGCGATTACTTTGACCTCGACTTGAACATCGACACCAAGCAAATCGTGGCGGCAAGCCGGATGGTGAGCCAAACGACAGGCTTTGTGGTTCAGCCCAACAAAGCGGTGGTCGGTGCAAATGCTTTTGCGCACGCTTCAGGCATCCACCAAGACGGCGTGCTCAAAGCGCGTGACACTTACGAAATCATGCGCGCAGAAGACGTGGGCTGGAGCGCCAACAAAATCGTTTTGGGCAAGCTCAGTGGCCGCAACGCTTTCAAGCAACGCTTGGAAGACTTGGGCGTGCAGATGGAAAGCGAAGCTGACATCAACACCGCTTTTGCCAAGTTCAAAGAGTTGGCTGACCGCAAGAGCGAAATCTTTGATGAAGACATCTTGGCTTTGGTCAGCGATGAGTCGGTTAACAGTGCCAGCGAGCAGTTTGGCTTTGTTTCTTTGTCACAGCACAGCGAAACTGGCGAGCGTCCACATGCAAGTGTGGTGTTCACGGTCGGTGGCAAAGAAGTCAAGGGCGACTCAGACGGCAATGGTCCAGTGGATGCCTCACTCAAAGCGATTGAATCACACGTCAAGAGCGGTGCTGAAATGGTGCTGTACTCGGTCAATGCCATCAGCGGTTCTACAGAGAGCCAAGGCGAAGTGACGGTACGTTTGCAAAACAGCGGCCGCGTGGTCAATGGCGTGGGTTCTGATCCTGACATTGTGGTGGCCTCTGCCAAGGCATATTTGAGTGCTTTAAACAAGCTGCAAAGCAAATCAGACCGAGTGGCTGCACAAGGTTAAATTAAAAAATTGATATACCGATCAATTTTGTTAAATAAGTCACGCAAGTCCTTGATCTTGCGTGACTTTTCTTGGTAGACTAGCTCCAATATGTTTTTCAAGCTTAAGGAACGCCACTTGAAACGACTGCTGATTGCTACTTCGTTCGGTTTGCTGACTTGTTTGTGCACCATGCACGCCCAAGCCGCTACAAACCAGAAAAAACCAACCGTACAAAAGTCAAAACCCGTGGTGGTTAAGACGCATGTACGTCGTCAAATGGTCAAAGCAGCGCCTGCAGTTCCTTCTTTCGGTCAAAAGGCCGGCTTGCATGCCACAAACGATATTTTGGATTTGAAGTCCAGCGTGGCGTATGTCATCGATCAAGATACCCACGAAGTTTTGCTGAGTAAAAACGACCAAGCCGTTTTACCCATTGCCTCCATCACCAAGTTGATGACGGGCGTGATCATCAGTGAAGCTAAGTTGCCCATGGATGAATCCATCACCATCACACAAGATGATGTGGACACCGAAAAGGGAAGCAGCTCGCGTTTGCGTGTGGGTGCTACTTTGACACGTGGTGAATTGCTCCATTTGGCCTTGATGGCGAGTGAAAACCGCGCTGCGCATGCCTTGGGCCGTACTTACCCAGGTGGCATGTCTTCTTTTGTCGGTTTGATGAACGCCAAAGCCGCCCAATTGGGAATGCGCGATACCCGTTATGTTGAGCCAACAGGCCTGTCAAGCCAGAACCAATCGAGCGCAAAAGATTTGGCCACGTTGGTGGGTAACGCTTATCACGATGCCACACTGCGTGAATTGTCGACATCTCCTAGCTATAAAGTTGAGGTTGGTAATCGCACCTTGCAATACAACACCACCAATCGCTTGGTGAAAAATCCCAACTGGGACATCGGTTTGCAAAAAACGGGTTACATCTCGGAAGCCGGCCAATGTTTGGTGATGCAAGCCAAAGTGTCAGGCCGCAAATTGATCATGGTATTTTTGGATTCGGCTGGTAAGTTGAGCCGTATTGCAGATGCAGAGCGTGTTCGCAAGTGGGTTGAACACAACCACAGCTCTCGCCCTCAAACCTGAGTGGTGATCGGCGGAACAAAAAGCCAGCGATATGCTGGCTTTTTTATTTGGGTGTTTAAATGTGTGCGTCGTTTTTGTAGCCAAGTGCGTGTGAAATCGCTTGCGTAGTCGCTTGTAGCTTAGGCAGCCAACCTTCGTCCAGACGATCTGCTGGGGCTGAAATAGACAAGCCAGCCACCAGTTTGCCTTGGTCGTCATAAATGCCAGACGCCATGCAGCGCACACCCAATTCCAGCTCTTCGTTGTCGCGCGCGACGCCATATTGACGAGCCTTGGAAAGTTCACGTTCCAATACGGGGAGCTGCGTGATGCTGTTACGGGTCTGACCGCTCAAACCTGTGCGTGTGGCGTAGGCGCGTACGCGTTGGGCATCATCCATCGCTAAAAAGAGTTTGCCAACCGAGGTTAAATGCAATGGGGCCCGTCCTCCAATGGCACGAACCACTTGCATACCTGAGCGTTCGCTGAAGGCGCGTTCGACATACACAATTTCGTCGCCTTGCCGAACGCTGAGGTTGACGGGTTGTTGGATCAGCTTGTGCAATTCGCGCATGGGCTGGAATGCCACATCACGAACGTTCAGGCGGCCTTTGACCAAGTTGCCTAACTCCAGCAGTCGCATGCCTAATCGGTAGCTGCCTGCTTCAGGGCGGTCCACAAAGCGACCGACTGCTAAGTCATTCAGAATGCGGTGTGTGGTGGAAGGGTGTAGACCAGTTCGCTCACTGATTTCTTTTAGTGAGATGGCTTCTTCGCGTGACGCTAAGACATCAATGAGCGTGAACATCCGTTCAATGACTTGAATGTTTGGCGTGGCGGGCACAGTTGATTTACGCATGGTTTATTTTATCATGTGAAATCAAAAATCAAGCCATTCTCCATCTACTAAACGTTGATGCGGTGCAAAGTCGGCCTTGTAGCGCATCTTCTGGCTGTCTTGAATCCAATAACCAAGGTATGCGTATGGCATGTTTAGTTCGCGGGCCTGTGAAATTTGCCACATCACGTTGTAAGTGCCATAACTTGTGCGGGGCTCTGGCTCGTAGAAGGTGTAGACCGCAGACAGGCCATCGTTGAGCACATCTACGATAGACACCATTTTGAGAACCCCTAGCGAATGCGTGTTGTCGCTGGGTTCTCTAAATTCAATCAAGCGTGTATTCACACGGCTTTGTAATAAAAATTGGGTGTATTGCTCTGTGCTGTCGTCATCCATGCCGCCACCCGCATGGCGCAACGTTTGGTAGCGCAGGTACAGCGCGTAATGCTCTGGATCAAACCCGAGTTTCAATACACGCACTGTCAAATTTTTGTGTTGTGCCCATGCTCGGCGCTGGCTGCGTGTGGGTTTGTATGTGGCTGTGTTCACACGCAGCGCAACACAAGCCTTGCAGTTGTCACAGTAAGGGCGATATGTGAATAAACCGCTACGTCTAAACCCCTGATGCACCAAGTTTGCATAAGCTTCGCTGTTGATCAAATGACTCGGTGTTGCCACCTGTGACCGTGCCGTTTGCTCGGGCAAATAGCTGCAGGAATAGGGCGCGGTGGCGTAAAACTGCACCGCATGCAGAGGTAAGTCTTGGCGGTTTGTCATGGTGTCGATTTTGGGGGAATAAGTAAGTCCCAATCCGATGTATCAAAGTGCCAAGACTTCACGGAGGCTGTGCTTGCTTTGTGAATTTTTTTGAGAAATTCTGACCGCGGTATTTCTCTCGCTCCCAACGAGGCTAAATGCTTGGTGTTTTGTTGGCAATCAATCCATGAGATTTGGTGTTTGCGTGCAAACGCGACCAATGCTGCGAGTGCTATTTTGGAAGCATCGGGTTGGTGTGCAAACATGGACTCGCCAAAGACGGTGTGACCTATAGCCACGCAATACAAGCCCCCGACCAATTCACCGTTCCTCCAGGTCTCAATGCTGTGGGCCAAGCCTGCGAGATGCAGTGCCTCGTAGGCTGAAATCATCTCCGGCACGATCCATGTGCCAGGTTGACCGAAACGTGGTGTATTTGCGCAATGTCGAATGACATCCTGAAAACTGCTGTCAAAACGAATTTCGCAGTGATCATCGTCTTTAAACTTTTGTAATGTTTTGCGCAGTGAGCGGTGCAGTTTGAATTCAGCCGTATGCAACACCATGCGTGGATCAGGTGACCACCATAAAACCGGTTGCCCTTGGCTAAACCAAGGAAATATGCCGTGTTGGTATGCCTCATGCAATCGCGGCACCGATAACCCGCCACCCGCGGCGACCAATCCAACCAATGCACCTGATTTTTGAGCATGTTCAGGGCGAGGAAGAGGCGTGTTACTTTCTAGCCAAGGGATTTGAGATGGCTCGGTTTGGGACATAGATGAGATTGTGACGATTATTTTTTGTATGAATTTAGTTCAATGAGGTTAACTTTTATGAAAGAAGAATCCTTTGTCATTGATGACGGCAAATTTGAAAAATTAAGTGACTCGAAGGGAGAGAACTCCCTACAATTCTCCGTTTATGTGTGAGGAAACTCACATTCACACTGATAAGTTTTCCGGAGCAATCTATGCAATTGATGTGGGTGTCTGGGCCCACCGCCTCGGTGCGGACCATTTCCATCACAGCCAAAAAAGTGCTGGTGGCTGTGTGCGCCTCGGCCTTTGTGTTGGTGGCTTTTGGCGTATTACTGCACTTTATTGGGTTTCGCATTGCTATTGAGATGAGCCCCAGCTTGGCTCGCAGCATGGGAGGCGTCACAACCGAGGCTGAGCAGCAAAAAGTAGAGGCTGTGTACCGTGAGCGCTTAGACAATTTGCGTCAAACCATGAGTTCCACGGTTCAAGAAATTCGCCAACTGGAAAACCTGAAGAACAAATTCATGGAAGTGGCAACGCCCACCAATTTGCGCGACAAATACAGCAAAAAGGAAGACGCACGTGGCGGCCCTTGGGTGGCGCCACGCTTTCAAAACTCTCCTTCGCGTGATTTGAATCAAGATTTCGCTTCAGCCATCGATGAGTTCAGTCAAACGCAAGCGGCTGTTAAGAATTTGACTCAAAACTGGTCAGCCCAACTCAGCTGGCTGCACGCTTTGCCCACAGGTATTCCCATGGGCAAAGACTTTCGTGTGACCAGTGGTTTTGGCATTCGTAACGACCCATTTACTGGGCAGTTGGCAATGCATGAGGGTTTGGATTTTGTGGCAGAGGTCGGTTCGCCTATTGTGGCGACGGCGGCCGGCACGGTGACGCGTTCAGCATGGGACGCTTCTTACGGCAATGTGGTGGAGGTGAGTCACATTGAAGGTTTCACAACGCGCTATGCCCACCTGAGCAAGCGTTTGGTCGAGGTGGGGCAAAAGGTTCAGCGCGGTGACACCATTGCTCAACTGGGTAATACCGGTCGTTCTACTGGCCCACATTTGCATTACGAAGTGATGCGCAATGACCGTGTGTTGAACCCTACGCAAATGTTGCTGCAAACCACGGCAAGTATTCAGTAATTTCTAAGGCCTGTGTTATGTTTGAAAAACTGAAAGACAAATCGTTGTCGCCATCGCAAGAGCGTTTTGACACGATCATTGGCCGAACGACCCAAATCTATGGCCGCTTGGTGTTGCTAGACAGTGTGCGCATTGACGGCAAAGTGGTGGGCAACATCGAAACAACCAAAGACAACAAGGTCACAGTTGCGATTGGCAAAACAGGCGAAGTTTCTGGCGATATCACCGCCCATCGCGTGATGGTTGCTGGCAAGGTTGAAGGCAATATTTATGCGGCCGAACGTGTGGAGTTTCATAAAGATTCCATCGTGCAGGGCGACATTTCGTATGGTTCCATTGCGGTCGAACATGGCGCGCGATTGTTGGGCTTGGTTATCCAAAATCCCATCAGTTCCGCTGCCGCAAACAGCAATGCGGATGCTAAGAGCGTGATCAAGAAAGCTCAAGAAAGCAGCAGCTAAGACGGCTGCTGACAAAGAAAAAAGCCCCTGCTGATTCAGCAGGGGCTTTTTGTTTTGGCGGAGCAAGCGGGATTCGAACCCGCGGTGGGCTATTAACCCACACACGCTTTCCAGGCGTGCGACTTAAACCACTCATCCATCGCTCCGAAGCCAATGATTGTAACAGTGGGCGAGTACACTTCGGCGCTATTGTTTTTTTCAAGCTTCAAACGCCCGGAGTTCCCGCATGAAATTTCGCTTCCCCATCGTCATCATTGACGAGGATTTTCGTTCTGAAAATACGTCAGGTCTGGGCATCCGTGCGCTGGCCGAAGCGATTGAAGGCGAGGGCTATGAGGTCATGGGTGCCACCAGCTATGGCGACCTGAGTCAATTTGCGCAGCAGCAGTCGCGCGCCAGTGCGTTCATCTTGTCGATTGACGATGAAGAGTTCACCCCAGGCCCAGACCTTGATCCTGCTGTTTTGAACCTGCGTAACTTCATCGAAGAAGTGCGCCGCAAAAACGCCGATGTGCCAATTTATGTGTACGGCGAAACCAAAACTTCGCGTCACTTGCCCAACGACATCTTGCGCGAGTTGCACGGCTTCATTCACATGTTTGAAGACACGCCCGAGTTCGTGGCCCGTCACATCATCCGTGAAGCCAAAAGCTATTTGGAAAGCGTGCAGCCACCATTCTTCAAAGCCTTGCTGGATTACGCCGAAGACGGTTCGTACTCATGGCATTGCCCCGGTCACTCAGGTGGCGTGGCGTTCTTGAAGAGCCCTGTGGGGCAGATGTACCACCAGTTCTACGGTGAAAACATGTTGCGTGCCGACGTGTGCAACGCGGTGGAAGAGTTGGGCCAGCTGCTGGACCACAACGGCGCGATTGGCGAGAGCGAGCGCAACGCCGCCCGCATCTTCAATGCTGATCATTGCTTCTTCGTCACCAACGGTACGAGCACCTCCAACAAAATCGTTTGGCACCACACCGTGGCCCCTGACGATGTGGTGGTGGTGGACCGCAACTGCCACAAGTCGGTGTTGCACTCCATCATCATGACCGGTGCTGTGCCTGTGTTCTTGAAGCCCACGCGCAACCACTACGGCATCATTGGCCCGATTCCGCAAAGCGAGTTTGAGCCTGCCACGATTCAAGCCAAAATCAAGGCCAACCCCTTGCTCAAAGGGGTGGATGCCAAGAAGGTCAAGCCCCGTGTGTTGACCCTCACGCAGTCCACCTATGACGGCGTGTTGTACAACACCGAAACCATCAAAAATATGCTCGATGGCTATGTGGCCAACTTGCACTTTGACGAAGCTTGGTTGCCTCACGCGGCGTTCAACCCGTTTTATGGCACTTACCACGCCATGGGTAAAAAGCGCGAGCGCCCCATGCACTCGGTGGTGTACGCCACGCAATCCATTCACAAGCTGTTGGCCGGCATCAGCCAAGCCAGTCACGTGTTGGTGCAAGATTCGCAAAAAACCAAGTTGGACCGTCACCTGTTCAACGAAGCGTATTTGATGCACACCAGCACCAGTCCGCAGTACAGCATCATCGCCAGCTGCGACGTGGCCGCGGCCATGATGGAGCCGCCCGGCGGCACCGCCTTGGTGGAGGAAAGCATTGCCGAAGCACTCGATTTCCGACGCGCCATGCGCAAGGTGGACGAGGAATACGGCAAAGACTGGTGGTTCAAAGTGTGGGGCCCAGATGAGTTGGTCGACGACGGCATTGGCCGTGCGGAAAGCTGGATCATCAAAGGCAAGGGCAAGTCATCCAAGTGGCATGGCTTTGGCAACTTGGCTGATGGCTTCAACATGTTGGACCCGATCAAGGCCACCATCGTCACGCCTGGTTTGGACTTGAATGGCAAGTTCGACAAAAACGGTATTCCCGCCAGCATCGTGACCAAGTTCTTGGCTGAGCACGGTGTGATCGTGGAGAAGACCGGCTTGTACAGCTTCTTCATCATGTTCACCATCGGCATCACCAAGGGGCGTTGGAACTCATTGCTGACCGCTTTGCAGCAATTCAAAGACGACTATGACCGTAACCAACCCATGTGGCGCATCCTGCCTGAGTTCTGCCAAAAGCACCGCGCTTATGAGCGCATGGGCTTGCGCGACTTGTGCCAGCATGTCCACACGCTTTACGCCAAGTACGACATCGCACGTTTGACCACCGAGATGTACCTGAGTGACTTGACCCCCGCGATGAAACCCAGCGATGCCTACGCACAAATTGCGCATCGCAACACCGAGCGCGTGCCTGTGGACGACTTGCTCGGCCGCATCACCACCAGCTTGGTCACGCCATACCCACCGGGTATTCCGTTGCTCATTCCGGGTGAAGTGTTCAACAAGAAAATTGTTGACTATCTCAAGTTCGCTCGCGAATTCAACTTGCAATGCCCCGGCTTTGAAACCGACATCCACGGTTTGGTCGAGGTGGTCGGGGATGATGGGGTGAAGCGCTATTACGCAGACTGCGTGAAGGCATAAAAAAAGGAGCGCTGAGCGCTCCTTTTTTCTTGGTGCTTGAATCAATTAGGCGTCGGTTGGTTCAGCAATGCCGCCCACCACTTGGCTAAAGCCGCCGTCCACGTAGGTGATTTCAGCGGTCACACCTGCGGCCAAATCGCTCATCAAGAATGCGGCCACATTGCCCACGTCTTCGATGGTCACGTTGCGGCGGATGGGCGAGGCTTCAGCCACCACGCTCAAAATCTTGCCAAAGCCCTTGATGCCGCTGGCAGCTAAGGTTTTGATGGGACCAGCGCTGATCCCGTTGGCGCGCAGGTTACGGCCTTTGGCACCCAAAGACTCTGCCAAGTAGCGCACCGAGGCTTCGAGCGAGGCTTTGGCCAAGCCCATGGTGTTGTAGTTGGGCACGGTACGGATGGCACCCAAGTACGACAGGGTCAGCACGGCAGACTTGTCATTGAGGTAAGGCAGGGCAGCCTTGGCCATCGCTGGGAAGCTGTAAGCGCTGATGTCATGTGCGATTTGGAAGCCTTCGCGCGACAAACCATCAAGGAAGTCGCCGGCGATCGCTTCGCGCGGGGCGTAGCCGATAGAGTGCACAAAACCATCAAAGGTGGGCCAGTGGGCCGACAGGTCTTTGAACATCTGGGTGATTTGCTCATCGCTGCTCACATCGCAGTCAAAAATCAGTTTGGAGTTGAAGTCTGCGGCAAACTCTGTGATACGGTCCTTGAAGCGCTCGCCCACATAGCTGAAGGCCAATTCGGCACCTTGGTCGTGGCAAGCTTTGGCAATGCCATAAGCGATGGAGCGGTTGGACAACACACCCGTGATGAGAAGCTTTTTGCCAGACAGGAAACCCGTTTTTGTACTCATGTAAATCTCTCCAAAAAAATCTTGCAGAATTGTCGCATGCGTAGCTTCCTCATTTTGTTGGCATTTCTCTGCTCTGGCCCGACGTGGGCTGGGCATGCGTACGCCCAATTTGGGGATATCAAATACCCCGCCAACTTTAAAAATTTCGAGTACGCCAACCCTCTGGCCCCCAAAGGTGGCGAGCTGATTTTGGTGCCGCCCTCACGGTTATCGAGCTTCGACAAATACAACCCCTTCACCCTCAAAGGCAATGCGGCGCCTGGCTTGACGGGCTTGGTGTTTGAGTCCTTGTTGACCGGCACGATGGACGAGCCCACCACAGCCTATGGTTTGTTGGCTGAAGATGTGAGCGTGGCTGTAGACCGTCGCTCGGTCACCTTCAAGTTGCGTCCTCAAGCGCGTTTTCATAATGGTGATGCCGTGATGGCCGAGGATGTGAAGTACTCGTTTGAGCAACTCATCAGCAAGCAGGCGGCCCCGCAATTCCGTACCTTGTATGCAGAGGTGGCAGGTGTGACGGTGGTCGACCCACGCACTGTGCGTTTTGACTTCAAACGCGTGAATCCCGAGCTGACCTTGATTGTGGGCGGCATGCCCGTGTTCAGCCGTCAGTGGGGCAGTGAAAACGGCTATCCCAAGCCCTTGGACAAAATCGTCACAGACACACCGATTGGCAGTGGCCCCTACAAAATGGGCCTCGTCGTGTTTGGCCGTGATGTGAGTTATGAGCGCGACAACAACTACTGGGCCCGTGACTTGAATGTGCGCAAGGGGCTGTTCAATTTTGATCGCATCACCTATCGCTTGTACAAAGACAACACCGCACAGCTCGAAGGCTTCAAAGCAGGTGAGTTCGATTTGGTCCAGTCCTTCATCGCACGTGAGTGGGCGAGGGGCTACACGGGTAAACAGTTTGCGACGCGCCAATTGATGAAGAGCGAGTTCAAACACAGCAATGCGGGTGACTTTCAGGGCTTCATGTTCAACACCCGGTTACCCAAATTCAAAGACGCCCGTGTGCGCGAAGCGATTGCCTTGGCGATGGACTTTGAGTGGATGAACCGCCAACTGTTTTACGGGGCTTACCAACGCGTACGTGGCTACTTCGTGGCCAGTGATTTTGAAGCCACGGGCGTGCCTGATGCCGCCGAGCTGGCCTTGCTCACGCCTTTGCGTGACAAGCTATCCCCCAATGTCTTCAAAGACGCCGTGCCTCAACCGCCGCGCACCTCGCTAGACCCCAAGTCGGGTGAAACCTTGCGGGACCATTTGCGCCGTGCCAAAGCTTTGCTGGCTGAGGCAGGTTGGACATACCGCGATGGTGCTTTGCGCAACGCCAAGGGCGAGCCCTTCACAGTGGAGTTTTTAGACAACTCAGGCGCTATGGGGCGTGTCATCACCCCGTACACCAAGAACTTAGAGAAGCTCGGCTTTCAGGTGAACTACAAAGTCATTGACTTTGCGATCTTGCAAAAGCGCCTCGATGTGTTTGACTTTGAAATCATCAGCAACCGCATTGTGGGCAGCGAGTCGCCAGGCACCGAGCTGATGGAGCGCTTTGGTTCCAAAGCGGCGACCACCGAAGGTTCGGGTAACTTCATTGGTATCCAAGACCCTGCGGTCGATGCTTTGTTGGAAAACATCACCTCTGCCAAAACCCGTCCCCAGCTCATCACAGCGGTACGCGCCTTAGACCGCGTGCTGCGTCATGGCCACTACACCGTGCCGCATTGGTACGGCGCTGTGCACCGTGTGGCGTGGCGCAATGGCCGTTTTGAGTTGCCGGCCGTCATGCCGCGCTACTACCAACCCGAAATATGGGCATCTTCCACGTGGTGGGCTACCATTGATAACCGCGCCACCTTGGCTGCCATCAAAAGAGCGGAGCGTGCGCCATGAGCTCGTACATCCTCAGACGTTTGCTGTTGATGATTCCCACCTTGCTGGGGGTCTTGCTCATGACCTTTGTGGTCATTCAATTTGTGCCGGGTGGCCCCGTTGAGCAAATGGTGTCGCAGCTCCAAGGTCGCGACAGTGGCGGCGAGGGCGCTGCTGTGGCGGGCGCTGGCTACCGTGGTCGCCAAGGCGTGGACGCCGCTCGCATTGAAGAAATTCGCCAGCAATACGGCTTTGACAAACCGCCAACCGAACGCTTTTGGCAAATGCTCAAACAGTTCGCCGTGTTTGATTTGGGAAAAAGCTTTTTCTATCCCAAAACCGTGTGGGAATTGGTGAAAGAGAAGATGCCCGTCTCCATCAGCCTGGGGTTGTGGACTTTTCTATTGAGCTACCTCATCTCTGTGCCGTTGGGTGTGGCCAAGGCTGTGCGTGCGGGCTCGTCGTTTGACTTGGTGACCAGTCTCTTGGTCTTGGTGGGCTTTGCCATTCCCGGCTTTGTGTTGGGCGTGGCTTTGCTGGTGGTGTTTGGTGGTCAATTGCAGTGGTTCCCGCTGCGTGGTTTGACCTCGGCTAACTGGGAGCAGCTCACTTGGGGCGCGCGCATCACCGATTACCTGTGGCACATCGTGCTACCTGTCACGTCCAGCGTGCTGGGGGCTTTTGCTGTGACCACGTTGCTCACCAAAAACGCGATGCTCGAAGAGATTCGCAAGCAATATGTGTTGACCGCGCGCGCCAAAGGTTTGTCAGAACGCCGTGTCATTTGGAACCATGTGTTTCGCAATGCGCTCATTCCCTTAGTCACAGGTTTTCCTGCGGCCTTCATCGGCGCATTCTTCACGGGGTCGCTGTTGATTGAAACGCTGTTCTCGCTCGATGGCTTAGGCTTGTTGAGTTACGAAAGCGTCATGCGTCGGGACTACCCCGTGGTGTTGGGGACTTTGTATTTGTTCACGTTGATTGGTTTGGTCACCAAACTCATTAGCGATCTTTGTTATGTATGGGTGGACCCGCGTGTCAAATTTGACTGAAGCATCTTTGTCGCCCACGCAGCGCGCTTGGCTGAGGTTTAGGCACAACCGCCTTGGCTTTTACAGCTTGGTGTTGTTTGTATTTTTCTTTGGCTTGAGTTTGCTGGCGGAAGTGTTGTGCAACGACAAGCCTTTGCTGGCCCGTTACAACGGCAGCTTTTACATGCCCATCGTGCACAACCAGCCGGAGACGACCTTCGGTGGCGACTTTGACACACCGACCGATTACCTCGACCCCTTCATCCAAGCCCAGTTCGACAAGCCCGGCAACTGGGCCTTGTACCCACTCATTCCTTATCACCACAGCACGTTGAACTACTTTGCTGCCACGCCCAATCCCGCGCCACCTTCGGCGGCCAATTGGTTCGGCACAGACGACCGAGGTCGCGATGTGTTGGCACGTTTGCTCTACGGCTTTCGCATCTCGGTGTTGTTTGCCTTGGCGTTGACTTTGTTTGGCACCGTCATTGGCATCTTGACCGGTGCCTTGCAAGGTTTCTTCGGGGGCAAGACCGACTTGGCCATGCAGCGTTTCATCGAGGTGTGGAGCGCCATGCCCGAGTTGTATTTGCTCATCATTTTCTCAGCGGTATTTGACCCGAGCATCACGTTGCTTTTGATTTTGTTGGGCCTGTTTGGTTGGATGGGTTTGTCTGACTATGTGCGCGCCGAGTTCTTGCGCAACCGCCAGCTCGACTATGTGCGCGCTGCACGTGCCTTGGGCTTGTCGGACGCGCAAATCATGTGGCGTCATGTGCTGCCCAACAGCTTGACGCCTGTGGTCACGTTCTTGCCGTTTCGCATGAGCGCGGCCATCTTGTCGCTCACGTCGTTGGACTTCTTAGGCTTGGGCGTACCACCGGGGACGCCCAGTTTGGGTGAACTGTTGGCGCAGGGAAAAAATAACATTGATGCGTGGTGGATTTCTTTGTCCACCTTTGCGGTGCTGGTGGTGACTTTGATGTTGCTGACTTTCATGGGCGACGCACTGCGCGATGCCTTAGACCCAAGAAAGGCGCGCACATGAGGTTGCCTTTGCTTCAAGTGCGCGATTTGCGCATTGGTTTTCATGCAGAAGATGTCGTCAAAGGCATCAGCTTTAACCTAGACCTTGGCGAGAAGCTCGCCTTGGTGGGTGAGTCGGGCTCTGGCAAAAGCATCACCGCGCTGAGCTTTGTCAAACTGCTCGAAGGTGCGCGTGTGTCGGGGCGCGTGCTCTGGACTGCACAAGATGAAGACACCTTGGACCCCGCAGCCACCGATGCGCCTCACACGCATGATCTGGTCAAGCTGACTGAGCGCGAGCTCATCAACATCCGAGGCCAAGACATTGCCTTTGTGTTCCAAGAGCCCATGACGGCCTTGAACCCTTTGATGATGGTGGGCGACCAAATTGCCGAAGTGCTGGAGCTCAAACGCGGCATGACACGCGAAGAAGCTTGGCACGAAGCCGTGGAATTGCTCAACCTCACGGGTATCCCAGAGCCGGTGCGCCGTGCCAGTGCCTACCCGCACCAGCTCTCCGGTGGTCAACGCCAGCGCGTGATGATTGCGATGGCGTTGGCTTGCCGCCCGCGCTTGTTGGTGGCCGATGAGCCCACCACTGCTTTGGATGTGTCGCTGCGTGCGCAAATTCTGGATTTGCTCAGCGACTTGCAAAAACGCTTTGGCATGGCGGTGTTGCTGATCACGCATGACCTCAATACCGTGCGCTACTTTGCCGACCAAGTTTTGGTCATGGAAAAAGGTGTGGTGGTGGAGTCTGGTGCGGTAGATGTGGTGTTGACTTACCCCGCGCACCCTTACACCCAAAAACTGATCAACAGCCAGCCCCCGCGTGAGGTGGTCGAAGCCAAAACCAATGCACCCGTTGTGATGCAAGCCAGAGCGTTGCGCGTGAGCTACCCCATCCGTCGTGCCGGTTGGCGCGGCTGGTTCAAAGGCGGTCAGTTTGTGGCAGTGCAGGGCGCCAGCTTTGATTTGTGCGCGGGCCAAACCTTAGGCGTGATTGGTGAATCGGGGTCTGGCAAAACCACCTTGGCCTTAGCCACGCTTGGGTTGATGCCTTCCGAAGGCGCGCTCACCATCGACGGTGTGGCTTGGCAAGGCAAAGCGGGTCAAGACTTGCCGCTGCGTCGCAAGGTGCAAGTGGTGTTCCAAGATCCGTTTTCATCGCTGTCACCCCGCATGAATGTGCAAGAGCTGGTGTCTGAAGGGCTGACCCTACATGCGCCTCAATTGGACGAGCTGGGCAGGCTTCGCCGAATCTTGGTGACCTTGGCTGCGGTGGGGTTGACCGAAACCGAGTTTCCGAGCCTATTGCAGCGCTACCCGCATGAGTTTTCTGGCGGCCAACGTCAGCGCTTGGCGATTGCCCGTGCTTTGGTGATTGAGCCGCAGGTCTTGGTCTTGGACGAGCCCACCAGCGCATTGGATGCCACGACACAGTTGCAGGTGCTGCAACTCTTGCAAAAGCTCCAAAGGGAGCGGGGGTTGAGCTATTTGCTCATCACCCATGATGTGTCTGTCATCCGGGCCATGGCGCACCATGTCATGGTCATGCAAGCCGGCAAGGTGGTGGAGGCGGGCACGTTTGAACAAGTGTTGAACAATCCGCAAGCCCCCTATACGAAGATTTTGGTAGGGGCTGAGGCTTAAAAATACCATTTATCCTTTGATAATCAAGCATTTAGGCGCTACAATAAGCGCTTCACGACCAAACGGGCGGGTAATTACCGCTCGTTTTTTTTGGTCGTTTGTTTTTTGAACAATTGATTTCAAGGCTATTCGTCGACGTGAGTTTGCAGCAAACAGTAGAACAAACAGTGACCGGTTTAGGTTACGACCTGGTAGAGATTGAACGCTCCGCCGGGGGGCTCTTGCGCATCACGATTGACATGCCTTGGACGGCCGACGCGCCAGTGCAACCCGTGAATGTCGAGGACTGCGAGCGCGTGACCCGCCAACTGCAATTCGCACTAGAAGTCGATGGCGCTGACTATGCCCGTTTAGAGGTGTCGTCGCCCGGTATTGATCGCCCTTTGCGCCATCAAGCCGATTTCGAACGATTTGTGGGCGAAGAGGTGGACCTCACGCTCAAAGCACCGATTGGCGAAGCCGCTGGCGGCCAAGTGGCCGCCAACCGCAAAAAATTCCGTGGCACTTTAGAGCGCACCGACGATGGTGCGGGTTGGCAAATCACCTGGCGTGATGAAGTCAAGGCCAAGCCTGGCCAAAAAGTGAGCCCCAAAAGATTAGCCGAAATGCCAGTGCACGCACTGGGTTTCACGCTGGACGAGCTGCGAGAAGCGCGTCTGGCTCCGATTGTGGATTTCAAGGGCAAAAAGCCCCGTTGAACATAGGTAAGAGAAGGAGTAACCGATCATGAACCGCGAAATGTTGATGCTGGTCGAGGCAATCTCGCGCGAGAAAAACGTCGAACGCGATGTGGTGTTTGGCGCCGTTGAGTTGGCGTTGGCCCAAGCCACCAAAAAGCTGTACGAAGGCGAAGTGGACATCCGCGTGGCGATGGACCGCGACACAGGCGAGTACGAGACATTCCGCCGCTGGTTGGTTGTGCCTGACGAAGCGGGTTTGCAAAACCCAGATGCCGAAGAAATGTTGATGGATGCCCGCGAGCGCGTGGCTGACGTCGAAGAAGGCGAATACATCGAAGAGGGAGTTGAGTCCTTGCCGATCGGCCGTATCGGCGCGATGGCTGCCAAGCAAGTGATCTTGCAAAAGATTCGCGATGCTGAACGCGAAATGTTGCTCAATGAGTTCATGTCACGTGGCGACAAAATTTTTGTTGGCACCGTCAAGCGCATGGACAAGGGCGACATCATTGTTGAATCCGGTCGCGTGGAAGGCCGTTTGCGCCGCAGCGAAATGATTCCCAAGGAAAACTTCCGCAGCGGCGACCGCGTGCGCGCCATGATCATGGATGTGGACCTCACCTTGCGTGGCGCACCCATCATCTTGTCGCGGTCAGCGCCTGAATTCATGGTCGAGTTGTTCCGCCACGAAGTGCCAGAAATCGAACAAGGCATGCTCGACATCAAATCATGCGCCCGTGACGCTGGTTCACGCGCCAAGATTGCTGTGATCTCTCACGACAAGCGCGTGGATCCCATCGGTACTTGCGTGGGCGTGCGTGGTACGCGTGTGAACGCCGTGACCACCGAGCTCGCTGGCGAGCGCGTGGACATCGTGTTGTGGAGCGAAGACCCCGCCCAGTTCGTGATTGGCGCTTTGGCCCCAGCCAATGTCAGCTCCATCGTGG
>Ga0228703_1000145_pt1 | contig 58225 bp, 59 predicted proteins | sample McNCre217_Aug_MG_3_FD_178020 | JGI IMG/M metagenome (GOLD analysis project Ga0228703, IMG submission 178020) | Freshwater microbial communities from McNutts Creek, Athens, Georgia, United States - 29-17_Aug_MG | ecosystem: Environmental > Aquatic > Freshwater > Creek | place: USA: Georgia...
AGGTGATGGAGCTGGTGAATGCTCTTCGAAAGGCAATCGACGGCACTGTTGGTTCCGGTGATGCAGCCGTTCGTGAAGCCGCTGAAGTAGTAGCCATTGCGCTTTCGCTGTTTGCCCCTTACACCTCGGAAGAAATGTGGGAGATGCTTAGTCACAAGCCTGGTGTTGCTCTTGCTGGATTACCAGAGGCTAACCTTTCGCTTCTGGTTGAGAGCACTACAGTTGCAGTGGTCCAGGTTGATGGAAAGCTTCGCGACAAGTTTGAAGTGCCTATGGACATAACTGAAGATTCGCTTCGCTCTCTAGCGTTAGAAGCCGCTAATGTACAAAAGGCTTTGACCGGTAAAGAAATCGCGAACATCATTGTCCGTGCACCTAAATTGGTTAACATCGCAACCAAATAATCCACAGATTATGGCTGACAGGTAAAAGTTGGTTTGGTTGAATTTAGCCTCACTTTGTGGAATGGCTAAAGAATCTAATTCAGCAAAGCAAGTCGGGCGATAAACAGGCCAGACGAAGGCTTCTATTCACTGCAGGGTTAGCCTTCATTGCTCTGGCTTTGGTTATTTCTGGTCAGATTCAAAGCGTTCCAACAAGCTTGCCTAAAGCGCGAAAGTCGTTGGACATCTCGGTGGGGGTTGGTGTCCAATATGTGCACATCACCGGCGAAGTCATTAAGCCTGGAGTGTATTCAATAAGTCCAGGTACAAGGCTCTTCGAAGTAATTGCAATGGCGGGCGGATTCAGTAAGAAAGCCAATCGCGACAGCATCAATTTAGCCAGACTTGTTACTGATGGTGAACAAATCGAAGTTAGTTCTGGTTCTTCTTCCGTTCAACAAAACGCGCTTCTGAATCTAAACCGAGCTGTAGTTGCAGACCTTGACCGGCTTCCAGGGATTGGACCGACTCTCGCTGGCCGAATTGTCGATTGGCGCAAGGCCAACGGAGGTTTCAGCAAGAAAGAAGACCTGCAAAAGGTTAGCGGTATAGGGCCAAAACTCTATAAGTCACTATCGAACTTGGTCACAACTTGATTTTTCGTCGATTCATGCTGGTCTGCCTAGCAACAAGTCTCTTCGGTGTTTCGTTTGTACTGCAAAAGGCATGGATACCTAGGACAGGCGAAGTTTTGCCAATGCCAGGGTGGGCAAACAAGATATTCGCATATTTCTCTACATTGAAAACGGACTCTGCAAACCTTGTGGCTGGGTTATCGGTTGGTTATGACCAGGGTCTTTCAAAGACTTTTGGCGAAAACATGAAGGTTGTAGGACTGACCCATTTAACAGCGGTTTCAGGGGCAAATTGTGCAATAGTAATCGGCTTGGCCTGGGTATTGCTTAGGAAAATTCCAATCGCGAAATCGCTAAAGACGGTTCTAACGATAACTGTGTTGGTGTTTTATGTGGAGTTGGTCGGGTGGCAAGCAAGTGTTCTTCGTGCGGCATTCATGATGAGCATAGTTTTCTTAACACTTGAATTGGGGAAGAAGGTCTGGATCACTGCGGTACTGGCCATCGCCTCCTTGCTATTGCTGGTAGTTGATCCTACGCTGGTTTTTAATTGGGGATTCTGGCTGTCAGTTTTGGCTACTTTTGGTTTGGTAACACTAACTCCTGCCGTAAACCTAAGGTTGCAAAAGTATTTGCCAAAGCCCGTTGCAATTTTGGTTGCTGCAACTTCGGCTGCACAATTGTGGTGTTTACCGCTGTTAGTGTCACTTCAGGGTGGTCTCACGACCTATTCGGTACTGTCCAATTTATTAGTGGAGCCCATGGTTGCGCCTATCACCGTACTTGGGCTCTTGGCTGCACTCCTAAGTTTGTTTTCAGTGCCTCTTGCTTCGTATTTAGTGGCTTTAGCGAACGTTCCGGCCAGCTATGTAGTATTCGTAGCCAATGCACTAGCAAGCAATCCATTGCCGATAATCCCAATTCCTGTCGGATTCTGGGGAGTTATTTCTATCTCTTCAATAACGGTTTCAATTGCGCTATTTCTACTAGGAAAAAGCAACATAATCATCAAAGTCATATCAACGGTTTTGTCGGTTTTTCTAATATTTAACTGGGTGGCAGTTGGGGGTAAATCCCTGGTATGGCCAATGGCAAATTGGTCGATCTTGAATTGTGATGTTGGTCAGGGGGACGCACTGATTCTGAGGTCTAACAATGAAATTGCTCTAATAGACGTTGGAAAAGATCCAAAACTCATAGTCAGCTGCCTAAACAATGCTCATGTATCGACAATCAACCTGCTGGTTCTGACTCACTTCGACATGGATCATGTTGGAGCAGTTGCAGATGCGATTAGAGGGAGGCGAGTAGACCAGGCTCTGATCTCCGGCTTTCCAGACGAAAGGCCCGAGGCAAAGTTCATCAAGGGTCTACTCAATTCAGAAGTAGGGGCAGTACAAATTGCCAAAGAAGGTCAAAGTGGAAAACTAGGCGACTTAGATTGGAGCATTATTAGCGCGCTAGATTCGACAGGCGCGTCGGCTAACGAATCTTCAATTGGTATGGATTTTGAGGCAAATGATTATCGAGTAATCACTTTGGCAGATTTGAATGAAGTTGCTCAATGCAAAGTAGCGCCGAGGATGGCTGTCGAGCTCAAATTAACCATCGTAAAGGTTTCACACCACGGTTCCGCAGATCAGTGTCCAGAGCTTTATCAAGCCATTCAGCCAGACTTGGCTCTAATCTCAGTTGGAAAAAACAATGGCTACGGGCACCCAACCAATAGTTGTCTTCAAATGCTGAACAGGCTAAAAGTCAAAATTCTACGAACCGATCAAAATGGCGCGATTGCAGTTTCAGCCGAAAAGTCAGGCATCCAGTTTTCAGTAGCCGGACCTAGGTAGGCTGTATTGGTGAGTAGAGCAACAACACTTGATTGGCGTAAGGCATCTCTTAACTCACTCATTCTTGTTTTCGGCGGAGAAACGTACATCTCAAACGAGGTGATTAGACGACTCAAGTCCGAAGCTAGAAGTCGCTTCGACTCGGTTGAGATTCAAGAAATTGAAGCAAGTGAATATGAGCCAGGCGATCTACTCAATCTGGTCAGCCCTTCTCTATTCGCAGACCCAAAATTGATAATTGTTAATTCAGTTGAACGCGCAACGGATGCGCTCATTCAAGATTCCAAAAATATGGATTTGAGTCAGAGCGAGGAAGTTTTCCTCGTGTTTCAGCATTCCGGTTCGAGCACCCGAGCGAGTGCGTTACTAGAGCAGATTAGAGCAACAGATTCTGCCATTGAGGTTCCGGCTTTGAAGCTGCAATATGATGGTGAGAAACTTGCATTCGTAAATGCTCACTTCTCCGAAAATAAGCGCAAAATTTCAGGCGTAGCAGCCAAGGCTCTTGTCGACGCCTTCGGAAGTGACCTAGCTGAGCTGGCATCCTCTTGTGATCAGTTGCTTGCCGATAGCGCAGAAGCTATCGACGAAGAATTAGTTGAACGTTACTTCGGTGGCAGAGTCGAAGCCGGAGCATTTCGCATTTTGGATGCTGCATTTGCCGGAAATACTGGCGAGGCGATCATGCTCTTGCGTCACGCACTTCAAACCGGCGCCGACCCAATCTATCTTCTTTCCGGTATTGCATCCGGCATCAGGGGCTTGGCAAAGGTCTATGCGGATCCTCGAATTACACCTGCATCGGCATCAATGAATCCGAATGCACTCAGCAAAGCAAAGAAAAACGTTTCCGGTTGGGATGACGAAGGTATAGCGAAAGCACTTCGAGAAATCGCGCTAACTGATGCCGCACTGAAGGGTGCAGAGCGTGACCCCGACTATCGTTTCGAACAGCTTCTTACTTTGGTAGCTTCGAGGGGCAAGATTTCGTGAAATCCAAAAACTTACTAGCCATTTTTGCAATCCTGAGTATCGCGGTAATTCTGCGACCTCCCGTTGCCTTGGTTGGGCCTATCATTTCCGCCATTGAAAAATCATTGAACCTTAGTGTGGCAGAAAGCTCGTTGTTGACAGCGATTCCCGTGATGTGTTTTGGTTTTGGCGCCTTCCTGGCACCTGCGCTGGTCAAGAAGTTTGGAGTTAACCACACGCTAGTTGGCGTTACTGCAACGGTTTTCGTCTCTATCGTGCTGAGACCATTTTTCGGTTACGTGGTTTTGCTCGGCGGGACTATTCTGCTCGGAGTCGCCATTGCCGTTGCTAACGTTTTACTCCCTACGGTAGTTCGCACTAGGTTCCATGATCGAGTCACTCTAATCACCAGCCTTTACACCACTGCACTTTCGGTGGCAGCGAGTGCAGCCGCATTCTTCAGTTTCCCGGCCAGCGAATATTTTGGTTGGGAAATTTCGACAGTGATTTGGGCAATCCCGGCGCTGTTGGCACTAGTACTTTCATTCTCACTTCTTTCAACCCAGGATCCGCATGCAACGACAAACGAAATTGCTAGCAAGGGTTCAGTCAGTACTGTCCTGCGAAGTTCGATGGCATGGTCTATCGTGGCGTTCTTTGGTATTCAATCGTTTGGGTTTTACGCGCTATTGGCATGGCTTCCGTCTATAGCAATTTTTGGTGGCTTGATGCCACTATTGGGCGGACTATTGGTCTCATTCACTGCAATTGTGGGAGTCCCTGTTGGTCTACTGCTAAGTGCCAACCTGAATAAATTCAAATCCGTTTCGCTAGTTGCTCTTTTCGTGTCGATGGTTACCGCGACCGGTGTTTTACTTTTGGTTTTTCAACAGTGGTGGTTAGCTGCAACAGTAATCGGAATAGGCCAGGCCTCTAGCTTTCCCTTGTCGCTAACGCTTATTTCAACTAAAGCTAGAGATCAACATCTCACGACTGTGTTGTCCAGTATGGCGCAGGGTCTCGGCTATTTGTTTGCAGCGTTAGGTACATTCTTTTTCGGATTTATAGGGAAAGGACCTGCAGGTTGGCAAATTAGCCTTTGGCTATTATTTGCATTTTCACTTGTTCAGGCAGTGGTTGGCTTTTTAGCCGGACGACCAAAACAAATTGGATAAAAAAAGTCCCGCTCAAAATGATGAGCGGGACTTTTTATAAGCGCTTTATAGAGCTGCAACCTTCTTGGCGATAGCCGACTTGCGGTTAGCTGCCTGGTTCTTGTGTAGAACACCCTTTGAAACTGCCTTGTCTAGCTTCTTGCCAGCAGTCTGAAGGGCTGCGGTTGCTGCGGTTTTGTCTCCAGCGGTTGCTGCCTCACGTACGGCACGGATAGCGGTCTTTAGCTCGCTCTTTACGGCCTTGTTGCGGTCTGCAGCCTTCGCGTTGGTGCGAATGCGCTTAATCTGCGACTTGATATTTGCCATGATTCACTTTCGTAAAAGTATTGTTTGGGATTCGCTTTGGATGGAGACACTCATCCGTAACAAGCATCTAGCCTAACAGGCATACCAGCATTAGGGCAAGCACTGTGCGAGAATGTATTAGTTGCTTTTTGCACGCATCATCGAAAACAAATACGAGGTCTAATTGTCGCCACGCGCAAAGTCACGGCTTGAGCCGGCAAAAACAAACCCGGATTTCATTCGCAACTTCTGCATCATCGCCCACATTGATCATGGCAAATCCACATTGGCCGACAGAATGTTGCAACTAACCGGAATCGTCGATGATCGTTCAATGCGTGCCCAGTATCTTGACCGCATGGACATCGAACGTGAGCGTGGCATCACTATCAAGTCACAGGCAGTGCGAATGCCTTGGGAACTTGACGGTCAGACATATGCGCTCAACATGATCGACACTCCTGGGCACGTTGACTTCACCTATGAGGTTTCTAGGTCCCTCGCTGCATGTGAAGGTGCTGTTTTGCTCGTTGATGCTGCCCAAGGTATCGAAGCTCAAACGCTGGCAAATCTTTATCTTGCGATGGAGAACGATTTGCAGATCATTCCTGTGCTGAACAAGATCGATCTCCCAGCCGCCCAGCCGGAGAAATATGCAGAAGAGCTAGCCAACCTTATTGGAGGTAATCCTGAGGATTGCCTAAGGGTGTCCGGAAAGACAGGCATCGGGGTTGACGTTCTTCTAGACAAGATCATTAGAACCGTTCCAGCTCCTGTAGGAGATCCAAACGCACCGGCAAGAGCCATGATTTTTGACTCAGTCTACGATTCATACCGCGGAGTTGTTACCTACGTTCGAATGATCGATGGTCAACTCACGCCTCGCGAAAAAATTCAAATGATGTCGACAAAGGCGGTTCACGAAGCTCTTGAAATTGGTGTTTCCTCTCCAGAACCTGAGGCCACCAAGGGTCTTGGTGTAGGTGAGGTTGGTTACCTAATCACAGGCGTTAAAGACGTTCGACAATCTAAGGTTGGCGATACTGTAACTACGGTTGCCAAGCCAGCTACTGAGGCTTTGAAGGGCTACTCAGAGCCTCTTCCCATGGTGTTCTCTGGAATCTACCCAATTGATGGTTCAGATTATCCAAACTTGCGAGAGGCACTCGACAAGTTGAAGTTGTCGGATGCCGCTTTGGTTTATGAGCCGGAAACCTCTGTTGCACTTGGATTCGGATTTCGCTGTGGATTCCTTGGCTTGTTGCACCTTGAAATTGTTACCGAGCGTCTAGAGCGTGAGTTTGGCCTTGATCTAATCGCGACAGCACCTTCCGTGGTTTACGAAGTGACCATGGAAGACGGCAAGGAAATCACAGTCACCAACCCTTCTGAGTTTCCAACCGGAAAGGTAAAGAAGGTTCTTGAGCCTATGGTTCGAGCAACTATTCTTTCCCCGAAGGATTACGTTGGAACGATCATGGAGCTCTGCCAGGCCAGGCGAGGAAGCATGATCGACATGCAGTATCTTGGCGAAGATCGTGTTCAGCTTCGTTATTCGCTTCCTTTGGCCGAAATCGTTTTCGACTTCTTCGATCAATTGAAGAGTCGAACTCAGGGTTATGCATCTCTTGATTACGAGGAAGCCGGCTTAACCGAAGGCGACCTGGTCAAGGTCGATATTTTGCTTCAGGGTGATCAAGTTGACGCATTTAGCGCTATTGTGCACAAAGACAAGGCCTACGCTTATGGCGTTATGATGACCGGCAAGCTAAGGGAATTGATTCCAAGGCAGCAATTCGAAGTGCCTATCCAGGCAGCCGTCGGTTCGAGAATTATCGCTAGGGAGTCCATTCGCGCAATGCGCAAGGACGTCCTTGCCAAATGTTATGGCGGTGACATCAGCAGAAAGCGCAAGCTTCTAGAGAAGCAAAAAGAGGGTAAAAAGCGCATGAAGATGGTTGGTCGCGTTGAGGTTCCGCAGGAAGCGTTCATTGCAGCCCTTTCAACCGGCGACGAGAAAAAGGCCGACAAGAAGGCCAAATAATGGCTACTTTTCATGGATACGTTCACGTACCTTTCTGTCGAGTTCGGTGCGGTTACTGCGACTTCAACACCTATACGTCAGAAGAATTGGACGGTTATCCTCAGACAGCTTTTCTAAAACATCTTGAGGTTGAGGTGCAACTGGCAAGGCAGGAAGAGTCAGTTCGGCCACTAAGCACCGTATTCTTTGGCGGCGGAACACCAACGCTTTTGCCCGCAAATGAATTAGCGCAGGCGTTTACCCTCCTCAAGGAGACTTTTGGACTAGAAGAAGGAGCTGAGGTTACGACCGAGGCTAATCCGGATACGCTCACATTTGAATACTTGGAAACTCTCAAGCATTCTGGATTCACTCGTATTTCGGTCGGTATGCAATCGGCAAATCGATCCGTATTGAAGACTTTGGACCGAACCCACTCACCGGAAGCGGTTAGTAGATCAATCGCCTGGGCTAAGGATCTTGGTTTACACACTTCGGTTGACCTTATTTATGGTGCTCCAGGAGAGACTTTTGATCAATGGAAGGAGTCGGTGGACACCGCCATCGGCTTCGAAACCGATCACATTTCCGCCTATGCACTCATTCTTGAACCGGCAACAAAATTAGCAAGGGCAGTGAATTCTGGTCTGGTCGAGGAACCTGATGATGACCTCGCAGCGACAAAGTACGAATGGATTGATTCACAATTGGCTAGCAATGGCTTCCACTGGTACGAACTAAGTAACTGGGCTAAGTCAGAAATCTTTGAATCGCGACACAATATTGCATATTGGCAAGGTCAAGATTGGTGGGGTTTTGGTCCGGGGGCGCACAGTCATATGTCTGGAAGCCGATGGTCTAACCTAAAACATCCATCCAGCTATGCGAGAGTTTTACAAACCGGTGAGGTTCCTGCGGAAAATCGCGAAACTATTACCGCCACTCAACTTTTGGAAGAGCGTGCGATGCTCGAATTGCGGCTAAGAACAGGTCTAGATGTGGCTGTGGTTTCAGAGCTTAACCCGAATCACGCAAAGGTCATTAGCGGACTTATTGCAGATGGGCTTGTCGATGGTAAAAGTGCAATTTCAGGCAGGCTGATTTTGACCCTCAAGGGACGTCTTTTGGCCGACTTCGTTCTCAGAAAACTATTGGGACTCTGATCAATTTCGGTAATATTGGCACTCGGGACATGCGAGTGCTAGGAGGGTTCCTTGATTTCTGAGAGAAGTTTTCAAGTCCTTCGCGCAATCGTAGAAGACTACGTTCAAACCAGTGAGCCAGTGGGTTCCAAGGCTCTTTTAGAGCGGCACGCCCTCGGAGTTTCCTCGGCAACAATTCGAAACGACATGGCACTGCTGGAGGACGAAGGTTTCATTCACGCTCCACACACGTCGGCAGGCAGAATCCCAACCGATAGCGGTTATCGACTTTTTGTCGATCGTCTAAATGAACTTAAAAGGCTCAGTTCGCCAGAGAAATTTGCTATCGAAACAATGCTTTCGAGCGCTAACAATCTAGACGAATTGCTCGGAAAATCAGTGCGAGTTCTGTCGCAACTCACCAATCAAGTTGCAATGATTCAGTACCCAACTCTTGTGAGTGCAAGAATCAGAAGCGTCGAACTAGTTAGCGTCAGTGAATCAAAGATTATGGTCATTCTTGTGACCGATAACGGCAGGGTTCAGCAGACAATCGTGGACTGCAAACTTCCTTCAGACAGCAAAGATATTGAATCCGTCAAACAGTCAATTAACACCCTGCTCGTAGGAACGCCGCTCCCCGAAGTGCGAGCCAAAGTTTCTACTGGCTTTCCTGGCTTGGACCAAACGCACGACCAGCTCGGTACTGAGGTCATACAAGTTCTACTCGAGCTCATTGAGCAAAATACGAGCGAGAAGATCGTTCTCGCTGGAACTGGAAATCTTGCCAGGGCCGATGGCGAAGTCGCCGGAGATATTTCGCAGATTTTAGATGCCATCGAAGAGAATGTAGTCCTCTTGAGACTATTTTCAGAGATGAAATCTGATCAAAACGATGTGGAACTGAGAATTGGTTCCGAGAGCCAAATTAACGAACTTAGCCATGCGAGTCTATTGGTCTCTTCGTACGCGCACGCAGGTGTTGGTTCTTCCAAGGTTGCAGTTCTCGGTCCAACCCGAATGGATTATTCGAACAATATTGCCGCAGTGAAGGCAATCGCGAGATATCTTTCCAAGAGCCTAGGAGAATAATGGCTGATCACTACGAAGTATTGGGTGTTTCCAGAGATGCCAGCGAAGACGAAATCAAAAAAGCATATAGAAAGTTGGCTAGACAGTTACATCCTGATGTGAATCCATCTCCTGAAGCTGGCGAACAATTCAAGTTGGTTACACACGCCTACGAGGTCTTGATAAACGTCGAGGCGCGCAGAAATTATGACCTTGGTGGAAACGCTGGATTTGGTTCAAATGCAGGTTTTGGTTTTGGCGATATCTTCGACACTTTCTTTGGAGGAGGGCAGAGAGGCCCAAGGTCCCGAGCGCAAAGGGGTGAAGATGCGCTACTTCGAATTGATTTGACCCTGAAAGAATCCATTTTCGGCGTTGATAAGTCGATTGAAATTGAAACCGCCTTTCTGTGCAATACCTGTTCCGGTTCATGCTGTCAGCCTGGTACGAGCTTAAGAACCTGCGACGTCTGTGGCGGCCTAGGGCAAATTTCGAGACAGGTTAGAAGTCTCCTAGGTAACGTCATGACCTCACAGCCATGCAACGCTTGTCGAGGCTTTGGTCAGGTAGTTGAACAACCTTGTGTGGATTGCCGTGGACAGGGTCGAGTGAGAGCAAAGCGAGATCTTGACCTGAAGATTCCAGCTGGGGTTGAAGATGGTTTACGTCTTCAACTAAGCGGTCAGGGAGAAGTTGGATTTGCCGGAGGTCCTTCCGGGGACATCTATCTAGACTTACATGTATCGGCCGACGACCACTACAGTCGCTCGGGAGACGATTTGACCTGTACCGTTACAGTTCCAATGCACGATGCAGCGCTCGGAACTCAAATTGAAATTGAAACCTTTGATGGCGTTGTAAAACTCGAAGTGGCACCAGGTGCTCAGTCTGGCGATGAACTTGTCGTAAAGGGCAAGGGCTCGCACCACCTAAGGCACCATGGGCGTGGTGACCTTCTAGTAACTCTTGAGGTGTCAACCCCGTCAAAGCTCGATGGTAAGCAAAAAGAACTTTTACGTCAGCTGGCAAAACTTCGCAAAGCAGATACGGCTGGTTTGAAAAAACACTCCAAGGGTCACTTTGGGCGAAGACGCTAATGGTTGAACCTCTCTTCATTTACCAAGCGTCGAATTCACTCGTGGTTGGGCAGATTTTCTGCCTCGATGGAGATGAAGGGAGGCATGCCGCCCAGGTTAGGCGTCTTCGGGTAGGGCAGCTTTTCCAAGTGACGGACGGGCACGGGTTTAGAGTGCACTGTGAGGTGGTTAGCGCCAACAAAAATTCGATCGATGCTCATGTGTTGTCAACCGAGAGTGAACCACAAGGTGCGGTTTCATTCACGCTGGTTCAGGCATTAGCTAAGTCTGATCGCGATGAAATGGCAGTGCAGGCTTGTACCGAACTAGGGGTTCAAACTATCGTGCCTTGGGCAAGCAATAGAAGTATTTCCAAGTGGGATGGCGACAAGCAAATTAAGGGACAGGCGCGTTGGCAACAAATTGCTTTAGAGGCAAGTAAACAAGCGCTCTTGGTTTGGCATCCAAACGTGGAACCGATAACAAAAACTGTTGATCTAGAAACTAAACTGGGTTCCGAAATTCAGGTCCTGGTTCTTGATCCAACCTCGAGTAAGTCGATTACCTCTGTTGAAATAACTGCAACCAAAGTAGCAATAGTCGTTGGGCCAGAAGGCGGCATCGACGCTGACGAGCTCTCGGAGTTTGAGAAATTTGGGTTCAATAGAGTCCATCTGGGAACTGGAATCCTTAGGACCTCTACTGCGGCAATGGCAGCCATATCTTTCTTGTCAGGTCGCTCCGGTCTTTGGGGATAGCGGTTAAAGTTAGATGATGAACGAATTCGACTGTGTATTTTGCAAAATCGTCGCCGGGGAAATTCCGGCGAAGATTGTGAAGGAGTCTTCCAGCGCAATTGCGTTTCACGATGTCTCTCCGAAGCAGCCAATTCACGTACTCGTGGTGGCAAAATCTCACTTCAAAGATATTTCTGAACTCGCTGCTGCAGACGAAACCGCGCTTGTTGATTTGATTAAGTTGGGCACTAAGGTTGCCGACGAAATGTCATCAGGATCGTTCAGATTACAGTTCAACACTGGCGAGGATGCTGGCCAAACCGTCTTCCATGTTCATGGCCATATCACTAGTAAAACGCCGAAGAGCGAATGAATAGTCAAGAAGCTTCAAACTTCGAACTGGTAATTGAAACGACCAGCACTCCCGACATTTTTGGACCTAAAGATGCTTTATTGCATGAGTTGGAGTTGCAATTTCCTGGGCTAAGTGCCACGGCGAGGGCTAATCGCGTAACTCTTAGGGGCAGTGAAGCAAATTGCGAATCAGCGAGAAGAATCATCGAGCAACTTGTTGAACTTTCAGAATCCGGTTTTAAGCTCGGTTCTGAAGAAATAAAACGTTCCGCGAGCATGGTTGCTGCAAATAACGCGGCGAGGCCGGCCGAGGTGTTAAGCCAAAGCATCTTGAGCAATCGCGGAAAAAGCATCCGCCCCAAGACTCAGGGTCAAAAAGACTATGTTGATGCCATCGAAGAAAACACGATTGTGTTTGGAATTGGTCCTGCTGGAACGGGTAAAACTTATCTTGCAATGGCTAAGGCTGTTCAGGCACTTCAGCGCAAAGAAGTTAGTCGAATTATCCTAACTAGACCTGCTGTTGAGGCTGGAGAGAGGTTGGGTTTCTTACCGGGCACGTTGAACGAGAAGATTGATCCATACCTAAGACCCCTGTTCGACGCCTTGCACGAAATGCTTGATCCAGACACTATTCCGAAACTAATGACCTCTGGAACCATCGAAGTTGCGCCACTTGCCTATATGCGAGGAAGAACGCTAAACGATAGCTTCATCATCCTTGACGAAGCTCAAAATACGACCGCAGAGCAGATGAAAATGTTTCTCACCAGACTAGGTTTCAATTCCAAGATGGTAGTTACAGGTGACGTTTCGCAGATAGATTTACCTGGAGGTCAGTCCGGGTTGAAAATCGCTGCTGAAGTACTTAAAAAAGTTGATGACATTCACTTCGCAAAACTGAATTCAAGTGACGTTGTTCGGCACAATCTAGTAGCCAAAATTGTAGATGCGTATGGAAAGCACGAAGAGGCAAAGAAATGACCATCGAGATTAACAACGAATCAGGCGTTGAAGTAGACGAACCAAGAGTTTTGAAGCTTGCCTCATTTGCATTGGATGCCATGAAGATTCACCCAAATGCGGAATTGGCCATTCAATTCGTTGATGAAGAAGTGATGACTACGCTGCACATTCAATGGATGGACGAGCCTGGCCCTACCGATGTCCTATCTTTTCCAATGGATGAGCTACGTCCCGGCAGCGATTTGGAAATCACACCTGCTGGATTATTAGGTGACATAGTGGTTTGTCCCACCGTTGCTGCCAAACAAGCAGAAACTGCTGGTCACTCGACCATGAACGAAATATTGCTGCTCACCACCCATGGAATTTTGCATCTTCTTGGCTTTGATCACGCCGAGCCTGACGAAGAGAAGGAAATGTTCGGTCTTCAAAAGAAGATACTTGACTCTTTTTACGCTTCGGAGAAGTAGACATTGCTTATAGTTGCGATCTGGGTGGCAGCACTTCTTGCCCTCACCGTCGTTCTGTTATCCATCCTGATGGTTTCAATGAAACGACAGCTCAATGAGTTCTCACGTGAGGAATCTCTCGGCTTTATGCGTTTGGTCATGGTTGGAACCTTCGGAATAGTCCTCACTCAATTACTTATTCCATTGAATCTGCGATGGTATTTCTCGTCAGGAATATCTCTCCTGGGAATGTTATGCCTGCTTTTGGGTTCGCAGTTGCTTGCCATATATCTCGGTCCTGGAAAGTTTGGCACTTGGATTTCGCGGACATTTCGACCATTGGTGAAATCGGTGGACATAGCATTTTCGCCAATCGCTTCACCTGCCATTGATGAACCTGAAGAATTCGAACTTGAATTTAAAGAATCGGTTGAGGATTTCGGACAAACTATTGTGCGAGAAATCATGGTTCCAAGAATTGATATTTATTCGGTTCCTGGAGATCAGAAACTTGCAGAGTCACTGCCAGAATTTATAAAGAGCGGAAGATCAAGACTCCCAGTCAGGGGAAAAAATATTGATGATATTCAAGGAATTCTCTATTTAAAAGACGTTGCCAAGGTTATGACTGACGATGCCTCGTCGATGGAATTGGTAACAACGCTGGAAGCCTCGAGAAAGGCCATTTTTGTTCCTGATTCCAAGCCAGTTGATGATTTATTGAAACAAATGCAGTCACTAGCAACTCACGTTGCAGTTGTTGTGGACGAGTACGGGGGAGTAGCAGGTCTGGTAACACTTGAAGACATTATCGAGGAGCTCGTCGGTGAAATTGCCGATGAATACGATAATGAAAAAGCGGAAATCGAACCTCTGGAAAACGGGCAGCTCAGGGTTGCTGCCAAATCTTCATTGTTTGAACTTGGTGAGTACCTAGGTATCGAACTCGAAGACGAAGACATCGATAGCGTTGGTGGTTTGATGAGCAAGTTACTCGGAAGACTTCCGAGCGGGGGCGACCAAGTTACTTACTCTGGTCTGAAATTGAGTGTAGAGCGATTCGAAGGCAGACAGAGACGGCTAACAACCGTCCTGGTTGAAGTTGACCCGCTTACTAAGAGAATGGTGGATGATCGATGAACGATTTTCGGGCTGGTTTTGTTTCATTTGTTGGAAGGCCCAACGTTGGAAAATCCACGTTGACCAATGCTCTCGTAGGTGAGAAAGTTGCTATCACAAGCGACAAACCGCAGACAACCAGACGTGCTATTAGAGGTATTTCTAATCGCGAAGGTGGGCAACTTATTTTGGTTGACACACCTGGACTTCATCGACCTCGCACACTTCTTGGCGAAAGACTAAATGACTTGGTTGAGTCGACGTTGGGTGATGTTGACGTTATTGGGTTCTGTATACCTGCTGACGAGAAAATTGGACCAGGCGATGCCTTCATCAATGGAGAACTAGATAAGTTTCGCCGTGCAAAGCTGGTTGCAATAGTAACCAAATCTGAGTTGGTGTCGCGCGATCGCCTTGCCGAACAACTTATGGCTGTTTCACAACTTCGTCAGTGGGCGGAAATCATCCCAGTATCAGCCGTTTCGGGAGATCAGGTCGAAGATCTAGCCAAGGTGCTAATTAAGTTACTTCCGCAGTCACCAGAGCTTTATCCACAGGACATGACTACCGACGAATCTCTCGAGCAGAGAATTTGTGAGCTCATTCGAGAAGCGGCACTCGACGGTGTTCGTGAAGAACTTCCTCATTCGCTCGCTGTGACTTTGGATGAAATCCTAGACGGCGAGGACGGCAGCAAAAAGCGAATTCATGCGAATCTTTGGGTAGAACGAGACAGCCAGAAGGGGATCGTAATCGGCAAAGGCGGTACCCGATTGAAGGAAGTTGGTTCAAGAGCTAGAAAAGAAATCGAAGCTCTACTCGGTGAAAAAGTGTTCCTTGCACTTCACGTAAAGGTTTCAAAAGACTGGCAGCGAGATCCAAAGGCGCTGACTCGACTTGGTTTTTAGAGGAAAGTGCTAACCTGAATATATGTTTGCTCTCCTCCTTCTTAGTGGCCGCGTCGAGGCTTAGTACCTAGCCGAACTTCGACGCGGAGCCGATTCAAGGCGCTAGAAGAATTAAGCCAACCTTCAGGAGCAACAATGAAAAACCAACAACGTCCATCCGGTATGCCGGTGCACAAGTATCAACCGTTTCACGAGCAAATTAAAGTAGATCTTCCAGACCGAACCTGGCCAACCAAGCGAATCGAACAAGCTCCAATTTGGTGTGCTGTGGATTTGCGAGATGGAAATCAAGCTCTCATTGACCCAATGTCGCCAGAGCGCAAACTCAAAATGTTCAAGCTTCTAGTTGCAATGGGATACAAGGAGATTGAGGTTGGATTCCCAAGCGCGAGCCAAACCGACTTTGATTTTGTGCGAATGCTTATCGAAGAAGGGCACGTACCTGATGACGTTGTTATTCAAGTATTGACCCAGGCTCGTGACCATCTAATTGAGAGAACGTATGAATCTCTGATTGGAGCCAAGCAGGCAATTGTGCACTTTTACAATTCCACCAGCGTTTTACAAAGGCGAGTTGTATTCAATCAAGATAAAGAAGGCATCACCGAGATTGCCCTTCACGCAGCCAGACTTTGCAAAAGCCTAGAAACTAAGTATCCGGAAACAAGTTTCTACTACGAATATTCACCTGAAAGTTACACGGGCACGGAACTCGAATACGCAGTTGAAGTTTGCAACAAGGTAATCGAAATAATCGAGCCAACTCCAGAACGCAAGATGATCATCAACTTACCTGCCACTGTAGAAATGATTACTCCAAATATTTATGCGGATTCTATTGAGTGGATGGGCCGAAATCTGGTCAAGCGCGATTCAGTTCTGATTTCGCTACACCCTCACAATGACCGAGGCACTGCGGTGGCCGCGGCTGAACTTGGTTATCTTGCTGGCGCCGATCGCATTGAAGGATGCCTGTTTGGAAACGGAGAGCGCACTGGAAATGTTGACCTAGTAACTCTCGGTATGAACCTATTTAGTCAGGGTATCGATCCTCACATTGACTTCAGCGATCTAGATGAGATTAAACGAACAGTTGAATACTGCAACCAGTTGCCAGTACATGAAAGATCACCATACGGCGGCGATCTCGTTTACACAGCGTTCTCGGGTAGTCACCAAGATGCCATCAAAAAGGGTTTTGAGTTAATGAGCAAAGAAGCAACCGCCAAGGGGGTTTCAGTTGACGAACTCGTGTGGGCGGTTCCATACCTACCAATTGACCCTAAGGATGTTGGCAGAAGTTACGAGGCCGTAATCCGTGTTAATTCACAATCGGGTAAGGGCGGCGTCGCCTACCTTTTGAAGGCTGATCACAGTCTTGACCTGCCGCGTAAACTCCAGATTGAGTTCTCGCGCGTTGTGCAAAATAAGACCGACGAAGATGGAGGAGAGGTTTCCAGCGAACGTCTCTGGAACATTTTCACCGATGAATATCTTCCTGCTGAAGACCCAAATCACAAATGGGGTCGATTCGAACTGAAAAAGATCGCAACCAGCAGTGACATGGCTGGGTCAGTGAATATTGAGGTTCTGTTGCGTGATGGAAGTTCGGAGACACTGTGGCATGGCGAGGGTAATGGCCCAATTTCCGCATTCATTTCCGTTCTCGAAAAACTGGGAGTCAGCGTCAGACTTCTCGATTACGTTGAACATACGCTTAGCGCCGGCGGCGATGCTCAGGCGGCTGCCTACATCGAACTCGAGGTTGAAAATCAGCATCTCTGGGGTGTTGGCATCGATGGTGACATTGCTAATGCATCGCTAAAGGCACTAATCTCTGCGGTAAACCGCAGTTTGAGATAGAGCTTGCCGCTATATCGAGATGAAGCCGTTGTAATCCGAACTCATAAGCTCGGAGAGGCAGATCGCATTGTCACGTTGCTTTCTCGCTATCACGGACTGATTCGTGCGGTGGCAAAGGGGGTTAGGCGCACAACCTCCAAGTTTGGTTCGCGTCTGGAACCTTTCATGGTAGTTGATGTGCAACTCTATGAAGGCAAGAATCTTGACACTGTTAATCAGGTTGAGACACTGAATGCCTACGCTGCCCAAATTGTCGCTGATTATCCGTCTTTCACTTCAGCAACAGTAATGGTAGAAACTGCTGAGAAACTTTCCAGCGGAGAGACATCACCTCAACAATATCTACTCCTTCTCGGCGGACTTCGCGCATTGGCCAACCGTGATCATGACAGCGGTTTGATATTGGATTCATATCTTTTGAGGGCACTTTCGGTTGCCGGATGGGCTCCAACATTTACCGATTGCGCAAGATGCTCGAAACCAGGTCCACATAGTTTGTTTATGCTGCAAGCTGGCGGCATGGTTTGTCAGGAATGCAAAGTTCTGGGTGCGGTTAATGTCTCAAAAGATACTTCGAAACTTTTGGGGGCTTTGTTGGCAGGAGATTGGGAAATTGCCGATGCTTCCAGTGCGCTATCACGCAATTCTGCTTCTGGAATTGTTGCCGCATATTCACAATGGCACATCGAACGCGGGCTAAAATCTCTTCAACATGTCGAACGTTCCTAGTTTCACCAAAGTTCCCTCACACATTGCCATCGTTATGGACGGCAATGGTCGCTGGGCTAATGAACGAGGATTGACGCGTGTTGAAGGGCACAAGGCGGGGGAGCAGGTTTTGCTCGATGTTGTTGAGGCTGCTATACAGGCAGGGGTCAAGTATTTGACTGTCTTTGCCTTTTCGACTGAAAACTGGAAGAGATCTCCAGACGAGGTCCGATTCCTCATGGGTTTCAATCGAGATGTCCTACGCAGGAGACGAGACATCCTCAATGCGTGGGGAGTCAAAATTCGCTGGGCCGGGCGCCGGCAAAGGCTTTGGTCGAGCGTCATCAACGAACTCGAAGCTGCTCAAGAGTTGACTAAGAGCAATAAGGTTCTAACTCTCACGATGTGTGTTAACTATGGATCTAGAGATGAAATCCTCGATGTCGTGAACTCGATTGCCGCAGACATGAAGAGCGGGAAGCTGAAGTCGTCAAAAGTCACCGAAAAGAATCTGACAGAGCGGCTCCAAACCGATGGAATCCCTGACGTCGATCTATTCATCAGAACCAGCGGGGAACAGAGAATTTCAAACTTCCTGCTTTGGCAAATTGCTTATGCGGAGATTTACTTTGATGAGACACTCTGGCCAGACTATAGACCTAAGAATCTTTGGGATGCTATTGCTGTTTACGGTGGGCGCTCTAGACGTTTTGGTGGCGCCACTGATAGCCCAAAAGGCGACATGTCAAAGTAAACTAGAGGTTCATTGGAATCGAACCTGCAACCAGTAGGTCGAAAATAACCCTGGAGAACTCGTGGCCACCCCAAACCGTCTTGACTCAGTAATCGCTCTAGCTAAAAGACGAGGTTTTGTCTTTCAAGCGGGTGAAATTTACGGTGGATCACGTTCAGCGTGGGACTACGGACCTCTTGGTGTGGAGCTTAAAGAAAACATCAAAAAGCAGTGGTGGCGAACCATGGTTCAAAGCCGTGACGACATTGTCGGTTTGGACTCATCGGTTATTTTGCCTCGCCGCGTGTGGGAAGCATCTGGGCACGTTCGTGAATTTTCAGACCCACTTATTGAGTGCACCAGTTGCCACAAACGTTTCCGAGCGGATCATCTAGAAGAGGCTTTCGAGGAGAAAAAGGGTCGGACACCGCAAGGCCTTTCGGAAATCAACTGCCCAAACTGTGGTGGCAAAGACTCGTGGACAGAGCCAAAGGCTTTCAATGGTTTACTCCAGACATTCCTTGGCCCGGTTGCGGCAGAAGAGGGTCTTCACTACCTTCGTCCTGAAACTGCACAAGGTATTTTCGTAAACTTCGCCAACGTTCTAGGTGCCGCCAGAATGAAGCCTCCATTTGGCATTGGCCAGATTGGAAAGTCTTTTAGAAACGAAATCACTCCTGGAAACTTCATCTTCAGAACTCGTGAGTTCGAACAAATGGAGATGGAGTTCTTTGTCGAGCCTGGTACCGATGAACAGTGGCACGACTACTGGATCGAACAGCGCATGAACTGGTACACCGATCTTGGTATCAACCCTGACAACCTTCGACTATTTGAACACCCGAAGGAAAAGCTCTCCCACTACTCGAAGAGAACAGTTGACATTGAGTACAAGTTCGGGTTCCAAGGTTCTGAGTTCGGTGAACTCGAAGGTATCGCGAACAGAACCGACTTTGACCTAACCACCCACTCAAAAGAGTCTGGCAGCGATTTGAGCTACTTCGACCAGACCAAGAATGTGCGCTGGACTCCTTACGTTATTGAACCTGCTGCCGGTTTAACCAGATCTCTTATGGCCTTCCTGGTCGATGCATATTCAGAAGACGAAGCTCCAAACACAAAGGGTGGCGTGGATGTACGAACAGTGCTACGACTCGACTATCGCTTGGCACCGGTGAAGGCTGCGGTCTTGCCGCTGAGCAGAAATGAAGATCTTTCTCCGGTTGCTAAAACCTTGGCAGCAGACCTTAGAGCCCACTGGAACATTGAGTTTGATGATTCCGGTGCTATTGGTCGCCGATACCGTCGTCAGGACGAGATTGGTACACCGTTCTGTATCACTGTAGATTTCGACACCCTTGAAGATCAAGCTGTCACGGTACGTAATCGTGACTCAATGACTCAGGAACGAGTGTCTCTTTCGCAGTTGAAGGGTTATCTAGCTGAGAGGCTGCTTGGGTAGGTTGGAAACTCCAACTCGACTGCAGTCTCCTGCGCTCAAATACGGGAAGTTAAACATTGCAACTCCTGTGGTGTTGGCGCCGATGGCTGGAATCACCAATACAGCTTTTAGAAGGCTATGTCGCGAGTTTGGCGGTGGGCTCTACGTTTCCGAAATGGTCACCTCTCGAGCTCTAGTTGAAAGAACTGAAGAATCTTTGCGGCTGGTCGGGCATCACGAGTCAGAGGACATTCGATCTGTTCAGCTTTACGGAGTTGATCCAAAAACCATTTCCGAAGCCGTCACGATGTTGGTTGCTGAAAATCGCGCGGACCACATTGATCTAAATTTCGGCTGCCCCGTTCCTAAAGTAACTAGAAAAGGCGGGGGAGCGGCGCTTCCTTGGAAGTCCGATCTCTTTACCGCAATCGTGTCATCGGCTGTGAAAGCCGCCGGCGAAGTTCCTTTGACCATCAAGATGCGTAAGGGCATAGATGCAGATCACCTTACCTATTTGGATGCCGGTAAAGCTGCTCGAGATGCCGGGGTAACCGCTATCGCATTGCATGGGCGAACTGCAAGTGACTATTACAGCGGTCACGCAGACTGGACCTCAATTGCCACGCTTCGCGAAGCGCTGCCAGACGTTCAAATCCTTGGCAACGGGGATATTTGGTCGGCCAAAGACGCAATCACCATGATGAGACAGACCGGTGTAGACGGTGTCGTTGTTGGTAGGGGTTGCCTAGGTCGACCCTGGCTCTTTGGAGATCTTCAGCAAGCCTTTGATCAATATCAGCTTGATCCAAACTCCGATACAGCCATAAATCCTATTCAGCCAAATTTGGGTCAGGTTCTGGACGCTTTCAAGAGACACGCTGAACTTTTGGTTGAGTTTTTCGAGAGTGAAATGTTGGCTTGCCGCGATATTCGCAAGCACGTTGCTTGGTACTTCAAGGGGTATCCGGTTGGTGGAGAGTTTAGGGCTGCGTTAGCGCAGGTGCAGTCGCTGTCTCACATGGACGAAATCATGTCTACGGTAGATCGTTCCTTGCCATATCCAGGGGACGAGGCGGAGGGTCCTCGCGGACGACTTGGTGGAGCTAAACAGTGCTCGGTTCCAGAGAATTGGTTGTCATCTCGCACGTTAGACTCCAAACATCGCGAGCAATTGTTGGAAGCTGAGATTGGGGTGTCTGGTGGTTAATCTTCCTCCCTTAGGTTACGACTTCGCCGATGAAGCAAGACTTCTCACCGAGGTTCGAAGCGGTAACCAACGAAGAAGTGAATTCGCCAGAGACAGAGCCCGTGTTTTGCATTCGTCTGCTCTGCGTCGCCTAGGCGCCAAGACGCAAGTTCTTTCTCCGTCTGTCGGCGACTTTGCGAGAACGAGACTCACGCATTCGCTTGAGGTTGCGCAAATTGGCAGAGAGATGGCTCAGACGCTTGGGCAAGACCCAGATCTTGTAGATCTTGCCTGCCTTGCCCATGACCTCGGGCATCCACCTTTTGGTCACAACGGCGAGAAGGCACTCAATTCCTGGGCTGCAACGTTCGGTGGCTTTGAAGGTAACGCCCAAACATTGCGATTGCTTACCCGAATCGAGCCGAAAGTATTCACTCAAGACGGAAGTCCGGTCGGGCTTAACCTTACTCGTGCATCGCTAGATGCCACATGCAAGTACCCATGGCCTTTAGAGACAGCTGTATTCGATGACGGCGCGGGGGCTAGATCAGATAAGTTTGGCGTTTACAGAGACGACCTTCCGGTATTCGAATTCATCCGTCAAAATGCCCCGAGCCGTGTGAAGAGTATGGAAGCTCAGGTCATGGATTTTGCTGATGACGTTGCTTACTCTGTTCACGATTATGAGGATGCAATTGTTGAAGGGTTCATCGACCTGAGTGCAATTGGAGATCCTAAGAATTTGGAGAATTTAAGGCACGACATTCAAGATTGGGCTGGGTCTAGCGAAAGTCTTGATTCCATCGGTGAAGCAATTGAAAGGCTGCAGAATCTTCCAGAATGGCTATCGGCTTTTGATGCAAGTGATCGAGCACATGGTGACCTTAAGAATTTAACCAGTGCCCTAATTGGATCTTTCGTAAGTCGCACCACCGATAGGACTGCTGAAAGCTTTTCTGGAAAGGTAACCAGGTATCACGGAAACATGGTTGTCCCCTCCGAAGTGAAGTCAGAGATTGCGGTACTTAAAGGATTGGTTTCATCATTCTTGATGTCTCACGAATCTCGCAGGTCTTATTACGAAGAGCAGCGAGCCCTGTTAACTGAACTCGCGGACAAGCTACTTAGTTTCAATGGGAGCAACCTAGACAGCTATTGTTCACTAGCCTGGGCTGCTGCAACCGACGAAGAAAGCAAGCATAGAGTAATCATTGACCAAATTGCTTGTCTCACCGATCAGAGTGCTAAGGCATGGCACTCAAGGTTTGTTAGAGGTCTCGATGGCTAAAAGAATTCCTCAGAGCGACATAGACGAGGTACTTTCTAGGGTGTCTATAGTTGATGTGATCAGCGACTATGTTGCACTCAAATCCAGTGGCAATGGCGAATTTAAGGGACTTTGCCCCTTTCATTCTGAGAAATCCCCTTCATTTGGTGTGTCAGCGACCAAAAACCTCTGGCACTGTTTTGGTTGCGGAGAAGGTGGAAACCTTTTCCAATTCCTGAACAAAATTGACTCGTTGAATTTTGTCGAAGCGGTCGAAAAATTGGCGGCACGCGTTGGTTACACATTGAACTATGAAGAAGGCGGATCGACGAACGTCGATGGCCAGATTAGGTCAAGGGTGTTGGCCGCTAACGCTGCAGCTGCGGAATTTTTCTCACAGGCTATTGATAGTGCGGAAGCAGAACCTGGACGAGCCTTCCTGCAAAGCCGTGGATTCGACAAGGAAGCTTCAAGAAGATTTTCAGTTGGATGGGCCCCCAAAGGATGGTCTAGCCTAACCGAGCATTTGCACAACTTAGGTTTTAAAGATGAAGAGCTCCTTAGCGCCGCGTTGGTTTCAAAAAAAGATGGATCGAGCAATGTTTACGATCGTTTCCGTGGCCGATTAATTTGGCCAATCAGAGACACAACGAATGCTGTTATTGGCTTTGGTGCGAGGAAGATTTTTGATGATGACCAAGGACCAAAATACCTGAATACCAGTGAAACACCTGTGTATCACAAGTCCCAAGTTCTATACGGTCTGGACCTTGCAAAGCGAGATATCTCCAAGCAGCAACAGGCAGTTGTAGTTGAAGGCTACACGGATGTAATGGCATGCCACCTTGCTGGAATCACAACTGCAATTGCCACTTGCGGAACAGCCTTTGGTGATGACCATATTCGCGTTTTGAATCGACTTCTCGTCGGCGACAAAGAAAAGCCTGCCGAAGTCATATTCAATTTCGACCCAGACGAGGCGGGGCAGAAGGCAGCGATGCGTGCTTTTGCATCAGCCCAAAAATTCAACGCCCTCTCGTTCATCGCAGTTGGCCCGGAAGGGCTAGATCCTTGTGACCTCCGAAATACACGCGGAAATTCAGCCATTGTGGAAATGATTGGCGCTAGGCGTCCACTCATAGAATTTGCGATTGAACGTTCCATCAAGAGCTTCGACTTGCAAACGCGTGAAGGTCAAGTTGCTGCACTTAGGGCCACAGCCCCAATCGTTGCTGAAATTCAAGATGTGGTTTTGCGAGCCTCTTATGAGAAACTCCTTTCTGAAATCACCCTTGTTGATCGAAATGATGTAAATCAGGTTGTCACAACTCTTGTTCGTGGGGCTAAGCGCGAAGCCGTGTCTAGGCAAACCAAAGATTCTCCACAATCGATTCCTGAAACCGCCCAACTTCAGTTACCTCCGTTTGATATTAAGGATCCTGTCACTCGAAAAGAGAGATTCCTTCTTGAACTGGTTGCACAGCATCGAGAACTTTTCGACCTAAAGACAATCCAGAGAGTGTTTAGGGTGTTTTTTGCGCATCCAAGACATGCGGCAATATCAAAGGCTGTTCTTTTGGAATGGAATTCTCAAGACTTCATCGCTGAAGTAGAACAGAGACTGCCAGAACAACTCCGTGGTAACTGGCGTGAGGTTTTACTTTCGAAGCTGCCTATTGCTGATGTAGCCCAACTCAACGAGTACGCTGCAGGTGTTCTCGCTGGCGCATTGACCTCCACAATCGAGTTCGAGAAAAGATTCTTAATTCAAGCTCTTGGTCAGGCGCAAGCCGCTTCCAGAACCGCTGAAATTGAACAGATATCGCAAAAGTTGATTGATCTAGATCGTGAACTGATGCTTCAACGAGCGAAACGCTAAAATTTTTGGTAATGTTAGACACTGCGAAAGCATTCCTCGGTAGCTCAATTGGCAGAGCAATCGGCTGTTAACCGATAGGTTCTTGGTTCGAGTCCAAGCCGGGGAGCCACTCTTTAAAGGTCCAAAATACTTGGGAGGCAACGACGTGATTCGTTGGATTTTGGACAGAAAATGGCTCTCCATTTCTCTTATTGCAATGACCGTTTTTGCCATTGGATCCGGGGCAGAACTACTCAGTGAAAACTATGTCGGTATCGGAATTTCGAGTCTGATCGCAGCTGGAATCTTGGCATCTCGCAAATGGGTGTGGCTTTCCATTGCACTAGTGCCAATGACCGCACTTGCCATTTCTTTCTACGCTGCTCAACCGCTTATCTTGGCGTCTCTGCTTGCTATTGTTTCGCTCTTGATAGGTGTCTTCGGTGTCGGAATTCAAAAGCGTTTCAACCTAATCTCGAGCCTTATAACATCTACCGTCGTTGCATACCTTGTTGGTTTTCACACAAATATTCTTGAACGCACTTTTCAACTCGATTACGTTACTGATACCCAGCGTTCGGTTATTTTTATAGGTTTTTGGTTCACGTTAACGGCACTTTTTTTGTTGGCAGTCACGGTCGGTCGCGTGTCTTACCTTCAGGTTGAGCACGTAGGTAGTGACCTTGATACTGCCGTAAGAAAGATCCGTGATGATAGGTTGCAGCTTGAGGTTGCTAAGCAGAATGAACGTTTAGAGATCGCAAAAGATCTAAGCGAACTTTTGGTTCAGAGGATAACCGCCATGATTAGTGTCACCGAAGGTGGTCGTTATGCGGTTAGAGCTGATCACACAGCAATTGAACGGGTGCTTGACAAATCATTGGAATCAGGCCGGGCAGCTCAAGCTGAACTGCGAAGACTTTACGACTTTCTAAACGACAGTTCAATAAGTACGACCACAAGATTCAAACTTGCAGATTTGGGTGACCTGGTTGTTGCATATCGTGAACTGGGTTTCAACGTGGTTCTATCTGAACAAGGACACTCTTTCCAACTTAACGATGGAATAGAACTTGCCATTTATAAGATCGTCTTCGAGTCGATGGAAAATGCAAGAAAACACGCACCAATTGGATCCGACATCTCGATCGACTTCCTTTGGGTCAATGATGGTCTGCAGGTGCTCATCAAAGACAACGGTGTCGAATTCGCTAATCGTCAAAGGGCAAATATTGGCGAAGTGGTTGAGGGGTATTCAATAAAGGAAGACCTGGCGTCGCTAACGGCCAACTTCGATGGCGCAACCATATCAGCGCTTAGGGCTAGAGCAGCAATTTACAACGGTCGCATTGAGGCGGCCCTTGTTCCTGGCGTCGGTTTCACTGTTTCAGCGATCTTCCCGAACCTGAAAAGATTCGAATAGGTAAAAGTGACCGAAATTCGAATTGCTTTAATCGAAGCAGATAGGGGAGCTGGACTCGGTCTTTCAATGTTTTTGGGTTCACTTCCGCAGGCGAGAGTGGTCTTCGAAGAGTCAGAGCCAAATAAGGCACTAGAGCGAATTTCCGATTACCTTATCGACGTTGTTGTGGTTGGTCTCAAGCAACACGGATACTCGGATGCTGGCTACATTTCTGAGTTGAGAAACATTCTGAATTCAGCTGGCACCAAGGCACGAGTCATTGCGACTGTTCCTTTTGATTCGCAAGAAGCCCAGACTATGGCATTGGTTGCCGGCGCCAACTCAATCTACTCTTTCGACACACCTATGCATAAGTTAGAAGAAATGTTCTCTCGGAAAAAAGTTGCCACGGAACTTGATTCGATTGATGTTCTTAGGAAAATTGCAGGGCTGAAACAGTTGAAATTTGACCATATAATTCTTGAAGCAGCCGTTAGGCAATTCGACGAGGTTGAAACCACGGTTGTGAGTAGGTTCTGCGAAGGCCTTGGCGATGGTGATATTGCGAAAGAGTTGGACATCTCTAGAACTCGAGTGGCAAAGTTCTTAGACTCTTTAGTAACTGGGCTTGACTTGGGAACGCGAAATCAATTGTTTATTGCTTTAAATGAAAGGGAATTGTGACTGTTGGTTCGGGTTCATTGAAGTCAGTGTCCGTTTCTGTTGGAGTTGCTACGGGGCTTTATGGCATTTCGTTCGGTGCTCTTGGTGCAACTGCTGGTCTGGACATCTATCAAACCGTTGCCCTTAGTATTTTCATGTTTAGCGGTGGTTCACAGTTTGCTTTCATCGGAGTCTTGGCCAGCGGTGGCATCGGATCTTTGCCTGCTGCCGTTACTTCATCATGGCTACTAGGAGTTCGTAACGGATTTTACGCGCTTAGCCTTGCCCCAATTCTTAAGTTGTCAGGGTTTAGGCGCGTTCTTGGGGCGCAACTGACTATTGATGAAAGTGCGGCCGTTTCTACTTCACGTGAAAGCCATTCAGAACAGGTGAAAGGTTTCTGGTTCACAGGGATTTCGGTATTTGTTTTTTGGAACATCGCCACAGGTCTCGGATTCCTACTTGGGAACAGTATTGGTGATCCAAAGCAATTTGGCTTAGATGCTGCCGCTGCCGCAGCTTTGTTTGCTTTGGTGTGGCCACGACTTCTAAACCTTTTGGGAGGCTTTGTCGGACTAGTGGCACTCGTTTCAGCTGTGATTCTTGTTCCGCTTCTTCCTCCTGGTATGCCGGTTTTGGCTGCCGCGGTACTAGCGGTTGGGTTCGGCACCTTGATCAGTAGGTGGATCAAATGAATACGTGGTTAGCCATTGGAGTGGCCGCATTAGCTGTTTATTCTTGGAAATTCATAGGAACCCTAGTTCCTGCTCGGTTCTTGGAATCAAAACGATTACTGCAAATCTCGCAGTTTCTAACCATTGCGTTATTGATGTCTTTGGTCGGGGTGCAAACTTTCACCGGAGGCAAGGGAATCGAGTTTGACGCAAGAATCGTGGCAATTGTTATTGCAGGAATTTGCCTTAAGCTCAAAGTCCCATTCATCGGGGTAGTGCTAATCGCTGCTGTCACCGCAGCGCTGGTGAGATTAATCTTCTAAATGGTCACGGCCTGGTAGCCAAGACTTTCCTGGTAGTCCCCACTCATTTTCCGCATACATAAGTTTGCGTTCCTTGTGGTATGCCTTATGAAGCTTATCTAGATACAGAATTCCATCAAGATGGTCGAATTCGTGTTGCATGATTCTTGCAAACCAACCGCTTGCTTCAATGTGTACAGGCTTTCCATAAACATCAAAACCATCAACGACGGCTGTCTCCGCACGTTTGAGTGGGAACCTCTCGCCAGGGGCTGAAAGGCAACCTTCGACTTCGGTTTCCTCGTCTGGAAGTTCCTTTGAAAGAACTCCAAGAGTAATCGTTGGGTTGATAACCGCCCCTCGTCTTGGGCTTCCGTCTTCTTCGTCATAGTCGTACACGAAAATGCGGAGATTGACACCAATTTGGGGAGCAGCTAGACCCACACCGGGGGCTTTGTCCATGGTTTCATACATATCGTCAACGAGTTCACGCAGCTCATCATTGAATTCGTATACCTCGATGGCTTTATTGTGCAGAACCGGCTCTCCGGCGATAACGATAGGTCTAATGGTCACTTCAAAATCTTACTCAGACATACCGGCATAAAACGTCACGCTGGGTAGGCTTAACGGGTTATTAGGAGTTAGATGTTTAGAGCCCTCGCTATTGCGCTGTCACTCGTGGCGGCCGTTGCTTTGGCATTTGGGGCGCAATTCCAAAATGACTCGGTAACGAAAAACAATGAGAAGAAAGCCGGTGACACGCACGGGGTGTCTCTAAAACATCTGTTGTCTTTGATCAGAAACCCTCGATGGCTTTCGGGTATGTCTTTCTTGGCATTCGGTGCTCTTTGCCAGATAACGGCGTTGACCATGGCTCCCTTGATCGTTGTGCAGCCAATCGGGGCCTTAGCTTTGGTTATCACCTCATTACTTAACGCAAGAAGCACAAAAACTAAGATCACAAAAGCAACTTGGGTGGCTATTTCACTTTGTACCGGAGGAATCGCTATTTTTGTCACGTTGGCAACAACCATTGCCGGGGACCAAGCCAAACTAAGTGACCTGCAATTGATTATCCTTCTGTCGATTCTCGCCGTGATTCTAGTAGTGGTTCTACTAGCTTTCCTGGTTAGTGGCAAGCGCATGAACGCACTTATGTTCATACTTGGGGCTGGGGTTTTATATGGATTTGTTGCGACGTTTATTAAGGCAGTGATTCAACGCATCTACCAGAGTCACTTCGAATGGCTCACAATCGCGTGTGTTGTTGGAGCTTTGTTGGCTGTTTCACTCGGTGGATGGTTTGTTCAGAATGCTTATGCTTCAGGCCCACCTGATTTGGTAATCGCAGGTCTCACTGTAGTTGACCCAATGGTTGCCGTTTCAATTGGAATCGTTGTGCTCGGTGAGGCGGCTAATGCTTCACCACTGGTCATGACGGTATTTATACTTAGCGGTGCAATAGCGGCAACGGGTGTTTGGTTGCTATCGAGAGTCCATCCGGAATTGCAAAGGGCCTAAAGTCTATGAGGGTTTGCATAGCCACCGATACCTTTGCACCAGACCACAATGGAACCGCTACATTCACCACAAACCTCGCTGTTGCGATGCAGAAGTCTGGTTTTGAGATCCATGTTATTGCTCCGGCTAATTCAAAACTATACGGAAGTTTCAAAGAGATGCACCAGGGGATTCCGTTGATCGTTCACAGGTTGAGAAGCCATCGTTTACCATTTCAACCAAATCAAAGGTTCGTTTTTCCCTGGACCCTAGCAAAGAGTATTAGCAATCTTTTAGGCATCATCAAACCAGAGGTTGTCCATATTCAGTCGCATTTGAATATTGGTCACCATGCAGCAGTGTCATCGACCAACTTGAACATAAGACTTATCGCTACAAACCATATTGATGAAGAGAACTTCATAGAGAACACCATCTTGGCGCCGCGTTTTATAAAACGACTTCTGGCCCGTCTCTTGCGCAATGACGCTAGGAACATCCTCAATCGCGCTGAAGTAGTCACTGCAACTTCAAATTTTGCTGCACAAAAGGTTGAACGTTCAACCGGTCTAACTAAGGTCTATCCAATCTCTTCTGGGGTCGACACAAAACTTTTCGCACAACTTGCCAAACCGTCGCTTGGTTTTAATAACCTGGTCTACATCGGGAGACTAGACCACGAAAAGCGTGTTTATGTCTTGATTGAAGCGATGTCAAAATTGAATCCCAATCTTCCGGTCCAGCTGCGGATCATCGGTGATGGATCCCAAGCCAGCGAGTTGGCAAAGCTAGTCGAGGACTTAGATGTGCAATCGAAGGTCCATCTATTAGGCAATGTCTCTGACCAGGACATACTCATGGAGTTGGCAACATCAACAGCATTTGTGATGCCATCGACACAAGAACTGCAGTCCATGGCAACCTTGGAAGCGCTAGCATCGGGAAGGCCGGTACTCGCAGCCAACGCAGGGGTGCTCCCGGAGATTGTGCAAAACGGTGTAAACGGTTTTCTTTTTGAACCAAACTCGCCGAGTGATTTGGCCAAAAAAATTGAAGATCTTTTTGGACAAAGGACTCCTGATTTGGCGATTTTGTCCGCGGCAGCACTCAAGTCTGCGAAAAAGTTCAATATCGGAAATACTGTTAAGCAATTCGCATCGGTATACCGGGGAGAGGTTCCTGATTTACTCAAGGTAGAAGAAACAGATCTATCGAAGAACGACCGAAACCTAAACAATATCGACCTCTTGGAACGTTCATTCGTGTCACTAAAACGCGGAGCTAGCGGTGTACTCCAGCGATTTGATGTCGCAACCGGAAATGTTATCGAATCTTTTAGCGATGCAACTTTCACGCTGGTGACCCGTGGAAGGAAGGCGCGCAAGCGGATCTCTCGAGCACTACGCAGTGCATTGGAGCAAATGCGCAAGGACGAGTAGGCTAGAACCTTGTGACAGGGGAGTTAGCTCAGCCGGTTAGAGCAGCGGACTCATAATCCGTCGGTCACGGGTTCAAGTCCCGTACTCCCCACATGATGATTCTTCGCGAACCTCAGGCCTCTGATGAAGTTGTTTTGCGCCTCGCTCATGAAGAGGTTTTGCAAGATGGAATGAACTTTCTTTTAGACGGGTTTAGCCAAGACCTTGACTTTGAAACGTATTTGCAAAATGTCGTCAACACCAGAAATGGTAAGAATCTTTCACCAGACCGAGTTCGAGCGAGATTTCTAGTTGCCTGTGTTGGAGACGAAATTGTTGGGCGAATATCAATTCGATTTTCTCTAAACGAATGGCTCTCAAAGTTCGGTGGACACATTGGCTATGCAGTCAGACCGTCATTTCGCAGGAAGGGCTTTGCAAGCGAGATTCTTCGTCTGGGATTAGTAGTAGCTAAGCGTTCGCAACTCGAACGAGTACTCATAACTTGTTTAGATGAAAACAAAGGTTCTATCCGGGTGATCGAGAAAAACGGCGGTGTTTTGGAATCAAAGGTTGTGGACCAAGGCAAACTCTTGCGTCGTTACTGGATTGACCTTAGTTAGCCTTCAAGGCCAAACGTCTCACGCTTGGCACCAATAAAACTCCTGCTATGGCAAGCAACGCTAAAACGGAGCCTCCGAGCATTGTGTTCTCAGTTCCGAGAGTCAGTGCCAGGGGGCCAGCCACCAGCATTCCAAGCGGACCGAACAAAAACGATCCGAAGGTGTCGTAAGAATTTACGCGTGAAAGCAGCGCCTCTGGCACCTGCTGCTGGACAACGGTCGACCACATAACGTAGAAAACGTCCATGGCAATTCCCATAAACACAGCGGTGATCAGGACTGCCCAAATTGGCTGTGAAGAGCCGAAGGTGAATAAATACAGTGGATCGGCAAGCATCAGGAGCATTAAGACCACAAGAGGCCTTTTAGGCTTCAACTTGTTGGCAATTACGGTTCCAAGTAAAAAGCCGATGCTCATGGAGCCTAGAATCAAAGACCACGTCGTTGCACCGTTATATCGTTGCTGCGACTGTAAGGCGCCTAATACTGCCCACACAGCCTCGATGGTGGCGTTTATAAAGGCAAATCCAACGACAACAGCCACTAACCAACTTCGGCTTCTGAATTCTCGCCAACCAAGTTTGAGTTCGTGTACAAAGTTAGTGGCTTCACCGGCTTGAGTTCGTCCTGGTTGAGGCAACTTGTGAAGTGGGTAAACCATCGCTCCTGCAATCAAGAATGTTAACGCATCAATGCCAAGCGCATAGCCAACACCTAGAGTTGAGACGACCAATCCACCGGAAACCGTACCAAGCATGAATGCCAGATTCGACCCGAAGCCGAGTGCAGCATTGGCATTCTGAATCTTATTGGCAGGAACAATGATAGGAATCATTCCGGAAAACGCCGGATACCAGAGCCCATTAAGTGCACCTGCAGCCAAACCAATGACAATTAGTAACCAAACACTTGGCTGTTGGATCACAAATGAGATGGCAATTATCAATATTAAGAACGAGAGAAAAATATCACCCAAGCCCATAACTTTGGCTCTTCCAAACTTGTCTGCCATTGTGCCGCCAACAAATAGAAGTAGGAGAATAGGCAAGGTCCTCGCAAACTGTACAAGCGATAGGGAAGTGGCGTCGGCACCAGAGATGCTCAATACGCCAAAAGCAAGTGCTACCGGGGAAATTCCGTTACCAAGGTTGGATATCGTTCGTGCGAAGAACAGTTGATAAAAGTGCGGAACACCTCTCAGCTCACGCAGGGTCTGAATCACTTGGATTGGCCTGTTTCTCTGTAGTAGCAATTCACGCAAAGTGACTCGTAAGTTACTTCGTCGCCATCTATGGCAACCTGGTCGCCATCAAATATAAATTTTCCATTTTTAAGACGAGCGTTGAACATGGCTTTGCGCCCACAGCGGCAAATTGTTTTTAGCTCTTCAAGGCTATGAGCGATTTCGAGTAGTCGAATACTTCCAGGGAACCCATGGGTAAGAAAGTCAGTTCTAATTCCGTATGCGAGCACTGGAATACCATCGAGAATTGCGATTTGCATTGCTTGATCAACTTGCTGAGGAGTCAAAAACTGCGCCTCATCGATGAGTAAACAGTCGACCTTTTCGTGTCTTGAGAAGTCTGCCACTTGCTCACGCAAGTTTTGATTGGGCAAACTCACAAAATCTACATCTCGTACAACGCCTAACCGGCTAACAATTTGATTGTCGCCTTTGGTGTCAATCGATGGTTTGGCGATGAGTACGCGCTGACCCCGCTCTTCATAGTTGAACGCAACCTGCAATAGTGCGGTGCTCTTACCGCTGTTCATTGCTCCGTGTCTAAAGTAGAGCTTGCCCATTTCAACTTCCCTTGAAAAAGTTGAGGCGCCCAGAAAATCTGAGCGCCTCAAACACAGTATTTGCTAGTGCAACTCTCCGTGATGCTGCGCTGCTTCAAGCTCTGTAGCACTTACAGGGCTGACGCGATCCTCGAAGAACATCTTGGATAGTGATGCACGGATTCTTGATCTGAGAGTAATTACACCCTTCTCGTTTGGACGAGCAAGAATCGGCTGGTATTCCTTGAAGTCGGTTAGCTTCCAGACCTGGTACTTGTCTGCAGGCTCGTGGACCTCGATGTATTCTCCGTGAGGAAGTCGAACCAAACGGCCGCTTTCATTACCGTGTAGGACGATTTCACGATCCTTACGCTGTAGAGATAGGCACAGACGCTTGGTGATGAAGTAAGCAATGAATGGTCCAACGATCAAGAATATCTGCATAAACGTCAATACGTTGTTCAAAGACATCTTGAAGCTGGTTGCTATGAGGTCAGTGCCTGCACCGGCCCAAAGAGTTGCATAGAAGGTAACTCCGGCAGCACCAATTGCGGTACGGGTAGGAGCATTTCTAGGACGGTCAAGAACGTGGTGTTCACGCTTGTCGCCAGTGATCCAACCTTCAATGAATGGGTAAAGAGCAACAACAACTAGGAAACCGACTCCAACAATCATTGGAAGCAAGATGTTCCAAGAAAGGGTGTCGTTTCCAACCATTGTCTCGATTCCGGTCGGTGCCAAACGAAGTGCACCATCAAGGAATCCGATGTACCAGTCAGGTTGTGTTCCAGCGGAAACCGGTGAAGGGTCGTAGCTTCCGTAGTTCCACACAGGGTTGATGGTCACTAGAGAGGCAGTCAACATGATCACACCGAATACTAGGAAGAAGAATCCTCCGGCCTTCGCCACATAGACCGGCATTAGAGGATATCCAACAACGTTGGTGTCTTTCTTTCCGCCGCCTGAATAGTGAGTGTGCTTGTGGATAACCACCATGAACAAGTGAACAGCAAGGAACACGATGATCAGGGCAGGCACAATCATGATGTGCAAGCTGTAAAGACGAGGCACAATCTGGTTTCCAGGGAACTCTCCGCCGAATAGTAGGGAAGAGGTGTAAGCACCAATCCAAGGTAGACCCTTGATCATTCCATCGATGATTCGCAGACCGTTACCCGAAAGTAGGTCATCTGGCAGCGAGTAACCGGTGAAACCACCGGCCATGCCTAGAACGAACAGTGCAAAACCAACAACCCAGTTAATTTCACGAGGTTTTCTGAATGCGCCTGTGAAGAATACGCGAAGCATGTGAAGACCTGCGGCTGCAACGAATAGCAAAGCGGACCAGTGGTGCACCTGACGCATTAGCAGACCGCCGCGAACCTCAAATGAGATGTTCAAGGTGGAAGCGTATGCCACAGACATATGCGCACCCTTTAGCGGGCCGTAAACGCCGTCGTAAACCACTTCGGTCATAGATGGCTGGAAGAAGAACGTTAGGAATGTACCCGATAGCAACAGCACTAGGAAGCTGTATAGAGCAACTTCACCGAGCATGAACGACCAGTGATCTGGGAAGATCTTGCGTCCGAATTCCTTAAGGATTCCAGCAACGCCAACGCGCTCGTCTAGGTAGTTGGCGGTTCCGGCTAGGAAGCCACCTTTTTTCTTGGTAGCTGATACGTTACTCATGCCTTACGCTCCCAGAAGCTCGGTCCAACAGGTTCTGCAAAATCACCAGGTGCAACCAGGTAACCATCTGCGTCTACTTCAATCTTTAACTGAGGCAGTGGGCGGCTGGCTGGGCCGAAAACCACCTTGCAGTCGTCAGCCAGGTCAAAGGTCGACTGGTGACATGGGCAAAGTAGGTGGTGAGTGTGCTGCTCATAAAGCGCAACAGGGCAGCCAACGTGAGTACAAATCTTGGAGTAGGCAACGATTCCGTCGTAGCCCCAGTCTTTTTCTCGCTGGCTCTTGATGTCGGCTGGGTCGAGGCGAACCAAGAGGACGGCAGCTTTGGCCTTCTCGTTTAGCATGCTAGGTGCTTCTAGGTCTTTAAGACCCTCAGGGATAACGTGGAAAACAGCGCCTAGCTGAACGTCAGAAGCCTTAATTGGTGTGCCATCTGGATCGCGAGTGAGACGAAGACCACCCTGGCCCCACATAGTGTGACGAAGCGAATCCTTTGGGTTTGGACCAAGGTCTGAGAACAAAACGATCGCAGGAATTGGGAACAGAGCGAGTGCTCCGTAGAGGGTTCGGCGAATCAGTTTTCTACGAGAGAATCCCGATTCCTGATCGGCAAGTTTGATGATTTCAACGGCTCGTGCACGTACTTCTTCGGAACCACGGGTCTGGTGACGTTCTTCAGAAACTTCCGCGTCAGGCATCAGAGTTTTAGCCCAGTGAACTGCACCAACACCGATTCCGAATAGACCAAGGGTAATTCCTAGGCCAAGGAAGATGGTGTTGATTCGAAGCGAAGCTGCATCTGAGTTATTGAAAGGGAAGGCGTAATAAGCCCAGATCGAGAAAATGCTTCCAATAATCGACACCGAGAACAGGGCGGCAACCTGACGAGCAGCTGCTCGCTCGTGCTTTGCACTCTTGTCGGTCATGCGAACACGGTGAGGTTCAATACCTGGATCTCCTGGCTTATCTGCCGTTACTACGGCAATGCCAGTTTCGTATTCGTGCTCACCAGACTCGCCAGTCACGGCGAGATCTTGAGGTTTCTTAGCCACTTCTATTCCTATTCTGTGGTTAGTTCGACTTGGCGCCTAGCCAAATGGTAATTCCAACGATTGCCCCGAGTACGATGACCCAAACGAATAGACCTTCTGCAACCGGGCCGAGGTCACCCAGCGAGTCGCCTCCGACCGAGGGGTTGTTCTGGACGTACTGAAGATACGTGATGATGTCTAGCTTGTCAGCAGGGGATAGGTCAGAGTTCGAGAACACAGGCATGTTCTGAGGACCGGTAACCATAGCCTCGTAGAACTCCTTAGGAGAGGTATCCTTCAAGCTCGGCGCCCACTTACCGCCAGTTAGCGCGCCGCCAGCACCTGTGGCGTTGTGGCACATTGCACAGTTGATGCGGAACAACTCTCCACCGTGAGTTAGGTTTCCCTTTTGTGCTAGGTAGCTGTCCGAGGGAATGGCTGGTCCAGGAGCCAACGAGGCAACGTATGCGGCCATTGCAGCGATGTCCTGGTCGGTGAACTGTGGAGCCTTATCGCTGATCTGTGGCCCAGATGCCTGAGCAGGCATACGACCAGTGCTTACCTGGAAGTCCACGGCTGCAGCACCAACACCGATTAGGGTAGGGGCGGCTGCGGTACCTTCTGCATTCTTACCGTGACAAGATGCGCAGTTTGCAAGGAATAGCTTGTGACCAGTGTCGATGGTTGCCTGATCTGCAGCGGTGCTGGTTGCGGTTGATTCTGCAGCGGTACTCGCTGCGACATAGCCACCGCCAGTTACAAGCAAAGCTCCAAGCATCACAAGTGAAGCCGCTAGAGGGCTTCTACGTGAAATTGTTTTTCTTTTCAGCATTTTTAGTTACTTCCCGGTGTTACTTCAATACGTAAATAATTAGGAACAAGCCGATCCAAACCACATCTACGAAGTGCCAGTAGTACGACACCACGATTGACGAAGTTGCTTCTGCGTGCCCAAACTTGCGGCTTGCGAAAGTTCTGCCAACCACCAAAAGCATCGCGATTAGACCACCGGTTACGTGTAGCGCGTGGAAACCAGTGGTTAGGTAGAAGGCACTTGCATAAGAGTTGCTGTCAAAAGCTATGTTTTCCGAAATCAAGTTTGAGTACTCCCAAACCTGACCAGACACGAAGATTGCGCCTAGGACATAGGAAACAAGGAACCATTCGACCATTCCCCACTTGAACGGAGATGCGCCGGTTGCGCGAGGCTGCATTCGCTCGGCCGCGAACACACCGAACTGCGCGGTGAAAGAAGAGGCCACAAGGATCAACGTGTTGGTTAATGCAAAAGGAACATTAAGGTGCTGGGTCTCAGCTGCCCATAGCTCAGGGGACTGGGCGCGGAGGCTGAAGTACATTGCAAACAAGGCGGCGAAGAACATTACTTCGCTTCCAAGCCAAACAATTGTGCCTACCGAGGTTGCACTTGGGCGATTGATTTGCTTCGAGCTAGCTATGGTCGCAGACATATGTAAATCATAACGCTCAGGATTTGCTCAGGTAGGCATTTCGGCGTTTATTTTGGCGGAAATGTGGCTCTAAAATTGTCAAATGAACATTGATTCATCTTGGGCCAAGATTCTCACAAAATTGCTTGAAAAAACCGCACTCAGCCGCGGCGAAGCACACTGGGCGATGAGCCAAATCATGGGTGGCGAAGCGACCGATGCCCAGGTTGGAGCTTTTATGCTGGCGCTGCGCTCCAAAGGTGAAACGGTAGAAGAACTTGCAGGTCTTGTCGACGTCATGCTATCAAACGCCGTAATTTTGGACACTGGCTCGGATGCCGTCGATATCGTAGGCACGGGCGGTGATCTTGTCGGTACAGTCAACATAAGCTCGATGGCTGCGATTGTCACAGCAAGTACATCGGTACCCGTGATGAAACATGGCTCTAGAAGCGCATCCGGCAAAACCGGATCATCCGAAATGCTTGAAGTTTTAGGCATTCGGCTTGATCTCTCTCCCGAACGTGTCGCCGAAGTTTTCGAGGAAACGGGCATCACTTTCTTCTTTGCACCCGTGTTTCATCCGGCAATGCGCCACGTAGCACCAATTCGCAAGGAATTGGGAATTCCAACAACATTCAATTTCCTAGGTCCGCTTGCAAATCCCGCTCAGCCAATTGCCACCTCGCTGGGCGTAGCCAATCGCGAAATTGCACCGCTAATGGCTGCAGAAGTTGCGCTTAGGGGCAGAAGTGCGCTCGTTTTCCGCGGTAATGATGGCTTGGATGAATTATCGACAACGGGTCCGAGCGATATTTGGGAAGTTTCCGGGGGAGAGGTTCGACACAGCGTTTTCGACCCATCCCAACTTGGAATCCCAAAAGCAAATATCGATCAACTTATCGGCGGAGACCCTCAACACAATGCGCATATCGCGAAGTCTCTTGTTGAAGGTGAATTGAATGGCCCGATCGTAGACATTGTGAAGCTAAATGCGGCTGCTGGAATTGTTGCCTACGAACTTGCCAAAGACCACACAAAGATTGAAATTCCACTCATGAGTCGCTTTGAGGCGGCATTGAGCAATGTGAGCGATGCGCTTGAACAGGGCAGGGCTGCCGCGAAACTATCTCAGTGGATGACTGCAACACAGCAATAGGTGCTATTAGTAAATAAAACCTTAGTTGACATAATGTGCATTATCGGTTCATTATTATTTCCACTAGGTCGTGCGGTCCGAAGCTCTCTTGGCTAGAAATGATCTCATCTTTGGTCCACCAGCGAATATCCAAGACATCTCGTTTTTCATCATCCGTCCAGTTCGATGTATCGATCTCGAATTCGTCGGTGAATAACTCGAAAAACGTATCGATATAGGTATGAGAATCAATTTCGTTTCCCCAGATCCATTCGCCAGAAGTTTTAGCTACCGGTTCGCCTAATTCCTCTTCACGTACGGTAAGCCCCGTTTCTTCAAATAATTCGCGAATTGCGGCTACTCGCACATCTTCTTGCGGTTCTATTCCGCCTCCAGGTGTTATCCATCTCGCTGGTAATTGAACTTCCGGATCAAAGTGAGTGAGTAGGAGAAGGTAATCGCCTTGACGATTTCGAAGAAGAACCCTTGCTGTTTCCCTGTGGTCGCCAGGCTTAGTCATTGGTTGATCGCCTTGGAGGAACGCCAAATAGCTTGAGAGAAAACTGCATCAAAACTCCAATGCAAACAGCGAAAATAAGAGTTCCCTCTCTAACTTGGCCTCCAAGCAGCCACCCAATCACCAGAACGGTCACTTCAAATCCAGTTCTAACCATCCAGAGTGGAAATCCAAACTTCTCTGCTGTTCCCACCATAATTCCGTCTCGCGGTCCCTTGCCGAAATGACTGCTGATGTACATGCCGGTGGCAGTTGCAACTATGAGCATCCCCAAAATAAATGAAAAAAGTTGTTCCCAATAACTCGTTGTAGCTGGTAACCAAGGAGTCCAAATATCACACCACACGCCAATTAAAACCCCGTTCATAAAAGTGCCAAGACCATATTTTTGTTTGAGGGGCAACCAACAGATCAGCACTATCGCGCTTACCAAAACTGTTGCCATGCCGAAACTTATGTGCGTCTGGACTGAAAGACCCTGCGCAAAAACATCCCAAGGTGGAATCCCGATAGATGCGTGTACCAGCAAAGCAATTCCTAGTCCGTAAATAAATAGGCCAACATTCAACTTGATGAATCTTGGCCAGAAACGAACTGCATTAGAGTTAGGCACAGCATAAGCCTAGATTGATTGGTTGCAATTGACTGGAAAGCCATACCTCTCCCCCAGGTCTGTCCGTGTTTTTGGACATCGCGGATCTACAGAATGTGGCGACATTGAAAATTCATATGGTGCATTGAAGTGCCTATCTTCAGCCGGAATAGAATTCGTTGAAACAGATGTTCGCTCGACGATCGATGGCGAAGTTGTGTTATTCCACGATCGCGACTTGAAACGGATATTTGGTACTTCTAAGCGAGTGAGCAGTTTAAGTTTGAAGGAGCTACGTTCCTACTTTGAATCATCTGGTCAACGCGTCCTGACAATTGATGAAGCGCTTAGAGAATTTGAAAATCTTCGATTCAACATCGATGCTAAAGACATTGAATCAGCTCGCAGACTGGCAGTAAAAATACAAGCTGCCAAAGCGAAGGACAGGGTGCTTGTTACCTCGTTTTCGAACTACCGCCGACAAATAGCGATGGCCGGACTTGGTGATGTCGCAACTTCTGCCGCTGCGAAAACTACCGTCTTACTTATGCTTTATTACTCGCTGGGTCTCGTGTCTCGAGCAAGAAAATTGGCAAAGTCAATAGATGCATTGCAAATACCTAAAACAATTTTGATATGGCGTACCGACAATCGGCCATTTATTGATTTTCTTCACTCGTTGAACTTGGAAGTTCACTTCTGGACTATAAACGACCCGTATGAAGCAATTCGACTTGTTGAACTCGGTGCTGATGGAATTGTCACAGACCGAGGTAAACTTATAAAGAAAGCATTAGAAGATTTCGATCACTCGAATTCTCAGCTATAAAGACTCCCCTTCGATCAAAGGATATAAATGGCACAGCAAACCATGCGCGGTATGCGTCTAGGAAGTCAAAGCCTTGAGTCTGAAAAGGGTGTTGTTCTTGCGGAAAGAAACGAACACACTTACCGCTGTGTAAACAACCACGATACGGTTATGGTTTTTGCTGCAGAAGCGGAATTGCCTGCAACCTGGCAATGCAAGGTTTGTGGTGAAAACGCGAACATCCTGGCAGCTGAAGGAACAGTTTCGGTCGATGAAAATGACGAAAAGGCAACCAGATCGCACTGGGAGATGCTTCTAGAGCGTCGCAGTATCGATGAACTTGAAGAAATTCTGCAGGAACGCCTAGAAGAAGTGAGATCCCGCCGTGAAGCTGCCAAGCAGGCTAACTAGCTCTTTTTCTTCTTAGAGAACTTATGATGCCATAAAGGGCGAACAGAACCGAGACTATAGCTGTAGTTGGATCAAACATCCACCCACCAAGCATCGTGAGAGTTTTTGATTTCGATAAAGGTACGTTTGCAACTATGAAATCCCGCTTGTAGGCCGTTGTCCCCGCGATAACTTTACCTTTCGGATCTATGATTGCCGATGGGCCCACTGTTGATATTGAAACAATCGAACGACCTGTTTCTATAGCTCTTAGGCGTGCAATGGCAAGTTGTTGCACACTCTCATCGCTATGCCCGAAATCAGCATTATTAGTCTGAGCGACAATGTATTCTGCGCCCTGATTAACCACATCTCGCGGTAATTCGTCTATGGCTTCTTCGAAGCAGATAAGTATTCCTGCCTTATGGTCTTTGATGTTGAAAATACCATCGCGACTTCCAAAACTGTATCCCCATGAAATGAGTCCAACCAGATCTGGAGCTATTGAATAGAAGAACTTTCGATCTGGAACATATTCGCCAAACGGAACCGGCCTCTTCTTGTCGTAGCGATCTACCTGCCCAACTCCAGGCTTCCACAATATTGAGCTATTGAAGAATTTGTTGCCGTCCGCTGATATTGTTCCGAATATCAATGGCTCCTTCAGCTCATTGTCAACCAAATTGCGGAGTGCAAGATTTGCCTCAACATAATATCGAGGGTTCTCGTCACTCGCATTCTCAGGCCAAACAACCAGATCGAATTTAGTCTTTGAATTAAGCAACATCTTGGTGGCAGCGAGATGATTGCTAAGGATGGTTCCACGAACCTCGTTTGCAAAAAGTCCAGCATTTGCGTTGCCTTGAACCCCAGCAATGCGCAAACTTCCACTGCTGTTAGTTGGAATCCCAGAAAGGATAACGGGCACTAAAAATACGGTGAGCACCGCGATTGCGGTAAAAATCTTTGCGGATCGATGAAGAGCAAAGCGGAAGTCAAGTGCAATTTGAGTGATGAATATCACTACAAAACTCAATAGTCCGAATCCCCCAACAGCAACCCAAGATGCTAGTGGCGAATCTGCTTGAGACATGGCAATTCGACTCCAAGGAAAACCGCCATAGGGGTAATGAGTAGAAACCCACTCCCTTCCCGTCCAAATTGAAGCTACAAAAAAAGCAAGACAAAGCCGGTTTTGAACCAATTTGTACGCTAGGGCTATCAATGACATTCCAAGTGCAAAAATGACCGCTTCAAGTCCCGCAAGCGCAATCAGTGGTTCAGGCCCCAGATACTGGGAAATCCAATAGATTTGACTCGCATAAAAAGCCGCTCCACCCACCAGGCTAACTCCAAAAGCCTTTAGTACACCTAAACCGCGTATGGAAACTAAAAGTCCTGCAACGGAAACGAATATCGCTGGCCAAAAGTTTGGTTGTGGATACGCGAAATAAGAAATGGAGCCAGCGGCCAAGGCTAGGGCTAACCGCTTAGGCATAGTAAGCATATGCAACAATGCCTCTCTTAACTGATTCAATTGAATGCTGAGCTGTCGCTGCTAACCTGGTATCCCCAAGTCTTGTAAGTTGCTCCAGAACGTCAACAATTTGTTTGATTACTCTTATGAAGTCACCAACGGGCATATCAATTTCAAAGAGTACGTCATCCAGTTTTGAACCGGTTGCCCATCGGTGAATGCCGTAAGCAATTGATGGATCAAGCTGTTCAGGACGTCTAACCTGGTGTCGCTTAGAGGATCTGTCGATCTGGCGTACGATCTCGACCTGTGCCATGAAATGGTCCTCAAATCGGCCTCTTGGCATTCTCGATGAAATGGTATCGTCATCGCGTCTGGATTCGAAGGTGATAGTTGAAATGAGCGAAGCCAGCGTTGCCGCATCAACCTCAGTCCAAACGTTGCGACGTACTATTTCGGAAATTACTAGATCCCTATCACCGTAAATTTGAGAAAGCATTTCACCGTGAGTCGTAAGTTCCAATTCGCCATTTACTAGTTTTAGATATTCGAGATCAAGCAACTGGTCGCAAAGTCGATCAAAGTTCTTTGCGATTACATTTGTTCGAGATTCAATTTGGGCAATCGTGGCATCTGTCTCTCGTCTTAGACGCCACCATCTTTCGGCCCATCTGGCGTGGTTTTCGCGCTCATCGCACCTATGACATGGATGTTCCTTGAGCTGTTGCCTAAGTCTAGATACACGCTTATCAAGTTCATGCTTGGTAGGTATTTTACGTTCCTCATATTGCTCTCTTGAACCCTTACGAGACGCTGAGAAATCACGTTCTAAATCGGTTATTTCGCGTCTGATAGCCGCGTATTCATTGAAGTCACCCAAGTGGCAGGAAATCGATTCCCTGTAACCGGAAAGTGAGATTTCCTTATCCCGGATGCCTTTGGCGAGGTGTACCACAGAGCGGTCTGCTTGAAATTGCGCAAATGAAGTTTCTAACACTTCTCTGGCTCGTGCCCGTCCGAATGCGTTCACCAGGTTAACCGCCATGTTGTAGGTCGGTTTGAACGCGCTAATTAATGGATAGCTACGTTTAGAAGCCAACGCTGCTACATTCTCCGGTGAAAGATTTCCAGCCCATTGGATGACCGAATGACCCTGTGTATCGATTCCTCGACGGCCAGCTCTACCCGTCAATTGGGTGTATTCGCCAGGAGTAATTTGCACTCGACCTTCACCGTTGAATTTGTCTAGTCGATCGAGAACAACGGTGCGCGCTGGCATGTTGATGCCGAGCGCCAGCGTTTCAGTTGCGAAAACAACCTTAACCAGCCGTTGCAAAAACAACTTTTCGACAACTTGCTTGAATGTCGGCAGTAGTCCAGCATGGTGTGCCGCTACACCGTTTTCGAGGCCTCTAAGCCAAGTCTCGTATCCAAGTGTTTGTCGATCTTCTTCAGAAAGTTCATTTGTCTCTTGGTGAACAATCGAGCGTATTTGTTCCCTTTCCTCCCTCGAAGTTAGTCGGAGGCTGGCTTCTCTCACTGCAGTCACGGCGGCGTCGCATGCGGCGCGCGAGAAGATAAAGAAAATTGCTGGAAGTAGATCGTTGTCCCTTAATTCGGCAATAACTTCTGATTTCCCAAGTTTAGGAATTTTGGGTTCGTTGCGACTAGAACCTCGAAATTTGGACTGGGACTTCGATCTAATTGCTGGTTGCCTTTGCTTTTCCAAGTGTTTTGCAACAAGTTCTCTACTTACGACGGTAGATTTTCTGGAATCTTCAAACAAATCCAACATTTTGTCTCCGAAGAGAACGTGTTGGTTCAGAGGAACAGGCCTGTTTTGAGAAACAACAATCTTGGTTGGCCCTCTGACCTCACTTAGCCAACCTCCGAATTCCTCGGCATTGGAAACAGTTGCACTTAGGGAAACCAACTTTGTCGATTTTGGCAGGTGAAGGATCACTTCCTCCCATACTGGCCCTCTGAATCTATCTGCTAGATAGTGCACCTCATCCAATACAACAAAACCGAGATTAATCAATGATTCCGAGTTTTCGTAAATCATATTGCGAAGGATTTCTGTAGTCATTACGACAATCTCGGCGTCGCCATTGTTGTTCACGTCCCCAGTGAGCAATCCAACACGGTCAAAGCCGTACCTATCACCCAATTCCTGATATTTCTGATTGCTAAGAGCCTTTATTGGCGTGGTGTAAAACACTTTCTGTTTTCTCGAGATGGCCAAATGAATTGCAAACTCGCCAACGAGGGTTTTACCCGCTCCGGTTGGTGCAGCGACAAGTACGCCAAATCCGTCCTCTAGATATTTGCAAGCTTCTAACTGGAAGTCATCTAGACCAAATTTCAATTGGCTCTTGAAGTATTCCAGTTGACTATTCACTTACAGCCTTTGATTTCTTGCGATCGAAAAGTTTCGCGATTGCAGCGGAAAGGAAATATAGAGCGATCAACGGGAGTGCCAAAAGTAACATTGACATTGGATCTGAAACAGGAGTTGCCATCGCGGCTATAACGGCACTCAGAAATACCGCTAACCGCCAGCCCCTAAGGATGGTTTTCGAGCTCAATATTCCTAAGTAGTTGAGAAGTAGCAGCACTGCCGGCAATACAAGCGCCAATCCGAAAACTAAAAGAACTCTCAGTGCAAAGAGGATGTAGTCGTTCGCATTAATGATCGCAGTGGAGCCTAAAGGAGTGAAAGCCAGTAAACCTTTCACAAAGTGAGGGATGAGACTCCATGCGAGGAAACAACCGCCAAGAAAAAGCGGCGATGCGGTTGACACGAAGACCACGGTCACTCGCTTGGTGCGAACGTCCAGTGCAGGTGCAATGTAAGCCCAAAGCTGGTACAACCAAAATGGGCTAGCAATAATGACACCAATAAAAATGGATACCTGCATTCGAAGATCGAATGGAGCCGAAACGTTACCAAAGTTAATTTTTGCAGTGAATCCAGGAGTGCTGGATAGATCTAAAAAAGGGCTTTGCAACGCTGAAAAAATTGGATCAAAAAGATACCAACCTGCAACAGACGCAATAGCAATGAATAGCGCTGCCCAGTAGATTCGATTTCGAAGTTCTCGCAGATGTGCACCCAGGCTCATCCGCTTCTCCGGATTACGCCTAGACATTACTTATCGGAAGGCTTGTCTTCCTTGTCCTTTTTCTCTTTGTCAGAGGTACGTTCGTCGCTAAGAGTCTTCATTTCTTTGCGAAAGATTCTCATGGACTCGCCAAGACTCTTAGCTAGTCCAGGTAACTTAGGTCCGCCCCAAAGTAGTAGGACCAAAAGTACAATAACGATTACATGCCAGCCTTCAAGCCCATTTTTGAACATTAGTTATTGCCTTTCGCAGAACTTTGCCTATTTATACGCTCTATAAGCCTACTTCGTCTCCGCTCGCGTTTGATATGCCTTGCCCTTAGATATGACTGACGACGCCCCCTTGCAGCTTCTGCATCGAATGCCCCAGCCTCCTCTTTAGCCCAGGCGGTTGAATTTAGTTTCAAGTTTCGAAAAGGAGTCAGAGACTGGTTTGCGCGTTCAATTTCTCTTACGAATCGTCTAACTGAGCCAAGGAATACTAAGCAAACAGTGGAGAATCCGAGTACCGCAATCGCGGGGAAAGCCCAGGCAACCTTACCAATTTCAATCAACTTCTACATCCTCCTCGGCGTTTAGTAGATGCTGCGCATAATTGGAGACTATTTCTCTTGCCGAATCCGGTTCAATAACTTTGGCGCGACCAGCATATTTGATTATTAGAGGCCCAAGATCAGGTAGATAAGCCATCGAGATTTTCACTCGAATTTTTGCCCCTTCCGGATTGGTTGGTTCAGGAATCTTTCCAAATAGGGCGGCTAGTTGATAAGCCTCTGGGTCGAGTTCAAGTGTTACTTCTGTGTCCTCTGGTTTTGACCTGTAGATAGGATCCGCTTCCGAGAATTTTGAACCTAGCTGGTATGCCATGGGGTCGATTACTTCGTCAAGTTCGGTGGCGTGCATCATTTTGTCCAACCTGAAATGGCGAACATCTCGGTTCCTTCTACAGAATCCGCGCAAGTACCATTCGCGATTCGAAGTGAGAATCATGAGCGGGTCTATTTGTCGAACTGAACTCTCGCCTTTTCCATTTACATACTCACAAGTAATTGAATTGCCATTCAAGATTGCCGAACGAAGGACCGATAAATCGGAGTCTATTTTCCTTGGAACGACATCGATGGAATTTGTTGGAGTAGTTGTTGTCAGGAGGCTTTCCAGGTGTGAAATGTCCTCGCTTTTCTCAAACTCAGGCAATTGTCTCAACATAGACAAACCGCCCAAAATTGCCGCAGCCTGTGACGTGGTGATGCGAGGCACTCCCCTGGTTCCACCTACGCTTACGAGCGACACCATGCCATCGCCTTCGTCTACGCGGTCCAAGTCGATATTGAATGGAATTTGTTCAAAATCATTTCGAGGCTGGAACGAGGAAACAATAAGTGTCGAAAGCATTGACCTGATGGCGGACCTAGTGCTCCCAAAACGCGCAGCAATCTCATCTATGTGAATCTCACCTTCAGCCTGAAGAAGTGCCACAATCGACAAGAGCGTGTTGAATTTCTGGTCTCCAGAGAGTGCGAATCGAAGTTTAGGCATGTATCTCGACAACCTTCAAGATTGCAGTTCTAATTGCGTTTTTGAGCTCGATTGGCTCGACAACCTTTATGTCTGAACCAAACTCTAGGAGCTCTTCAACGAGTAGTGACAAATCATAGTAATGAACTGAGAGGATTTCCGGGCCGTCTGTCTGAACGGAGAAATGCATCGCGGCCGATGTGTGTGGTCGTACAGAAATCTTCGCAACGTTTGATTGGAGATGGCTTGCTAGCTCACTTCTAGCGTTGGAAATTACCTCACTCGTTGGCGATGGAAACAACTCGGTTTTTAATGGTTTGATCTTGGATTGGATTCGTCTGAGTAGAAAATTCCTTGCTTCACCTCTCGTTCGATCCATTCCGAGCAGAAACCAGTAGCCATCTTGGAAAACTAACTGCCAAGGTTCAACCAGTCGTTCTGAAACCTGTCCCCGAGAATCACGATAGGTGAAGGAAATCACCTGATGAGAATCAATCGCTTTGCGAATTGGGTTGAAACTGGGTTCGAAGGTGTCGATTTTCGGCACGAACAAGCGGGTTTCACTCATTGCATCGGAGGATGCCAAGGCGCGCAATCTAGTTTTTGCATTTACTGCATCTGGGGATAATGAGGCTCTATCCCATACCTTGGCTGCCAATTCTATGAGCTGCATTTCAGAAGCACTCAAAATACTGTTGGCCGGCCAAACAAATAGATCTCGACTGATTCGGTAGCGATATTCGGTATCACCCAATTCTGATGCCGAACCACTACCGATGTCTATTCCTAGTGAACGAAGACGATCTTTGTCCAGATCGAATTTCTTCTCAAGTGCTTCTTGTGAGATCTTGCCAGCTGCAATTGATCCGAGGTCCATTCTGTATCCGCGAATGGCCTCGAATAGCTCAGCTTTAGTGAATCCGATTTCGGAATTAACCAGGGCTAGAGTCAGCGCCAGGAGTCTTTCCGACTGATCGTCTGGTTCCACAACTCCCCCTAGCTTTTGCTACTGAATTCCGAGAATGTCGACGACAAAAACAAGAGTTGAATTTGCAGGAATGGAGCCATTGGCAGTTGCACCGTAACCAAGTGACGGTGGAATAACCCCGATAACCTGAGATCCAACCTTTTGTCCCACCAAGGTCTTTACAAAGCCTTTGATTAGGTGGCTGTTGTCAACAGTGAATGAGGCAGGGTTCCCAGACTCCCATGAAGAGTCGAATGTAGTTCCGTTCCAGAGGTATCCGGAATAGTGAACTACGACTTTGTCGCCAAGCTTTACTGCTGCGCCTTTTCCCTGAATCAATACTGAACTCGAGAATTTAGTTGGTGCGGCAGTCTTAGGGATCGAGACAGCCGGTTTTCCATCCGTTGCACGATTCACTATAGGCATTCCGTTAGCAGGCGCTTGGACATCGCCAACTGCATGTGGAAGGAAGACCTTTTTAATGTCGAAAATCCAAACCTGGGCTGCCATGGTTCCGGTGGCAGAAGTTCCGGCAATCTCACTTGGAACTAGTAACGAAACACGAGAACCTTCTCTAACTCCTGCAAGTGCGGTACAGAGATCTCCGGTTGCTGGAATCATCTGCAACTGGGTACCCGTACCATCAAATTTCGTCGAAGTGATTTCAGACTTATCTACTCCGCTAAACACGGCGTATTCCCATGAGACATATTGGCCACCCGTGATCTTCGGGCCCTTACCTTCTACGATCACATTGGTTTGGATTTTAGGTTTTGAGGAGTCTAGCGGAGTCATGAAACTAACCGTAGGAGCCTTCGAAAGCTCCGATGACACGGTTACTTTCTTGACGTCACTTCCGGACTTGAACGCACCGCAACTTGATTTTAGGGTTTCAAACATAGATGCCGCGTCATTTGCTGATGAGGAACAACCTACTAGGGCAAAGGCACTGATTGCGATGGTGAAGCCGGCAATAATTTTTCTCAATTTTGATCTTTCTTTAAACACGCCAATTTTAGTTTGAATCTTCGGTGCTGGTCCGAGCCAAGGCCGAACTTTCAGCATGTCTGACGGTTTTTCTCAGTTTCTTTTCGCTTACCCTTCGGTTTTCAAGTGCATCAGGGTTCCATGCTAATTCGTCTTCGGCAGCTGCATTGTTTTTGGCCGCACGCGCTTTGAAAGAAGGCAAATCGGTATTTGGAGCAAGCTTTCGTGCAGTAACCAAAAATCCCGTGTGTCCAATCATGCGGTGTTCAGGTCTGACTGCAAGGCCTTCTAGATGCCAACCCCTGACCAGGTTTTCCCATGCGGTTGGTTCTGCAAAGTTACCGGAGGCTCGAAGACCCTCGGTGAAACGTGAAAGCTGGGTAACAGTTGCAACATAACCGATAACCAAACCTCCTGGCACCAAGGCATCTGACACGGCATCTATACATTCCCATGGAGCAAGCATGTCTAGTACAACTCTGTCGGCCTGAGAATTTTCAATCTTTAACGGTAATTGGTCTTGCAGGTCACCGAGGTGGATGTTCCAGTTATCTGGATCAACTCCGGTGAAAGTAACCACGTTTGCACGAGCGATTTGGGCAAACTCTTCGCGCCGTTCGAAACTGTCTAGTGTTCCTGTCGGACCAATGGCTCGAAGTAGGTAAAGACTCAGTGCCCCAGAACCAACACCAGCCTCGATTACCCGCGCTCCAGGGAAGATGTCACCTTCAACGATGATTTGTGCAGAGTCTTTTGGATAGACGATTGCAGCGCCTCTTGGCATAGACATCACGAAATCGTTTAACAACGGTCTTAGAGCAAGGTACTGCACGCCAGATTCGCTTGAAATAACAGAACCTTCAGGCTGTCCAATGATCGAATCGTGTTTCAGGTCTCCCCTGTGAGTACCAAATAGTCCGCCAGCAATAAGTGTGATTGTATAAAGGCGGTTCTTTGGTCCCGTAAGTTGAACCTTGTCGCCCTCTCTGAATGGTCCAGTAATTTGGCGCGGAATTTGGGTCATGGAAAAAGTGCTCGCAAGTCTTTGATTGATTTACCTTCAAGAGTATCCCAGAGAATTCGACCAGGTATCTGAGGAATCCTCATTACATTTGGAATGCCGACTGCAACTGTTCCCGCCGCTTCTGCACTCAGAATTCCCGAGATAGAGTCCTCGAATGCTACACACTCAGATGGCATTACACCGAGTAAGTTAGCTGCTTTCAAATACGGTTCTGCATGTGGTTTACCGTGTACCACATCGTCGCCTGCGACAATTACGTCAAACGCATCAAACCCAATCGATTCAACAACTTGAATGGCCATCCTACGTAGCGACATGGTGACCAGAGCGGTCTTTATGCCTCTTTTTCGCAATGACAGCAGCAGTTCACGGGCACCTGGCCTCCAAGTCAGTTCTTCAGAAATTCCTGCCTGAACCGAATTTGTCAGGAATTCCACAATCTCTTCATCGCTCAAAGTCAACGACAGTTTGTCTCGGTATATTCTCGAAGCTTCGGCAAGGCTGAGTCCGACTAACTGGCTTGAGTCGCGTTCGGTCCAAGAAGCATTGTATTTCGCAGCTAATTTAACCTCCGAAGCGTGCCAGTGTGGCTCTGAATCGATTAACGTGCCGTCCATGTCCCAAAGAACCGCCTTGGGTAGCCTTCCGCCGAAAATCATGTCTGAAGTTTAATACCTGCTGAATTACAATTGACCTTTCGAGAGGATGAACTAATGTCGGTTGGTAAATTCTTCGAAGGAACGACGTTGATTGTATCCTTTGAAGGCTGGAACGACGCAGGTGAGTCGGCTAGTTCAGCAGTCAAATTTCTGATCGACAAAACAGCAGCAGAACCAATCTCTGAAATTGATTCACAGAGTTTCTATGACTACCAATTCGCTCGCCCACAGGTGTTCTTCGATGAGAATAAGGCCAGAAAACTTCGCTGGCCAACCACCGTGTTTTTCAAGCCAAAAGATGCAGCGTTTTCCGATCTAATCTTTTTAGTCGGTATGGAGCCAGCGCGAAATTGGCTAGAATTTTCCAAACTTGTTCTCGAGATTGCTGAGGACCAAGAGGTTGATTCGGTCATTTTTGTTGGTTCAATGCTCGCCGATGCTCCACACACCAGACCAATTCAGGTCACAGCAACTTCTACGAATCAAGATGTCTTGGAACTAGTAGATGCAGAGAAAAGCACTTATGAAGGACCAGTTGGCATTCTGACAGTGCTTTCGATGGAATTTGAAGAGACAGGCATTCCAACCATGTCTCTTTGGGCCGCAGTGCCACACTACGTACATAACGGACCCGTGCCTAAAGCCACGCTTGCTCTAGTGACTGCAATCGAAGCTCACCTTGGGTTCTCGATTGACCATGGAAATTTGCCGGACGAAGCGTTCAAATGGGAACGTGCAGTCGACGAGCTTGCTGAAGCAGATGAAGATCTGGCTGAATATGTTGCAGGTTTAGAGTCGGCACGCGATGAGAGCGAACAAACCAATGGTGATGCGCTGGCCAGAGAAGTTGAGCAATTCCTCCGTCAAGCCGAAGACGAAAAAGATTAGGCAGTAATAAATCCAGTAGACAGTAGACCGATCAGGATCACGCCCAAGATAATTCGATAAAATACGAATGGCTTAAATGAACCCTTGTTCAGGAAGTTCAAGAAGTACTTAATAACCAAGAGTCCTGATGCGAATGAAATGGCAGTTGCGATTGCAGTTGCTACCAAATCACTGCTTCTAAGGTCTCCAACCGAGCCCGCGAATTCATAAAGTCCGCTGGCCAAAACGGCTGGTATTGCTAGTAGGAAGCTAAAGCGCGTTGCTGCTGTTCGCGTGTAGCCGAGAAGCAGACCGACAGAAATTGTTCCACCACTTCTTGACACGCCAGGAATTACAGCGAGCATTTGGCCGAGACCAAAAAGCAGTCCGTGTTTAAAAGTAATCTTCTCAATCGGCTGAGTCCTGCTTCCAATTGCATCCGCAAAACCGAGTGCGAGACCGAAAACGATCAGCGTGGTTGCAATAACCCAAAGATTTCTTAGATCTTGCTCGATGAGTTTTTTGAAGGCTAGACCAGCAATAACTACTGGCAACGATCCAATGATGACCATCCATCCCAACTTCGCATCCTGTGAAGGGGTTTTGGTGAATCCGGTTATAAACCAAGCACCAACAATCCGTGTTATGTCTTTCCAGAAAAACCACAAAACAGCGAATTCTGTACCTAGTTGGATGGTCGCTATGAAAGCAGTGAGCGCAGCCTTGTCGTAGTTGAGATGTAACAGAGACTCGGCGATTTGAATGTGAGCAGACGATGAAATTGGAAGAAATTCCGTAAGCCCCTGGACAAGTCCGAGAAATGCTGCGACAAAAGGATTCAACGTGTTCCTGCTCTGCTATTCGAAAGGTAAAGATTCAGAGAAGTCCGTTTGGAGAGATTCTTCATATTCGAAAAATGCATCCTCGAGGATCTCATAGGCTCTATCGACTCCAGCGTCGTCATCGGAACGTCGATTCTGAACCGCTTGCAAATGGTTTTCCAGCGCAGCAATGAAGTGTTGCAGTGCCACCGAGCTTTCCTTAGCCATTTTCTAAATGTACTCCCTGAATCTGAAAATGCAATGCAGGCTAGGCAAGACAAACCTAGTGCTAAACTGGTGAGGTTAGTCCGGGTGGCGGAATGGCAGACGCGCTAGCTTGAGGTGCTAGTCCTCATTAGAGGGTAGGGGTTCAAGTCCCCTTTCGGACACTGTAGGTGGCTTATCTTTCGGTAAGCCACCTTTTTTCTTAGCAGGAGTTATTTTGTCAATTACTATTGGCCTATTGCGCCACGGACAAACCGACTGGAATCTCCAAACTAGGTTGCAAGGTATTTCTGACATCGAACTAAATGAAGAGGGAAAACGCCAGGCTATTAGTGCAGGCAGGAACCTAAATATCTCAGATTGGAATTCCATTGCTTCTTCTCCGCTGAAGAGAGCCCGACAAACCGCAGCGTTGGTCAACGAAAGTCTCAATTTTTCGGCAGTAGAAGTGATTCCGAGGCTTCTAGAGCGAAATTTCGGTATCGCTGAGGGCCTCACTTATGTTGAATGGAGGGAAAAGTACGGAAGTGCTATTCAGGCGCCCGGTTCCGAAACCGTAGAAGATCTAACTGTTCGTTCACTAGCACTTCTGGCGGAGTTTGAGACACTACCCTCAGGCTCAAAACTGCTCGCTGTATCTCATGGAGCTCTAATTAGACGAGTCGTTAGTGTTGTATCTGATGGTGCATATCCAGGCGAGGGTGATAGGTTCGAAAATCTCTCTCTATCAATTTTGCGGTTCACAAACGGCAACTGGGCAATTCAAAATTTCGACCCCAAAACCATAGCGAGTTAGCTAAACGGAGAAATACTTCGCCTCAGGGTGATGAAGAACCATTGCATCGGTCGACTGTTCTGGATGAAGTTGGAGTTCTTCGCTGAGAGTCACTCCAATCAGTTCGGGCCTCAACAACTCCACAAGCTTGATTCTGTCTTCAAGTGCTGGACAAGCTGGATATCCGAATGAGTAACGGGCACCACGGTATTGAAGATCGAACAGACCATCTACAGATTCCGGGTCTTCGCTGGAATAACCGAGTTCAGAACGCACCCTAGAGTGCCAATATTCCGCAAGCGCTTCAGTTAACTGTACCGACAGACCATGCAGTTCTAAGTATTCTCGATAATCGTTTTTGGCATACAGTTCATTATTGATCTCTGAGACTTTTCCTCCCATAGTTACCAATTGAAATGGAACAACGTCGATTTTTCCACTGTCGCGGCTAGCCACGAAGTCGCTGAGACACAAATGTCGATCTCGGGTCTGTCTCGGAAAAGTGAATCTAAGGCGCTCAGTAAATTCAGGTGCACCAAACTCATTGTTTGGGTGATTCAAAATAACTAGGTCATCGCCATCGGAAACAGCTGGAAAGTATCCGTATACAACCGATGGTTGCATTATGGACTCGGTCTGAATTCGGTCAAGCCATGATCGCAGACGTGGCATGCCTTCCTCTTCAACCAATTGTTCATAAGACTTACCGTCATCGCCTCGACCAGGTTTCAGCCCCCATTGCCCCATGAAGGTGGCTCTCAAGTCAAGGAATGAAGAAAATTCCTTCAACGCGATACCTTTGACCACTCTGGTTCCCCAAAACGGTGGGGTTGGGATTGGGTTAGTCGCTGAAACATCAGAGCGCGCTGGCAATTCTTCTGTCGGTGTTCTAACCAATTTCGAAGGACCGGTTACCAATCTCTTTTTTAGCGGAGGTAGGCTTGCCGATTCATCTCCACGTTTGATCTTCATCAAGGTATCCATGAGACTCAGGCCTTCAAAGGCGTCTCGCGCATATCTCACTTCCCCATCAAAAATTTCGGCAAGGTCTTGTTCAACAAAGCTTCTCGTTAGAGCGGCGCCACCAAGGATAACTGGCCACTTGCGTGAAACACCTCTAGCGTTCATTTCTTCTAGGTTTTCACGCATGATCTGCGTTGACTTGACTAGCAAACCGCTTAGGCCGATAACGTCAGCATTGTGGGCTTCGGCTGCTTCCAGAATGTCGGCTATCGGTTGCTTGATTCCCAGATTGACAGTTTGGAATCCGTTGTTGGCAAGGATGATTTCTACCAAGTTTTTACCAATGTCGTGAACGTCACCGCGAACTGTTGCTAGAAGAATTTTCCCCTTGCCAGATTCATCAGTCTTTTCAAGATGAGGTTCCAGATGTGCAACAGAAGTCTTCATGACCTCGGCTGATTGCAATACAAAAGGCAGCTGCATTTCACCGCGGCCAAAGAGCTCTCCAACCTGCTTCATGCCAGCCAACAAAATATCATTGATGATGGCTAGACCGGTTAGCCCAGCGTTCAAAGCTTCATCGAGGTCTGCCTCGAGACCCTTTCTCTCGCCATCGATGATTCTGCGCTCTAGGCGTTCCACCAGAGGCAAGCTAGCCAATTCATCAGCCCTAGATGCCTTAAGGCTGGTGGCATCGACCCCCGCAAATACATCCAGAAAGTGCGAAAGAGGATCGAAAATTACGAGACCATCTTCGTCGAATTTTCGTCGGTCGAAAATAAGATCAAGTGCGGCATTAAGTTGTGCTTCAGGGATCTGGTTCAGAGGCAAAATCTTTGCTGAATGCACGATAGCGGCCGTGAGACCGACCTTGACACACTCTGCAAGGAATACCGAGTTCAATACTTGACGTGCCGCTGGGGAAAGACCAAATGAGATATTTGAAACACCAAGTGTTGATTGAACTCCAGGATATTTCTCGTGTAATTGCTTGATGGCTTCGATGGTCTCGATACCATCTCGGCGCGTTTCATCCTGGCCTGTCGCAATTGGGAAGGTAAGCATGTCGACCATAATGTCGTTTATCGACAAGGACCAAGTTGTAGTCAAATCAAGAATGAGGCGGTCAGCGATGGCCAACTTTGTCTTGGCTGTTCGAGCCTGGCCATCCTCATCGATTACCAGAGCAACTACGGCTGCACCATGTTCCTTCACAAGGGGCATTATTTTTTGATATCGAGAATTCGGGCCATCGCCATCTTCGAAATTTACAGAGTTGATTAGGGCTCTACCTGCATAGGCTTCCAATCCAGCCTGCAAGACTCCTGGTTCCGTCGAATCCAATACAAGTGGAAGTGTTGTAGCTGTTGCTAATCGAGAAACAAGCTTGTGCATGTCTTTTGCACCATTGCGACCAACATAATCGACGCAGACATCGAGTGCATGGGCGCCATCTCTAGTTTGAGCTTTGGCAATCTCTATGCATTCATCCCAATTTTCTTCAAGCATTGCTTCGCGGAAAGCCTTCGAACCATTGGCGTTCGTTCTCTCGCCAATCGAGAAATATGTAACGGTTTGGTCATACGGTTGCGCAGAATAGAGGCTTGCCAAACCAGGTTCATGAATATGGGCAGGTCTGCTTGGGTGCTTTCCCTGAACTGCTTTTGCAATTGCCTGAATATGCTCTGGTGTAGTGCCGCAGCAACCTCCTACCAACCCAACGCCGAATTCGGCAACAAAGTTGAGTTGTGCTGACGCAAGATCTTCTGCGGACAGCGGATAGTGAGCTCCGTCAGAAGTAAGAATTGGAAGACCAGCATTTGGCATGACCGAAATCGGAAGGTTTGAATACTTGGCCAAATGGCGCAAATGTTCACTCATCTCAGCAGGTCCGGTGGCACAGTTCAGCCCAATTGCGTCAATGCCCATGTTTTCAACGGCAACCAACGCCGCACCAATTTCCGAACCCAGCAACATTGTTCCGGTAGTCTCGATGGTCACGGAGACCACTATTGGAAGTTCTATTCCCTCAAGTTTCATCGCATTTCGAGCACCGATGATTGAGGCCTTGGTCTGTAGTAGGTCCTGAGTGGTCTCAACGAGAATTGCGTCTGCTCCACCTTGAATAAGGCCGATGACCTGCTCGCAATACGCGTCACGTAGAACCGTAAAAGATTCATGTCCAAGTGTGGGAAGTTTAGTGCCAGGTCCAACTGAACCAAGAACCCAACGTTCCGTTTCGTATGAATCTGCAACATCCCTAGCAAGCTTTGCTCCAGCTTTGCTCAGTTCGCGGATGCGCTCTGGAATGCCATATTCAGAGAGGTTTGCATAATTTGCGCCAAAGGTGTTCGTTTCGACTGCCTCTGCCCCAGCATCAAAGTAACGTTTATGAATGCCGGCAATTACATCTGGTCGGGTGACATTTAGAATTTCATTGCATCCTTCGAGATTCTCATAATCCTCGAGGCTTGGGTTCTGTTCTTGAATCATTGTGCCCATAGCGCCGTCAGCGACAACGACTCTCGTTCGAATGGCGTCTAGAAAGCGGGAGGATCTTGGGCTCAACATTAGGTCAAGTTTACCTTTTGGCTGATTGGTAAAATCATCTGATGGATGTCAAACCTTTAGTAGATTCGATTCGATTTTCGAATACACCTTCGATTTCCTTTGAATTTTTCCCACCTAAAAGTGAAGAAACATTTTCACATCTTCAAGATGCGTCTAAGGTTTTGTTTCAGACCGAACCAAACTTTGTCTCAGTCACCTATGGTGCAATGGGTTCAAACCAAACATCATCTCTTCGTGTGGTAGAAGACTTTGCTCCCAGAGTAAAAACCGTTGCTCATTTGACCTGTATCGGAAGCACCAATCAAGGCATAACATCTTTGCTTTCAACATATGAACGGATGGGTGTTGCTGGCTTACTAGCTCTTCGTGGAGACATCCCTAAAGACACCGAGACTCCCCCGTTTTCCGATTTCGAACATGCAATTGACCTCGTTAGGTTAGCGAAGGCTGAAACAAACCTCGAAATCGGTGTGGCTGCTTTCCCCGAGAAGCATCCGGAATCTGTGGATCTCGCCGAAGATGTACAGGTTTTGAAGCAAAAGCAAGACGCCGGGGCAACTTTCGCCATAACGCAGATGTTCTTCGACTTGCAAAGTTACATTCGTCTGGTGAAGGATGCTCGAGTAGCTGGCGTGACGATTCCAATTCTTCCCGGCATTATGCCGATTTCCAACGCAAAGCAAGTACTTCGTATGGCAGATATGAGCGGCGCAAAACTCCCTATTCAACTACTCGATGCACTATCCAAGAGTGAATCAGAAGCCGAAGCCAAACGAATTGGAATGGCATTCACAAGAGACCTCTCTAAAGAACTTGTCTCCGAGGGTGCTCCAGGAATCCACATCTATACATTGAACTCTCCTGTGGCAACCATGGAACTCCTTGAGAGCCTTCGGTAATTAACGGCAAAGTATCTCAGATGCCCACTAGGGTTTAGTTGTGAGTAATGATGTAATAAACCTTCCCGAGTGGATTTCTGGACCTATAGCTGTGTTCGATTTGGAGACAACTGGTCTTGATCTAAAGTCGGCGAGAATTGTTACTGCCTGTGCCGTCAAGATTGATCCAGATGGTAAACAGATAGGAAATTCTCTCGAATGGCTTGCCGATCCTGGGATTCCAATTCCTGCAATTGCTGCTGAAGTTCATGGAATCACTACGGAGTTTGCCCGCACAAATGGAAAAAACCTTAGAGAAGTCGTAGTTGAAATTGTTGAAACTCTAAGCGGCTACTTCAGCGAAGGCATTCCTGTTATTGCCTACAACGCACCGTACGACTTCACAATACTCAAGCAGCACGCCATTGATTTTGGTATCGAATGGCCAGAACTACCACCTCAGGTGGTCGACCCTCTGGTTTTAGATCGACAATTTGATAGATACCGCAAGGGTGGCAAGAAGCTAACCCAGGTAGCGCCTGTGTATGGGGTGGTGCTGCATGATGCTCACAACGCAACCGCCGACGCAATTGCGGCCGGACAGGTACTTCAGGCGATGGCGAGAAAGTTCTCTACTCAACTGAATATCCCTTTAGAGGACCTCTTCTCGCTTCAGAAGACTTGGTCCAGCGAACAAGAAAAGAACTTTGCTGATTTCATGCACAGGCAGGGTAAAACAGATTTCGTTTATACGCCAGGATGGCCTGAAAAGTTCTAGCGGCATAAAAAATCCCCCCAACTAGAGAGTTGGGGGGATTTTTTATGGAAGCTTTAAGCTCCGAAGTTCTTGTAACGTGCGTTGAATCGCTCGACACGACCGGCCGAGTCCATGATTCGCTGCTTTCCGGTGTAGAAAGGGTGTGATTCTGACGAGATTTCAACGTCGTACACAGGGTATGTGTTCCCGTCTTCCCACTCAATTGTCTTCGCGCTTGTAATGGTCGAACGAGTCAAGAAGGCAACGCCAGAGGCTAGGTCGCGGAAAACGATCGGCTCGTACTTTGGGTGAATTTCAGACTTCATGAATATCCTTGAAAAATTTGGGTTGCGATGGCAACCTAAAAACTATACCAGAGAAGAAAGCGATCATCTAGTGTTTTCTGGCACGTACCCAGTAACGCCCATTCT